>Ga0079301_1000805_pt1 | contig 15096 bp, 14 predicted proteins | sample Wag4_2014_7_11_3_FD_74797 | JGI IMG/M metagenome (GOLD analysis project Ga0079301, IMG submission 74797) | Fresh water mixed with fracking chemicals microbial communities from Ohio, USA - Utica-2 Time Series FC 2014_7_11 | ecosystem: Engineered > Industrial production > Chemical products > Input...
GTGAAGTATGTGACCCGTCGTCTCGGGGTCAAGCCAGAGTTACGTGCGAATGTAACCCTCGGCCAGTACGGTCAGCGCGATCTCAGCCTCACCGGAAGTGCTGCCGCCTCAGATGCACTGAGGTTTGGCGCCACCCTCGCCAGCTTTGATCGGGACGGCTACGGCGAGAACATCATCAATGGCAAGCCCAACTACGACAAGGATGTGATGGCCGCTCGGGTGAGCGCCGAGCTCATCCCCAGCAGCAAGTTCTCCATTCGCTTTGCCGCAGACAAGACCGTCGATAAGTCCAGTGCCAAGCAAGGCCACCGACTCACCGTGGGCAAGGTCTCGGGCGCGCCCATTCTCTCGGATGAGTACAACACCCGAGCCAATCTCTATGCCGTCAACGGCCAGGCTCAGAAGGTCACCAACTGGGGGCAATCCGTCACCATGGAGTACGAGCTCAGCGACACCACGGTGCTTAAGTCGATCACGGCCCGTCGGGGCAGCAAGTCTTTCGCCCCGATCGACTTTGACTCTCTCAACTCCGTCGACCTCGATGTGCCCGCGATCTACAGCGACAACCAGACCAGCCAGGAATTCCAGCTCAACTACACCACCAAGACGTGGCAGATCGTTGGCGGTGTCTATTACCTGAGCGCAAATGCGTTCAATGAGTTCGACGTGATTCTGCCCAGCTTCGGCGGCTTTTCGGTCTACACCCGGGGCGATATCGACACCAAGGCCTGGGCTGCATTTGCCGATGCGTCCTATCAAATGACCAAAGAGATCGACCTCTCCTTTGGGGGCCGATACACCCGCGATAACCGTCAGGCAGAGGTCTACCGTGCCAACTACTTTGGCATCGGCTCGCCTACGCTGGGTAATCCCAAGGCCGTGCTCTTCCGCGTCGACACCAACCTGGGCAAAGATGTGCTGGATCGCACCGACAGCAAGTTCACCCCCAAGGCGGGTATTGGCTATCGCCTCAACCCCAATAAGAAGGCCTACTTCACCTACTCCGAGGGTTTTAAGGGTGGCATGTTCGATCCGCGCATGAACCTGGGCGGCAACCCCAACAATCCAGCGGCCAAGCAACTTATCAAGGGCGTGGATCCTGAAATTGTGAAGACCTTTGAGCTGGGCCTGAAGTCCGCGAGCGCAGACAAGTCGATTCAGACGAACTTCGCCTTCTTCTCCAGCCAATACCGAGATGTCCAGGTGCCGGGCTCGGTAGCCATCGACACCAATGGAGACGGTAAAGACGACAGCTTCGCGGGAACCCTCACCAACGCAGGAAAGGCCCGTATTCGGGGCCTCGAGCTGGAGGCCATTGCACGGATCACGCCTCAGTTCAGCCTCACGGGTATGGTGGGCCTAATCGACGCAGACTACACCGAGTGGTTCGTAGGCGGCGTGAATGTGGCCGCAAGCCGCAATTTCCAGAACACGCCCGAGCGCTCGGCCAACCTCACGGCGACCTATGACTTGCCCATGAGCTTCATGGGCCGCTCTGGCACCCTGTCCTTCATCAACAGCCTCTCGTACAAGAGCAAGACCTACCAGTTTGAGACGTCGGCCCCGGAGCTCGATCAGGATGCTTACTCTCTTTGGGATCTCGGTGTGGTCTGGACCAGCAACGATCGCAAAACCCGCGTAGGCCTTCACGGCAAGAACCTGTCAGACGAGCGTTACAAGGTTGCGGGATACTACTTCCCAACCCTGGGCAGCGAGGGTTCGATCACGGCCTTTTACGGCGCACCCCGTACCGTGTCGGTCAGCCTCGAACAGCGTTTCTAAGCAAAGGAGTAGGTCAGCATGAGCATTCGACGCGCACTGCGCGCGTCGATGCTGGCAGGGCTTGCCCTGTTGGCATCGAGCGCATTCGCCGCAACCGAGATTCGTATTGCCCACGTCTACGATAAGACTGGGCCACTGGAGGCCTATGCAGCCCAGACCCAGACTGGGCTGGTCATGGGACTGCGATATGCCACCGGCGGCACCATGACTGTCGCAGGTAAGAAAATTGTGCTGATAGAGCGCGACAGCAAGGGCAAGCCCGACTTGGGCAAGTCACAGCTCGCAGCCGCCTACGAGGACGACAAGGCCGATCTCGCCGTGGGCGCCACCTCGAGTGGTGTTGCCCTGGCCATGCTGCCCGTAGCCGAGGAGTACAAGAAGCTGCTCATCGTGGAGCCTGCCGTTGCAGATTCCATCACCGGGTCTTCCTGGAATCGCTATGTGTTCAGGACCGGCCGCAACAGCACTCAGGACGCCATCTCAAACGCACTGGCACTCGATGAGCCTGGCCTGTCTGTGGCGACGCTTGCGCAAGACAGTGCCTTTGGACGAGATGGCGTCAAGGCGTTTAAGGAGTCCCTCACCAAGGCCAAGCTCGTGCACGAGGAGTTTCTGCCCGCTGCAACCACAGACTTCACGGCCGCTGCGCAGCGCCTGATTGCCAAGCTCAAAGACAAACCAGGCAAGAAGGTGGTCTGGGTGCTCTGGGCGGGTGCAGGCAATCCCTTCAAGGTAGGCGATCCGCTGAAGGCAGCCGGCATCTCACTGGCAACCGGTGGGAACATCCTCCCCGCGCTCTCACTCTACAAGCCCTACCCCGGTATGGAAGGCGCAACCTACTACTACTACGCAATCCCCAAGAACCCCGTGAATGACGCCCTGGTGGCCGAGCATCAGAAGCTCTATAAGTCGCCCCCAGACTTCTTCACTGCGGGAGGCTTCTCCGCTGCCATGGCCATCGTGACCGCACTCAAGGCCACACAGGGCAATACCGATACCGAGACGCTGATCAAGACCATGAAGGGGATGAAGTTTCAGACTCCCAAGGGCGAGATGATGTTCCGGGCTGAGGATCACCAGGCCCTTCAGAGCATGTACCACTTCAAGATCAAGGTGGACAACAGCCTGCCGTGGGCGGTGCCTGAACTGGTTCGAGAGATTAAGCCCGCGGAGATGAGACTCCCGATCCGAAATACTAAATAAGCAAGTCCTCGAATGCTGCAGACCAGAGGACTGGGGATCTGCTTCGGCGCCCACTGGGCGGTGCGGTCGGTCGACAGCGAATTTAAGCCCGGGGTGCTCACGGCCATCGTGGGCCCCAATGGGGCGGGGAAGACCACCTTCTTTAACCTGCTCTCCGGGCAGCTCAGGCCGAGTGAGGGCGAGATCTTCTTTGAGGGTGCGCCCATCACGGTCTGGCCTGCGCATCGACGCGCCTGTGCCGGCCTGGGGCGCGCATTTCAGCTCACCCAGCTCTTTCCTCGTCTCACCGTGCTCGAGAACATCCGACTCGCCGTGCAGGCCACTCGCGACGGTGCTCATCGCAGGGGCCGCAGGCTCTGGACGATCTGGTCCGACCATGAGGACCTCGTGGAGGAGGCCTGGGCGATTGCGGAGCGTCTCTCTCTTGGCCCCCAGCAGAACCAGCTCGCATTCACGCTCTCCCATGGAGATCAGCGCAAGCTTGAGGTTGGCGTGCTCCTGGCTATGCGCCCCAAGGTCTTTCTGTTCGATGAGCCCACGGCTGGCATGAACGCGCGGGAGGCGCCCGTCATTCTCAACCTGATTGCTGATATCAAACGCGACCCGAGCGCCTGCGTGCTGCTGGTTGAGCATAAGATGGATGTGGTGAAGGCTCTGGCGGATCGGGTGATGGTGATGCACAACGGTGAACGCATCGCCGAGGGGCTGCCCGCAGAGGTGATGGCGCTCCCAGTGGTTCGAGAGGCCTATCTCGGATCAAGCGCAGGAGTTCAGAATGTTGAGACTTGAGGACGTTGAGACCTTTATCGGGCCTTATCACATCCTCCACGGGGTGAGCCTCACGCTTGAGCCCGGATCGTCCTTGGTGGTTTTGGGGCGCAATGGTGTGGGAAAGACCACCACGCTGCGGACCATCATGGGGCTCTGGCCCTGCGGCAGAGGACGCATTGAGTTCAAGGGCAGGACCATCTCTGGACTGGCCACCGAGCAGATTGCTCACCTGGGGATTGGGTATGTGCCCGAGAACATGGGCATCTTCTCCAGTCTCTCGGTGGAGGAGAACATGCTGCTGGCTGCGCGGTCGCTCCGGCGCTCCGCCCTCGCAGACTCATCCAGGCTCTCAAGAATATTTGCGGCCATGCCGGCCCTCAAGAAGTTCTGGAAGACTCCCGCCGGAAGCCTCTCCGGAGGCCAGAAGCAGATGGTTGCTGTGGCCAGGGCCTTGATCGAGCCCAGAGACCTGCTGGTCATTGACGAACCCACCAAGGGGCTCGCACCCGCGATTGTAGAGAGCATGGCCCAGATCCTGAGAGAGATTCAGGCTGAAGGGACGGCCCTGCTCCTGGTGGAGCAGAATCTCGCCTTTGCCGCCCTCTTGTCCCAGCGCGTGGCCGTGATGGAAGGCGGGCGGGTTGTACACCAGGGCAGCATGACCAACCTCATCTCCGAGCAGGCCCTACAAGACAGCCTGCTCGGGCTCGCCCTCTAATCCCGCTGGCCATCATGGACCTCTCCACCTTTATCACGCTGCTCATCTCTGGCCTGGCAATGGGCATGATCTACTTCATGGCGGCCTCGGGCCTAACGCTCGTCTTTGGGCTTATGGATATTCTCAACTTTGGGCATGGACTCTTCATGGCCCTGGGCGCGTATGTTGCACTGACCGTTCTCAATGCTGGGGCGGGAAGCTCAGACCTCGCCGGCCCTGGGCTGTTTCTCTGGGCGGGGCTTGTGGCCATGATGGCGGGCGCACTTGCGGGCGTACTCTTTGAGCGGCTCCTCCTTAAGCCCGTGTATGGCCTGCACCTCTCACAGATTCTGGTGACGGTTGGCGGGCTCATCGTTGGAGAGGAACTCATCAAGATGGTCTGGGGCTCGGTGCAGCAGCCGCTCACCCCTCCCGCCTGGCTCGAAGGCAGCGTTCAACTGGGCCCAGTCCTCATCGAGAGTTTTCGGCTCTGGGTCGTGGCGATTGGGCTGGCGGTTTTTGTTGCACTCTCAATCGTTCTGAGTCGCACCAAGCTCGGGCTGGTGATTCGAGCAGGTGTTGAGGATCGCGAGATGATTCGCGCACTGGGCTACCCGATTCGGCGAGTCTTCATTCTGGTGTTCGCAGCAGGGTCTGCCCTGGCGGCGCTCGGGGGCATGCTTTGGGGTCTCTATCAGCAGATGGTTGTGCCTCAGATTGGCGCCCAACTCAACGTGCTGGTGTTTATCGTCATCATCATGGGTGGACTCGGATCAACCAAGGGCGCGCTCGTCGGTGCGCTGGCTCTCGGCCTGGTCTCTAACTTCGTTGGGTTCTTTTCCCCAACGCTCGCGGCCTTTGCCAATGTGGCCCTGATGTTTCTGGTGCTCATGTGGCGGCCCGACGGTCTCTATCCCTTAAAGAAGAGTTAGCCATGCTGAGCCGACTGCTGTCTCATGACTGGCCTCAGGGCGGATTGCTGAGAGCCCTGCTGGTGACGACTGCCATCGCTCTGCTCACCGCCCCTTTCCTGGGCTTTGGAGCCACCGGACTCAATGTCGCAGCCAAGGTGCTGGTCTTTATTCTGCTTGTTGCCAGTTTCGATCTGCTCCTCGGATACAGTGGGCATGTGAGCTTTGCGCACACCATGTTCTTCGGCGTCGGTGCCTATGGGCTCGCCCTCTCGATGAAGCACCTGGGCACCACGGTGGTGGGCATGCTGGCGGGGCTGGGAGGGGCGCTCCTGGTTTCCTTGGTGCTCTCGGTGCTGATCGGTGTGTTCTCCCTGCGCGTTCGAGCCATCTTCTTTGCCATGATTACCCTGGCCGTGGCGGCCGTCTTCCAGACCTTTGTGGCCCAACAGTCCTGGCTCACCGGAGGGGAGGACGGCATTAATTTTCGGCTGCCGGAGTTTCTTCAGCCCAGCTATCGGCTCATCGAGGGCGGGCTTCTGGGCTTGGACATCACCGGGCGAGTGCTGTCCTACTACCTGCTTTTTGTGGTGGTTCTCGTCTGCTTCCTGGCCCTCCTGCGAATCGTGAACTCTCCCTTTGGTCGAGTCCTCCAGGCGCTGCGAGAGAACGACTTTCGCGCCAAGGCGATTGGCTACGACACCCTCTGGTTTCGGGTTGCGGCCAGTGTGTTGTCTGCGCTCTTTGCAACTGTGGCGGGATTCCTTCTTAGCCTATGGCTCCGATACAGTGGCCCTGACGTCTCGCTTTCGTTCGAACTCATGGTCGACATCCTGCTCATGCTGGTGATTGGGGGGATGGGCACGATCTATGGGGCAGTGCTGGGCGCCACCCTGTTTCTGCTGGCCCAGAGCTATCTGCGCGACCTGCTCGCACTCTGCTTTGAGGCGCTTGAGGGCCATGCAGTTGCCGTGCTCTTTGACCCCGACCGCTGGCTCTTCTGGCTGGGGCTGCTCTTTATCGTCTCGGTCTACACCCTCCCGATGGGCCTCGTGGGCAAGCTCAGAAATAAGGGTTAGTCCTAGCGTGCGTGTCACACATTCTCGCTAGTCTTTGTTCATGAGCATCCTGGTTAACTACCAGCGGTATCTCCCCTGGGCCGCAACAGGGGCTGCAAGCTTGGTCATGCTTCCCGTCTCGGGCTGGGCGGCGGCGGGCTTTGGCCTGCTCTTTCTGCTTGGCCTTGAGGATGTGCTGCAGACCAAGCGGGCCGTGCGTCGTAACTACCCCCTTACAGGGCGCCTGCGATATGGGCTGGAGTACATCCGGCCAGAGATTCGGCAGTACTTCATCGAGAGCGACGACGACAAGCTCCCCTTCTCACGCAACCAACGGGCTATGGTCTACGCCCGTTCCAAGGTGCAGAACGACAAGCGCGGCTTTGGCACGATCAAGAATCTCTACGATGACAGCGCGGAGTGGCTCGCCCATTCGATGCGACCGGTATCGAACCCCGATCCCAAGCAGTTTCGAATCACGGTGGGTGGCCCAAGGTGTGAAAAGCCAGTCTCACTCTCCATCTTCAATGTCTCGGGCATGAGCTTTGGGGCGCTCTCGGCCAATGCGATCAAGGCGCTCAATCGAGGCGCAGCCCTCGGCGGATTCGCCCACGACACCGGTGAAGGAAGCATTTCCGCCCATCATCGCGCCCAGGGCGGCGACCTCATCTGGCAGATTGGGTCGGGCTACTTTGGCTGCAGAACTGCGGACGGCCGCTTCGACCCTGAGCGCTTCTCCGCACAGGCCACCGACCCGCAGGTGAAGATGATCGAGGTGAAGCTCTCGCAGGGAGCCAAGCCCGGCCACGGGGGCGTGCTTCCTGCTGCCAAGGTGAGCCCAGAGATCGCCCTTGCGCGAGGGGTTCCACTGGGGCAAGACTGCGTCTCGCCAGCCGCACACTCGGCCTTTACCTCGCCTCAGGGGCTACTTGACTTCATCGCCGAGCTCCGTCGGCTCTCCGGTGGGAAGCCCGTGGGCATCAAGCTCTGCGTCGGCCACCCACTCGAATGGTTCGAGCTGGTGCGGGCCATGCTGGAGCGAGACGACACGCCCGATTTTATTGTGGTCGACGGTGCCGAAGGGGGAACGGGGGCAGCCCCGATCGAGTTTGCAGATCATATGGGCATGCCCCTGCGTGATGGACTCAGGCTGGTGCACAATACCCTTGTGGGCGCTGGCCTTCGTGACCGGGTGCGCATCGGTGCGAGCGGGAAGGTGATCTCTGCCTTCGATATCGCCCGTTGCCTGGCCCTAGGCGCAGACTGGTGCAATGCCGCGCGGGGCTTTATGTTCTCGATAGGCTGCATCCAGTCGAGAAGCTGCCACACCGACCACTGCCCCACGGGTGTCGCCACCCAGGACCCGATTCGGCAGCGGGCCATTGTGGTTCACGATAAGGCCGAGCGGGTGTACTACTACCATGCCAACACGCTGCACATGCTCTCCGAGCTGCTCGGCGCAGCCGGCCTAACCAGCCCCTCAGAGATCACGCCGGAGCGCATCATGACGCGTAATCGTCAGGGCCAGGCGGTTCCACTCTCGCGTCTGATCGATACCCTTCAGCCGGGTGATCTGCTCAAAGAGACTGCCTCAGTGGCCTGTCTGGCCGAGCCCTTTTCCAGCCTCTGGCCCCAGGCCCGCTGACTTTTGCTCGGAAGAGCGCTCGAGCGCCAGCCATGCTGCGCGGTCCTCTGGCGACCTCTCGAGCGCATCAAGCAGCGCGGCTCTGGCCTCGGGATGCTCCTGATGATGGGCTTGCAGGCTTCTTAGCCAAGCGAGGTGGAGTTGCACCGCCGCTTGAGCCTGTCGGGGGCTGAGCTGGGCAGGGTCGGAGTAGGCCCCCTGACGCAAGGAGTGATGCTGCCGGCTGGCCTCGCGCCCCGCCTGTTCGATAACCTGTCGTATGGTCTCGTCGATCTCGCGTTCGTTCAGGCTTAGGTCCTCCGACTTGTCCAGGAGCGCCTGCCGGGATGTCTCGGTGAACGGCCCATGCTCGAGTGCCTGCCGAATCTCTTCGCGCAGCCGCTCTCGGTCTTGGTGGAGTTGGTCGACAAAGGCTGAGGAGAGGATAGCCGCGGGCAGGGCGAAGATGCCAATGCCAGCGAGAGAGGCAATCACTGTGGCGATCCGGCCGCCCTCGGTTACGGGGGAGATATCGCCATAGCCCACCGACGCCAGCGTGATCACGGCCCAATAGATCGACTGCGGGATATTTTCAAACTTATCGGGCTGGGCCGTATGCTCGAAGAGATAGCCCACGCTGGCAGTCACGATCACAAAGATCGACATGATGAAGATGGCAGCCCCGATCACGGGCCACTCTGACTGCAGCACGGTGAGCAGGGTGCGCGAGGCTCTGGAGAAGCGCATCAGTTTGAGCGCTCGAATCAGTCGAATGGCTCGCAGGAAACGCAGGTCCAGATGGTTGGGAAAGAGCAGTCCCAGGAAGAAGGGCAGGATGGCCAGCAGGTCGATGATCTGGGCGGGCTGCAGGGCCCCGCGCAGGCGGGGGAGCGGGTGGCCCCGAAGCTCGGGATCTTCCTTGATGGAGTAGATCCGGGCCACATATTCGATGGTAAAGAGCGTCACCAGCACCATTTCGAGGGCAGCAAATTCGGGTGCGAACACCTCTAGACTTGCGATCGACTCGGCCACGACCAACACGAGCGCGCAGAGAATCGTGATCATCTGTGAGAGCTCGATGATCTTTTGTAGCGGGTCCGGCCGACGGGTAGGGTTGAGCGCGAGATAAAGCTTGCGCCTAAAGCTGGCATGGCGGTGGGCGTGAAGGAAGTGGCGCAGCGCCCGCCAGACTGGGCCGGCTGGCCGAAGGGGCCACAGCAGTAGGTAGAGACGAAGGGCCCTCAGATCCGTGCTCACCCCCAGCAGGAGGCTGGGCGCGAATGAGGCCAGCTGCAGTAGGCTGGTGGGACGGATGAAAAACCGAAGCCGGGAACTGGGCTGCCGGCTGCTGGGCTGATAGGGGGAGAGCAGCAGGCGCAGCAGAAAATCTGCGGCAAAGAACCAGAGGCTGAACTGCGCGAAGGCAGCGAGCTCCCGCGCGTGGGGGCCCAAGACCCCAAATTTATATTCAAGCCAGAGCGCTGCAAGGTTGAGCAGCGAGAGCGCGGTTGAGGCAGCTAGAAAGATCGGGGGCCAGCGCCCAGCACTGGCCTCTTGGCCGTAGAGACTGTGGCAGATGGATCTGAGCGCGGCGTGGTCCATGCCCCACTATAGCGGAGCCACTGGTGCGGGAGTGATGTGACTCCCGCTGGCTTAGGACGCCAGCCGCATGCTTGGCTGCTGGGTGTGACGGGGGCCGATCGAGCCGGGAATACTCTCCCACGCTCCCTTGATTTCGCTCATCAGGCTCACCACCTCAGCCAGTGCATCGAGATCGTTGTGCAGGTTAATGTGCAGCAGGCGACGCGTGACATAGCCGTAGAGCTCGTCGAGGTTGCGGGCGATATCACCGCCCGCTTTGAAGTCGAGCGCGCCCTGAAGGCCAATCACAATCTTGCCGGCCCGGGTCAGGGCCTTGGACTTTTCCTCGATGGAACCGCGTCGAATGTGCCCTTCAGCAGAACGTAGGCTCTCAAGCAGGCCATCGAACAACATCTGAATGAGCTGCACGCTATCTGCGGTGGCAACTCCGGTGCTGACCTTTACTTCGCCGTAACTATCGATGGCATTCTTGAGATACCGCATGACCCCTCCGATGGATGTGAACTGACAACACTCATAGCATCGGAAGCGGGTGCAAATACTTGAGGCGTTCAGCCTTGCCCTAGTTGGTGTCCTGGTAGAGCACCGTAATGCTCATGCGGCGATTGCGGGGGTCGGCAGGGTCTTTGGGCACGTAGGGGTCTTTGTCCGCTACGCCCTCGATCTTGGCAAATCGAGCCTCCTTGAGGCCGGCCTTCTCCAGCTGCTGGCGGGTGGCCTCGGCGCGCTCGGTGGAGAGTGTCCAGTTGTTCTTGTCCCCGCCGCCGGCATAGGGGACACTGTCGGTGTGCCCACGAATGGCGACCTTGTTGGGTAGCCCAGCCAGCGAGGCCGCCACTTCATTCAGCAGCTGCGCCGCACGGCCCTCAAGCTTGTTGCTGCCCAGCGGAAACATAGAGTAGTCGGCTTTGTCGATGATCTCGATGCGCAGCCCCTCCTTCTCCCGAACAAACTGCACCTGGTCCATGAGCTTGGCCAGTTGCTTGTTCTCTTTCATTTCTTCTTTAAGCTCTTTTTCAAGCTTCTCGAAAGTCTCTTTGTCGGCCTCGGCTGCAATCTTTTTGCGCTCTTCCTGTGAGAGCTCCTCTGGAGACTTGCCCTCTCGGTTCTGCGGGTCTTGTGAGGAGCCGTCGGAGGCATCCGGACCGGCCTCAGAGCGAGGCGTCATGCGCTCGAGCAGTGCGGTCTGTTTGGCCGTGAACTTGAAGCCATCGGGGTCGATGATGGAGGACCCCCCCAAGATGCCGTTGGATCCTGCGAGTTCACCCATGCGCACCTGGCTATGGGTGGTTGGCCGAAAGTAGTCAGCAATGCTCTTGCGCTGGTCCTCGCTGGTGGATCCGAGCAGCCACATCAACAGGAAGAAGGCCATCATGGCCGTCATCATGTCGGCTAGCGCAATCTTCCAAGCTCCCCCGTGTGCACCACCATGACCGTCGTCGATAACTTTTTTGATGACGATGATTGGGGGCAGGCCCTCTGCCGGCGCAGCGGCTGGGGCGGCCTCGGGAGCGCCCTCCGGGGCTTGTTCGACCGCTTTGTCCTTTTCGTCTGCCACTAGACTTAGCCCCGAATTGCGTCGAAGACCTCGGAGAAGGCCGGCTGATTATGGTGTGAGATCACCGCCCGTCCGGCCTCAATCATGAGCGCAGGGGGGTGGCCTTTGAGGTTTGCGACCAGCATGGCCCGAACGACCATGAGCATTTGGCCCTCCTCGTCGATGATCTGAGTCATCCGGTTGCCGACCGGTTCGAAGATTCCGTAAGAGAAGAACACGCCCAGGAATGTACCCACCAGCGCACTACCAATCAGGGCACCCAGTACAGGTGGGGGCTGATCGATGGCGCCCATGGTCTTCACCACACCAAGCACGCAGGCCACGATGCCCAGTGCGGGCAGAGATCCGGCAATGGTCAGCAATGCCTGGGACTGACGTAGTTCGTCGGTGTGGTGAGTCTTGATTGCCTGATTCATCATGTCGTCTACCGCATCGGCGTCTACCTGGCCTTGGCTGATCACAACCAGACGGAGCGTGTTACAGATGAGATCGACGATGCCATGGTCTTTAGCGATTTTGGGAAACTCAGAAAAAATAGGGCTTGAGTCAGGCGTCTCAACATGCGCCTCGAGGGCGACGACACCCTCGCGCTTCATGACTGCAAGCAGCTTGCCGATGAGCACCATCAGCCCAAGGTAGTCGGCGGGCTTCCACTTGGGACCGGAGAGCACCTTCAAAAAGCCTTTTAGTGCCCCAATGAAGTTACCCAGGCTGTTACCAACCAGCGCTGCACCGAGCGCAGAGCCGACAATAATGAAGGTCTCAATGGGAGCGGCCTTAATAATGGGGGCCATTTTTCCGCCGGCCATGAGGTATCCCCCAAAGACCGTCCCGAACACGATTGCCAGTCCGACGATAAAAAACATTCAGAGCCTCTCGTTCAAAGGACGCACCACACCCCTACGCAGGTGCCAAAAATCAACTGTACCAACAGATCAAGAGCAGAGCCGAGAATCCCGATCGGTAGTCCAAGGTATAACAGGCAGTAACCGATCCCGGCCAGGGTTGGCCTCGGCTTGCCAGCCACCCGGCCCATCACCGGCATCTTAGCTTTTAAAATCGGATGCAAAGATCATTCCTTGAGTTCAATCACAGAGGGCGCGATGCAGGTTAACTGGGGGGATATCACCCGTCAACAGTGGGACCAGCTGCACGGTGCGGCGGGTGGCTCGCTCCAGCAAGCGTGGGCGTATGGAGAGGCCATCTCTGCACTGGGTGTTCAGGTCTTGCGGGCCAGCGTGAGAGATGAACGGCGGCAAATTGTTGCCGTCGCTCAGATTGCAGTGCGGCGTCTTTTGGGCTACTTGGTGGTGGGCTCCTGCACACGGGGGCCAGTTTGGGTGCGTCGCGATGTCGATCACAGCGCGGTTTATCGGGCCGTGCGCAAGGCATTTCGCCTTCCGGGTCTGCGCGTGCTGCTCTGGACGCCTGAATTCGACACTCCCGATGCGGACCAGGCTGGGGTGACCCGCGTCATGACGGGTATGGGCACAGTGATGCTTGACCTCAGCGTGCAGGAGTCCGTGCTTCGCAAGCAGCTCAGTGGGAATTGGCGCAACCGGCTCGTAAAGGCCGAGCGAGAGCAGGGACTTGGGGTTTTTCTCAACTCAGCGCGTGGCCCCTGCGACCAGCTGCTAAGGCACGAGATGGAACAGCGAAAAGTGCGGGGCTTTGCGGGCCTGCCGGTGGGATTTGTTCGGCAATACATCGATGCGTTTAAAGATCCGGATAGGGCCTTCCTAATTGCCAGAGTAGAGAGGCAGGGTGAGATGCTCGCGGGCATGCTTTTTCTACTGCATGGCAGTCGCGCCACTTACCACATTGGCTGGTCTGGGGAGGCCGCGCGCGATCTGAATTTGCACAACCTTTTGATGTGGCGGGCCATGCTGGAGCTCAAGCGTCGGCAGATTCTCTGGCTTGACCTTGGGGGGGTCAACACGGCAGCTCTGCCTGGCATATCAAGATTTAAAATCGGCACAGGAGGCGTGCTGACGATCCTAAAAGGCACCTACCTCTCCACCTGATAGGCAAAGAGCCATTGACCTTGAGCGTTTTGTGCGGACCAATTGGGAGTTCGATCGGGAATCGGGAATTGAAAGCTCACCACCCAGCTCCCAGGTTTGAGTTCTCTTGTGGCCTTTTCCCAAAGGCGCGGCATGGTCTCTGGCCTCTGAAAAGCATAGACCAGATCGAACGGTGCCCAGTCTAGGCTCCACATATTTTGCCGCACGACACGCGCCCATGGGCAACGCAGGCGACTCAGCCAGATGAGTGGCCAGCTCATCTCAACGCCCGTCCATTTGGTCTTTGGCGCGATCGAGTGCCAGGCGAGCAGCCCGTCACCAAGTCCAGATCCAAGATCAAGGCCGCTCGTTGCTGAGCACCATGGGCCCGCCCGAAGCGGCATCAAGCTCTCTCGACCGGTCGGAAAGAGGGGCGCATCTCGCCATGCGCGAACGGGGTACACTAAAATCAGAAGCGTGAGGCCTGCGAGCGCCCAAGCGGGATCAACGCGCACATTCCAGTGCAGGGTAGCGAGCAAGGCGAGCATGCCTGCTAGCGACGCGAATTGGCGCCAGCGACGCCTGCTCTGGGTGAGTGCGAGGCCGAGCGATGGCAGGCAGGCCACAAACGGGTGGAATTGGGCAAACGCAAGGAGTAGGCCGGTCGCCCACGTGGTGACCAGTGCGAGTGGCCAGAGGAGTCGATGACTATGAGACATGTAGCTTGGTTAATGGGTGGTTTGGGCCTGTGGGTTGCGACGTGTGCTATGCCACCAGCCCTCGCACAGTCTAAATGGCAAAAGCTCGCCGAGGGTGAGTCGGTAACGCTCTACATCAATCCACGCTTCATTGCCAAAGACGGTACTTATCGGCGCACCCTCGAAATGCAGGATTTGAAAGTACCGGACTCTCAAGGAGTTAGATCTCGTAGCTACCTCAACGAGTACGACTGCGAATCCCTTTTTTACCGGATCAGTCAAGTCAAAAGCTACTCAGGCCCCGGGCTTACGGGTCGAATCCTCTTTGAGGCTATGGAGCAGGGTTATTGGCAAAAAATTCAGCCCAACTCGCTGTTCGCTGTGGGATACGTGGCGGCGTGTGTCGATTGAATCAGTCAGAGCTGTAAATCGTCCGACCGTTCTGGGGCTGCGGTGGACGGGCGTTTGAGTGATGGATCGGAAATGACTCAAGCTGCGCCTTGGAAATAGGCATCCTTGTTTTCAGAATGAAGAACGTTACCCCCTCGGTACACGGAGGCGTCGTGAGCGATCCCTCGTACTGAAAATACGAAAGATTGGTGGGGATCAGTTTGGCAGGGTCAATATTGGTCTCAGGGAAAGCCAGTTCCGGTCCCTCAGAAGGGGGCAAGTGAGTCCAGATTGGGGTCAGCCCTGGATTGTCTGCAGCCACGCTCTGGAGCAACACACCGAGCACAACTAGTTTACCCTCCGCTGATTTATGGACGAGATGGAGGGTCATGTCGGCCGGTTTCCCGTCGATCCACTCCTCGCTGGGTTTGTGGAAGTGAAACTGCAGCAGTTCGTACGCGACGCCATCGACGAGCAATCGGCTGCCCGGTGGGGGGTTCACTTGAACCGTGTGACCGTTGTGCACTAGCTTGAGGCTTGAGAGCTTGTAATCGATTTGCAGCTTGGCTTTTGCCTTCGCGAATGGTCCTTTGATGTCAAGGGGGGCTTGGGACTTACCTGAGCCACATGTCGGGAATGCCTTGCCCCAATAGTCAGGACCAAATCGACCCTCGTACTCCCATAGCGTACCCTTTGCGGCTTTATCGAGCCTGTGTTCTGCTTCAGCAAACGCCGCCTCAGTAGACGCCAGTTTCTCGGTCGCAGACTTGATCTCGACCTGGGCTCCTGCAAGCTTTAC
>Ga0079301_1000808_pt1 | contig 15073 bp, 15 predicted proteins | sample Wag4_2014_7_11_3_FD_74797 | JGI IMG/M metagenome (GOLD analysis project Ga0079301, IMG submission 74797) | Fresh water mixed with fracking chemicals microbial communities from Ohio, USA - Utica-2 Time Series FC 2014_7_11 | ecosystem: Engineered > Industrial production > Chemical products > Input...
AAAACCCCTTAATGCGTAAACACTAAGGGGCAATAACTAAATTATTGAAGCATTATATCATTGACTTCTTATTTAGTCAATTCATCAGGTTTTCCTTATATTCCTAACTTGCTGAAAAGACGGGATTACCATCGATGTAATCTTTGTTGTACGGTTAATGTTATTGAATGCATCTGCAACTGTATCAACTAACATTGTGTTCAACAGTGCTCGTTACACACTGCTCGGGTTTGTAATAACGCGGATCGGTCTTTCTGGCCTGAATTGCACCAAGACGTTTATTCTCGTGCTCTGAGATAAACTGGCAAGTGTGCTTACTATAGACTTTATGATCTCCACACAACACATCTTTATCGAGTGTGTAGCGCGTCTGTGTGCAATCACCTCCTGCCAGCCACTTATCAAAGTTAGGCAATTCGCTAATATCGTCTAAGAAGTTAGCGAAGCAATGCCATCTCTCATCAACTACTGCTTGGCTTTTGAAAAGATACCCACGAGTATCTTTATCAGAGTAGCATCGTTTCATCATATTTGTCCAAAGCTGTCTTGCCTTTTTCCAGTACGGCTTCTTATTATCATGGTTACCGTTGTAACCGCGACCATAGACTGACTTAGCGTAGTGATCTCTCACCTTCCCTGCTCGTACATTATTGATGTCGGCTTGTCTCGTGTATCCTGTCTCTGTGAACTTCACAATACATTGTTTGTTACCGAGTAAGCTAATAATCTCAAATTCCAAGCCTGCGTTATTTTTCATTTTCATAAAGATTCCTTTATGTTGTTTACCCTGCTGCATATCGCTATGCAGATCAGACTATATCTTCAGAGCAAGTGCCCTGCATACCTTTTCCACTCACTTGAGTGTACGTCAAAGACATAAGTCGATGACTGACTGGCAAATCAGATGTTACGAAGTTTATGAGAGATGCTTGGGACATCTTCCACTTTGTTACGAATCAAATTTAAGAACTTTCTCGCCTCCTTTGTTCCACATTGTAAATAATACTTACCATTCCACTTCATCTGGTAGAACGATACACCATATCTACCGTTGAGATACTCTATCAATACCTGATTATCCTCTTTTGATGAATTGGTGTTCAGTGATAAAGTGTATCTTGTTTTATAGTTTGTAATCGATCCTTTGTCAAGGTAGATTTGTGCTAAATGCTCTTTATCAAGTCTTGACCATAATTTAGGATGTCCAACAGTTTTCCTACAATGGTCGTAGATAATTCTTTTTAGCAGCTTTGCCCATTTAGTTGGCTTAGTATGAAATATCACACTGTTCCCTGCTGCTTCTATCTCCGAGCATTTCACACCACGTTTCATAAGCCATTTACGCTTCCATTCTGCGTAATCACTTTTCAGCACACTGTAGCGTAAAATCACTCTACCTTCGTTGTCTATGACACCATTTCCCAAGATGGCGCATAAAATTGCATTTCTTGATTCTTTCGTAAACTTCATCTTCGTTACCTCATACGCATGTGCGATGTTTTGTTGTCATTAGTCGTTATACGTTCATCCCGTAGGATGCTTCGCTTGGTATTGTCTGCCTTAGCAGAGTTCCACCAAATTAGATATGTTTATTGACGACATAGCTCTATCGTCATGAACACCCCTTTTCCGCTCACCCCTGAACGATTCTAGCTCTTCAAGAAAATAACCATTCCAATCTGCCTCAACAATACAAATATCTCCTGCCTCCGCTGTTACGGCAAATGGTAAAAATCTGCTTAATTTACTCTTAGTTGGCACTACAGCACTTTCTCTTGCTGCCGCACCTGTTTCAGCGATCTTTCGTCTAAGGGACATAGCGTAATTTTTACCAGAGACCCCCGGATCACGGGGAATAACAGTGATGCAATCATAGATACCATCCTCATGTGCATACTTGATTACCGCACTCTCCACATCGTGCTGTCTTGCCCTAAACCTGTCAGCGTGAACGATATAATACTTACCATCACTACATTTACACATCTTCACTGTGGCTGTGTAATCTGGGTCTCTATTTGTCTCACTCTCAAGCGTACAAGCAAAGTCCCATGCCCTTACAGTGTTTAGGATACGGACATCAGGCGGAATGTCTGACACTTTCTTAACCCATTCTGCCTTGAAATAACCATCACCTTCATCAATAGCAAACCAGCTACCAAGTAACAAGCGGTTACGTTCATTTGTTTTCAAGTTTTGAAGGTAGGTAAGATATTCTGGCCTATTCTTGATAATGAGAGGGTTGTCGTAAATCGTAGCAGGAATAAAGCGGTAAGACATAGGCTTCACTTCTCTGTCTTGCCCATACTTCTCAATCAACTCCTCTGGTGTGTCTGCTGTTACTACCTTGCCTGCTAAAACAATGTACCAGCGGATTGTATTGGCTTTTTCAGGAATAGGGATACCTGAGACATCATCGATATACCAAGACACAAAGTCAAGTAACCAGCTACCCTTCATCGGGTTACAAGTCAGGATCATTCTTGACTTATATTTCGAGCTACTACGGTTACGGGAGCCAAGATAAGAGAATTGTTCAAAGCTATGGTTCTGTGCTTCATCAAACACGATAACTGAATACTGACCACCATCGAAGTTAGACACGTCTGCATCAGTGCCACACGACATCAGTGAGATTGTTGCACCACTCTTGAATGTAAACCTCTTTGGCCTCGCTGTGTATTTTGCACCAAACTTCGGGTAGAGTTTTTTCATCTCTGACCATAGACCACCGGATTGTTCTAGCTGTGTGTGGCTTTCACGGATAAACACTGCTTCAAAGTTAGGGCAGTCGATGTATTGCAGCATTTTCAACATCGTGGTCATTGTCTTGCCTGAGTTACCGGACACGAATATCTTATTGCTACGCCTAACTAGAAGCAGGCCAGAAGGCACTGTAAAGCAGTATTTCTTTCCGTCCTTGCTTTGGTACTCTTGTGGCTTAATATCGCCTCTGAAGCGGATTGTGTCGCTGTTACAGTAGGCATGAACGCGGTAATACTTACCGTAGTCTCGGATATGAGTTGCATAGCCAAATGAAGCCATCACAAATTGGTAAATGTCGGCATTCTCTTTGTGATTAGTAACAGCACTGAGGCTGTATTCTGCATTCTCATCTTTACGATTGATAACAGCCACCATAATTTCTTCTGCTTGAGAAGTTGTCATCTTAGCCCACCCTTTGTAGGTGATCTTCTCATCAAGCATTAGCAGTTTGTTTCTTAGATCGTAGAATTGAGACATACCTAGTGTCGGTAAATCTGTATCATCCTCAATCTTGAAGGTTGTCTTTACCTTCCCTTTCTGATATAGACCTTTGTTATAAAGCGACAAGACATCACGCATTGTTGTGATACGAAGTTTATCCCATCCTGTACCAGACCAATAAGGAATACGGTGCTCAATAGACAACACCATATCGTAATTCGTATCTTCTAGCCTGTAAAACTTATCACATGGTAAAACAATGTAATCCTCTGGCTTCACAAATTCAATCTGATGTGTCTGTGGGTTATACTGTGCTATTTCATCACCATCAACATACTTATCGAATCGCTTCCATCCGTTAGGTGTTAGGTACTCTGTTTCGTAATCATAACACCCAGCCCCACCACCGTAGATGATAAGGTCTGTGTCTTGATCGTCCCATAATACCTTCTGAACGGGTGATGTAGGGCCATAAGACGGTGCTACGACCTTTTCTCTCTTCTTACTAGTCATAACACCTCCTACTCGATTTTAACGTCCTGTAGAGCCTTATACTCTGCAAGATCAATGCGAGACTTGATAATCTCGATAGGGATAGCTAACAACATGCAAACAAAGAGGGATGGTAGCAATAATGCTAACAATGCCACTATCAGCATAGCCTGTAACACTACCTTAAATGTTTTGAGAATTGCAATATACATATCAATTTCCTTTAGACAAAATAAAAGGCTACCTATGAAAGGTAGCCGGAATGTTCTTGGTAAATTTTATAGCCACTTCTCACTATCACTGATCTGCCAATTTACTCTTTAGCTCATAACCCATGAGCGGCCAGACTTTGTCGATAGCGTTATCTCGAGCAATCTTTCGACCTTTTTCGGCATCAAAGTTTTCCCGCGATACACAAGCAGATTCGCCGGTGACGGCGAAGCCGTTGCGGAGGACAAGGACGCAGAAGGTGAGTAGCTCTAGTGGTTGAGACACGGTTTTAGGCATCGCCGGGGGGTAGTCGCAGCGCAATGCTTCTGCCGCCGTGAAGTAGTGCTCGCTTGTGATATTTGCCTCGATGTCTTGCGGTGTTACACGCGGCGCTGTTAATTCTTTGGATTGGATTTTTTGTTCGATTTGCTGGTTATCCATTTTAATACCTTTCTTTAATTATTAAACATCTCCACTACTTCTGCATCGCTTGTAAAACTGATGTATTCTAACTAACTCATCTTTACACCTCTTGTTTGATAGAGGTTAGTGGTCGGTACTGATCTCCGACTTGCTCGTGGGTACGAATCTAGCATCCCGTTTCAAACATGCCCCATGGTAGCATTACGCGGTTTGCCGCATCGCGGGACGGCGTGGCATTTAAGCCTGTCAACATTCTACAAGCGGTTATACCCGCCGTTATGTTACGCATCAGCCTGCGCATTCACCAACACGTATGACTGTTTCACCCCGATTCTCACTAGACAGTGCCACCTTATCTAACTTCGGTCGGGACGATAGCTGGTGGCTTTCTGAGCTACCGAGAAACAGTCATACGTGTTAGCCCTCGGACTTTCACCGAGGAGTTTGTCGTGGCTTACACACGCTTCCGCTGAGATGGTCTGGAGAATACCAAATCAGTGTAGGAGTACCTCTTACTAAGTCAGAACGTCATTACCGCACTTGGGCAGACCATCACAATAATCACTTATTGCTTGGTTACGGGGCGTATGGCTTCCACACCATTCTGCTGCACCCTTTTACTACTCAACACAACAATGGAGAAAATGGAAAAGACGAACATACTACATAAGATAACTACTGGTACATCGGGTGAGACTTGAACTCACAACCGTTGCCTTAGAAGGGCAATGCTCTCTCCGTTGAGCTACCGATGTATTGTTTTTTTTTTTACCTGTGCATTATTTAGGTATTTTATAACTGAATACCTAATATGTCAATACCTGTAGAGTAACTACTGCATGTATAGTAATCATTACATCATCAGTAATATAACATCATCAGTAATATAACAGACTCTTGTCTTAACATCTATTTGCACACAAACATATTTGCACCAAGACACGCTTACAGTGAAAAAGATTGCACCAGAAGTGTTGTTAGTGAAGGCGATGGTATAAACAGTGCTTGCACCAAATCAATCCTCAAAGGCAGTGCCTACAAAGAGAGAACAATAATAAATAAACAAACCACCTAACCAAAGTGAAGGCGCATGTAGAGACATCGCAGATTAGGTGCAGAATGCTTCAGCATTCATTTATTGCACCAAACATCTTTCTTTTTGTTAGTTGTTTGTTATGTGCCGATGCGACAGCATCCTTCGCACATTTTAGATAGTAGTGTGAGCGTTGCTACATGAGTGTCGCTGTAGTTTAACAATTCTAGTAGGTGCACATTATATGGTGTTACTCTATGTTATTACTTGTTATTACTAATCCTTCAATTTGACGGTCTGAGCCCCTCAATTTGACGGTTCGAAGACGTCAGTTTGAATGTCTGAACGTACCTAACATAGACTGTCATGGACATAGTGGTCTGGTGCAAATAGTAGTGTGCAAAGTAGGGTCTGTCTGAGTTTAAGTTAATACATTTTCTTTCTTAAGGATTTGTTCTGTAAGTGTATGATTTTAATAAGAAATAAAAAAGTTTTGGTAAGCACTTCTTACCAACACCTACGAAAACCTGTGCAGAATGTCAAAAATCTGCTTGACTACTAAGCGATTCCGGCTATTATAGCACCAGTAAGACGTTAATTTGACTGTCTGAAAAGTGCTAACATTGTATTGTTAGCTAAACCTTGACAATATGAAATTTCAGTGATACTATGTGTTCACTGTCAACAAAAAGGAGCAAAAATGTTTGATTACAAAAACAGTTCTACTGATGAAATGATTAACCACATCAAGGCATCAAGTAGCGCACTCATTACTCGGATGCGGACGTATCATGTAAAGCATAACAATCCAGACATTGTTAAGAAGATTGATTCAGCCCGTGAATACATCAAACTTGAGAAAATTCAAAAAAGACTGAAAGAGTTAGAAAATGTTTAAGCTAAATATCCCAAGAGACCTGCTTCAATGGATAGACGAATCCAGAGGTAATGACTGCAGAGCAGTTTTCATCATCAAAACACTTTACAATCGGAAAAACGAGAAAGAATACGATGCCGAGAGAAAACAGAAACACATACTTCCCGATTTACAATGAGATTGCATGTTCATCAGCAGTGGTGAACAAGTCAACAGGTGAATCATTAGAGTGGAGTTTACAAGAGAAGGTATTTTACTGTTGGATGCTTGCTGAACAGAAGTCGTTTCAAAAATCTGGTGGCAAGATATACCACAACCACGACATTATTGCAGGAAGGTTAGGTGTGGCACTGTCAAGTGTTGAAAGGTATATCAAGTCTTTGGTGCAAATAGGACTTATCAACAAGCAACAGATATGTAAAAACAAGTTCATAAAAAGTAACAGCTACACGGTGGTTGATGTGTTTGACGGCGGTTTTGATCTTGTTAGCTGCCTGTCTAGGGATGATGTATCGATGATGAACTTACTCAACAATAAAGGAAAGGAGAGTAATGTAAGGCAAGAAAATCATGCAGGCCTTGAGCCTACTATCTACAGCAGTGTTACGCATTACGATGAACAGGATTATTACGATGAGCCCAGATGTTTTGATGATCCAAAACTTTACCCTTACTAAGAAGGAGATTTACAAATTAAAGATAACATTCCAATGGAAGGCGTTGTCAAGTTGTTTAGTAGTAGTAGCAATATCCTTGTTGATGATGAAGGGTTGGTATCACTGTCCAACATCTACAGTATTGCGGTAGAACGTAATCTTGACGGAGGAAAACGTGAACCTAGTCAATACTTTCGCAAGAAAAACGTACGCAAATCAGGGACATCAGGTAAAGTCTCAGATTTTGCTGGAGATGGGTGGTATTTTGTAGAGCACGTTGCTAAAGAATTAAACCTGCACGCTGTGCACATTTACAAAACCAAGCGTGGTAAAGGTGGTGGATCATTTGCTCAATGGAAAATCGCATTAGCTTATGCTCAATACCTTAGCCATGAGTTACATAGCCATATTCTTGAAACATACGCTCGTGTAGCAACAGGTGATAAGACTTTAGCTGTAGAGATTATAGAGAAACAGAAAAAGCCAGAGGACGCTGAATGGATTGCGAATCGTGCAAACGCTGTTGTAGCAAGAAACAAATTCACCAAGTGTTTGCAAGAGTATGGTGTAACGAAAGGTTATGAGATTGCAGGATGTACGAATGCTGTCTATCAAGGTATGTTTGAAAAGACAGCTAAAGAGATTAGAGAGGAACGTAATTTACCTGCTAACGCCAATCTCCGAGACAGCATGGATGAAACGGAATTGCTGTCTATAGCATTGGCTGAAAACTTAGCCAAGCGTAAGATACAGACTACAAATTCTCAATGGTACGTACAGTGCAAGACACGTTGTCTGGATGCGTCTAAGATCATTGCAGACGCGGTTAGAAACGCACTATAATCTAGTATAGTAGAAACATGGCAGCTACCGCCATTGCTGCCATCGCAACGTAAACAACAAGGAAACAATCATGGACAACAAAACATTAGAAAAACAACTTTTATCACTGCGTGAAGGAATTGATAGCGTGGCTAAGGACATCTGTGAGAATATTCCCGCTGACGCAGATGCACCAGAATACAACCAGCTATATGCCCTGAACAGAATGTCTTTCGACCTAGACCAGCTTCTTAACCAACTTCTTGAAGATGGCAAATACAAAAAACCTCTTGGTACGAATGTCGTGCTTCCGAGACAAGTATTAGAATGGCTTGACTGTAATCGTGGAACATTTAGCAGAGAGGCGTTCATTGTGAAGTGTTTGTTAGGTATTATTAAGGGTGGTGAATAATGTCTCTTCATACGTTAGACATCGGCAGAGACCATATCAGAGATTACGTTAAACAGGATTATGACGTATGGAGTAGTCTTGAGTTTGAAGAAGATAGTTTTAATTCTTTTGACTACGATTTTGATTTGCTACCAAACATAAAAGAATACGTTAAAGAATCGCTTAAGGAGCAAGGGTATAGGTTAAGAAATAAAAACCAAAACAGGCTTGGTCTTAGTGTCCCTGCTGGAAAATTTAACATCCAAAAACATAATTCATCAGTAGAAGAGCATATTGATGATGCGTGTTTGTTTGGGATACTAGTGTTAGAAATGGTTTACACAACAATACCAACACTTGCTAATAATGTTTGCGCCCCTGCATTGCACTACTATATAGGACGGTCTAAAATGGCAGAGAGACTTAAGGTAGGTGATGTTGTGGTTTTCAATCCTAAGAGACCTCACAGTCTCATCCATTACGGAAACTCTCCAACAATGCTTCTGTTTAGTTGTGAGAAGATTAGAAAATAACTTTGTTGACAGCATGTGTTGACGGTGCAGAGTGATCTAACCTATCCTTCACATGCTGTATTTGTTGTAAAAAGTTCTGCCCGATGTGGGCGTTAATATGAGGAGATGTAAGATGGGTAATCAAATTGTTTTCAATGCTGAAACTGCTGAAAATGCTTTGAACAATACTGGCTTGATTGGTTTGAGTAACACTAGTGAAGTGAAGACTATGTCTAGTCTTGAAATTGCTGAACTGACTGGTAAACGTCACGATAATGTGATGGCTGATATTAAGAAAATGCTGAGTGATCTGGGTAAAGCGGCTTCTGGTTTTTCAGGAACGGCTTTTTACGAAGTAAACAACGCTAAACGTTCGCGTAAAATTTACAACCTACCTAAAGATGAAACACTTTGCTTAGTGTCTGGCTACAGTCCACAGATGCGTATGGCTATTATCAAACGCTGGCAAGAGTTAGAAGAAGCAAACAAGAACAACGGTATCTTTATGCCTAACTTCTCTGACCCTGTAGAAGCTGCTATTGCATGGGCAAATGAGAAGCGACTCTCACGGATGTTAGAGCAGAAGATCGAGGAGCAGAAGCCAAAGGTGGAGTATGTTGAGAAGTACGTTGAACGTAACAACACAAAGAACATTACAGCAACAGCTAAAGAGATTGGTATTTCAGGACGTAAACTTGGAGAGTGGCTTCGTAAGAAAGATTACGCTTTCAAGCGAACAGATAAACTGGTGTGGAAGCAACAGTTCATTGATGAAGGGTATGGTGTGATGAAGCAGACAGTGAAGAACGAGTTTGATACGTCTCAGGCATTATTCACAGCAGCAGGAGACTTGTTTATAAAGACAAAGTATGCAGAGGATGGCTCTGAGAATGTTACCAACAAAGCACCTCTGCAATTAAAGAATAAACAGTAATGTAAAGCCTCACCAGATTCACACAATCGCCCTACAATGCGTTATATTCGTTCAAACATGCTACGGACAGCATAAACGATTATAGCGTGTTGTAGGGCTTTATTATTTTGATGTTAAATCACCAAACAAGTGGCGGAAGATCGTTTTCAATATCTTCAAACGAATTAGGAACTTCTCTTGCCCCTGATACTACATCTTCCATAATCTTGGTTAGAGATGTCCACATCTGGCTACGCTTTTCTTTGCCAATCCTTGCTTGGCTGTCAAACACAGGGTTAGCATCGTCAACATATGTAACAAGAGTCTTAATATCGTCATATTGCTTTTCTCTTGCAAAAGAGTCTAACTTCTCTTGAGCGATAGCAACAAACTCGTTTTTCAATTCTTCAAGTGCTGCCTGCAACTCAAGACTGCCTAATGGTTGAACTACCCATTTTTGGATGTATTCACCATCTACTAGGTCTGGTCTAACTTCAACTAACTTGCTCTCACGTCTGTTGAAAGAAGGTGTTCGTGAAGCACGAACTACTGCATAAGTATCATTGCCTGCAAAATCATCAGGAAAAGAAGTGTTTCTGTTTCTCTTGCAAATATCGGCCAGTGTTAAAGGCCACTCACCTGTCAGTCTATCAATGTAAATCATTACATCTCCTATGCTATTGCTAAATAGTGGTAAATACCGCCTGTTACATATCTAATTAGACCGCTTGAACCTGCAATCCACAATTTTTGCCCGTTACTGTGCATTGTGGCAATAGTCCCAAAGCCGGTAGGTGATGTTCTAACAGTCCAACTGATACCGCCATCTACCGATCTTAAAAATGTTGCAGCAGCCCCACCAGCGTACACAGACCCGTCAGGTGCATTTGCAAAACACCATACAGCCCCAGCAGTCCCGTTAAATCTTGTCGTATGTGTAACAAAATCAGACGTAGTGTATATTTTTGACTGGTCTGATAGGATAAACAAGCCGTCTTTATACCCGAAGCGGTACGTTGTAGATGTTGACCCTGTTACTGTCCTAGTAACCCATGTAGTACCATCTACTGAAGTGTTATACTTACCATTGTTATACCCACCTGCTATAAAATATCCGCCTACATAGCTTATGTAGTAACCAATAACCTCAGGGTAAGTTGATGCTATCCATGTTGCGCCATCAACTGAAGTTCTCGACCCTGTTCCGATAAGGACAAACTTCCCATTGCCATATACGACTCCATACAAAACAGAAGTAACACCAGAGTTTCCTAAAGTCCATGTAGCACCTTTATTAGTGGAGTATGCAACTTTCCCACCAGCACCGACAATAACAAATCTATCAACGCCGTTATGAGCAATACCTCTTACGTCAGATGTACCAAAACCTGCATCAACAAGAGTGAAAACTTCACCATCAACAGACACACCTACCTTGCCACCAGCCCCAACAATTATATGAACACCCTCTGCATAAATACTGTCATAAATTATAGATGTTCCAAACCCTGATGAAGATGCTGCAGTGTTGTTACCATCTTCTGGAACATTAAGGTTTGTGATAGCATTCTGATTTACAATAAAACCGTTTGAGTATGGTTCAATACTGTTATCAGTTGATACTTCTGCTGCTGTTGTGTTTAATGATAGTCTCGGATCGTTTGTGGCACTATTTATCCCTCTTGATGTGTCGAATATGTACCAATCACCAACTGCATCAGTTCTTGTGATCATCACCATTCTAGGTTGAAAACCAATATCAACTGTCTTTGTTGATGATATAGAGCCCTCGTACTTCCCGACTTTACAAACACCGTTTTTAGATGAAAAAAGATAATTCACATACGAAACGCCTGAAGTATTGAGAAGTGAACCAACATAAAGGTTGCTAGATGTAGGAGAAGTGCTTCCCCAGACAGTTGAAGCTGAAACAGGCAATGCGTTACTGTTAAGTAATTTATACTGTGTGTTGGAGTTCGACCCTAATTGTCTAATATAGACATACCAGTTACCTGTTGCAGATGTCGGTTTAGATATTACCATGTCTGGTTGAGTTTCCAGATCATGTGCCACGACTTTTACCGATGCCTCATCACCTACATGCTCTTTAACATCGAAAAATCCTGCTAACTTCTTAAATCCGTAGTCAACGTAGGTATGATTTAACGTATTAAACGCTGAAGTGGTAGCGTCACTGCCCAGTGATACACCATCCGCATTGAAAGATGTTAATGTATCAGCGGTTGTAACTTGTGCTGCTGTGGAAGAACTATCAATGTGCTTTGTTGCACCTCTTACAGAATCTACCCATCTTGCACCAGTCAATGTTGTGGCACTACGTTTCTTAGTGAGGAAAAGGTCAGGCTGGAAATTCATTGTGATGTTTTTTATTGCACCTGTTCCTGTTCGGATGTCAACATATGCGTAGGCGGTAGGATCAATTACTACCCCACCGCCTGCAAATGAAGCACCCATAAGTTTCTTGGATGCTCTGCTCATTAGTTAAACGCTCCTTTACGTCCAATAAAATTCACACCATCAGTTGTTGTGAAGATATACTCTGCTGACTTATTGGCTGAAGGGGAAGATGGCGCACCATCCGCACTTAACCACAAAAGGTCATTGAACCATGTAACTGCTCTTGAGGTAGCCCCTTGATTCACTTTAACTACAAAAGACATCACCTCATTGCTGAGTGTTGGTGCTCCTGTTACTGAGAAAGTTACATCACCAGCAAGCGTGTATTCAAATACTCCACCAAGCGCAAGGTTAATGTTGACTGCCCCTGATGCAGCAGCATTGTTTCTATACCCTTCAATGTATGAATCACCGTCAATCAGTGCTGACTCAAATTCTGGAGACTGCTGTTTACCTGTAAACGTATTTGCCCCTAGAGTTGCAAAGCCAGTAATGTTAGACGTTGTAGTGATCGATACATTCTGACTTCCATCAAAGGATGCGCTACCTGACACATCACCAGTAAGTGAAATTGTTCGTGCTGTTTGCAGTTTCAATGCTGATTCTGCGATAGGTACTGACTCTTGGCTCACTTTAACAAAAATGCTACCAACAGTAGCACTGCTTCTTACTACATTGCCAACCATTACAATCCGTGACGGAGGCGTTGGACGTGTTGCTGTTAAAGTACCAGCAACAGCCCCTAGATACACTTCACTACCTTCTGTGAATGAAGATGTATTTAGATTTCTTACTATACCGAATGTGCAAACAAAGCCTTCAGCACCAGCAGCGATAGGTTCTGTTACAACACCGATAGTCTTACGACTCAGGTTAGCATCATTAACATCTGCTAATACTACAGATAGTCGATTACCTTGAGCACCAGTGATACTCACCACTTGACCATCGGTGAGAGCACTGCCAGATGCGTTATAAACTCTGACAACCTGCTCTTGACCTAGCTGTAAAACAGTGTTACCGCCCTTCAAGGTGATTTCAGCAGTACCATCCCCGTCATTCCATACAAACTGACCAACACCACCAGCAGAAGGTGTTACAGTGTTCAGTGATAAGGCATTGCCTGTGAAATTAGGCGCTGTTTGTGTGTCTGAGAACGTGTTAGATGTCAGTGTAGCCAATAATGGGCTTTCGCCATCGATGTATTCACGAGCAACACCACCAGACAATGGAACACTAGCAGCATTTTTATAGGAAACGCCATTAAGTTTAAATGCACCAGCAGGGGCAGTAAGAGACGTGCTTCCAGTAAACAAACAATCATAGTAACCAAATGGAGGAATATCTCCACCAGCTTGTAATACAGTCATGGCACAAGAAGCAAATTCTGTTCTTGTTGCACCGCCCAATCTACTTACCTTGAGAGTACCTTCAATCTTACTATCTTCAATTTGCTGAATAGCAAGAGGGAATCCTGTTCCTGAATCTGCAACCTGATCTGATGTAGTTCCCTGCAAACGAGAACGCACAAGGTATAACGATGTACCACCAGCCTGAGCAATAGAACTATCGTAGCCAATACCACCAGTCACCACCACATTAGAGAGGTACAAGTCATGCGTGGTAATACCAGTGACAGACGTACATTTACGGATGATACGTCCATTGATAGTCATGCCACCTTGACGGCCAATATGGGTAGATGTTGCTAAGTTATTGTCAATGCCACTTATGCTCAAAAATGAGCGAATCCCACTACCTAGACGTGCATTACCATCTGACAAATAGTTAATGTTGCCAGTGAAGTTTACCCACCCATGACAGACAATCTTGATCATCCGTCCTTCTGGTACATTCAATGTCTCGGTATAGTTACCAGATGAGACATGAACACACATAAGGCGTAAGCTATCAGCACTACTTGTTGGCTTACCAATCTTATCTAACGCTTCTTGGATGGTGAGAAATGGTGCAGCAATGTTACCAGTACGGGCAGTTACACCACTAGATGTGTTATCAACATATACATCAACTTGAGATGTTGCAATAGGTGCTGGTACAGGAGTAGGCGTAGGAGATGGAGTTCCACCTCCGCCATCAATGATAAACGGCATATTACGCTCCTTCCATTACGGCAAGGATGGATGTTTCTGCAATAGACTCTAATGTATCTACTGTACGCACAAACACTTTCTCACCTGCTTTTGGTGCAACCACTCTTACTTGATAACCTTCAATCACAAAACCTTTATCACTTCCTACTGCTGGTGCAGTAGCACTCTCGAGCAACAAGACAGGGTTACTACCTTTATTCTGAATCTGTAGCGTAGCACCTGCTGTTGCTAATGCTGCCACATGAAGATCAACCCAGCTTTCGCTGAGCACTACATCCGCTAAATGAGCCATTGATATTGCTCCTCTTACACAAAATTCTATAAACAATGATTATAACATTAAATGCTTATATTGACAATAACAGAAAAGCCCTACCATTTCTGATAGGGCTGTTGTCTATACCTTCTCGATTATGCCTTTGCTACAGCATTACGCTTATTCCACTTTTCAGCAATCCATACTTCACCTTTAGGTGTAAAGTAGCACAGTGAGTAACTCTTACCATCTTTCTCACCTGTCTTTACTTCAAAATACCCCTTATGCAGGTATTCACTGTAAGGAATCCATGCACTATTCAATCGATACATGATTTTGCTATCATGCAGCCAATTACGAAACTCACGTTCATTCACATTCAGCACCTTCACTAGGCCACGGAATGTTTTGTTTCCTTTGGCATCAACGTAGTTGTTCACAAACTCTACTTTAGGCTCTGCTGCTTTCAATTCCTCTTTCAATACTAATTTCTCTTTTTCTGACTCCAGTAGCTTCTCCAATGCTTCAATGTAGGTCTTTGGTGTTGCTGGTGTTTGCTTTTCCTCAAGTTCTTGCCAGCGGTCAATGATCCGTGCTCGCATTGTTACACTATACCCAGATACCAAAATGAGTGTCTCACGCTTTGGTAAATTGTAGCATGGATACATCCGACCTTTGCTATCTTTGTAATCGGCCGTGAAAACGGCTGATTCAATGTTTAGACTATTCAGCATGTTACGGATGTCTGT
>Ga0079301_1000810_pt1 | contig 15052 bp, 24 predicted proteins | sample Wag4_2014_7_11_3_FD_74797 | JGI IMG/M metagenome (GOLD analysis project Ga0079301, IMG submission 74797) | Fresh water mixed with fracking chemicals microbial communities from Ohio, USA - Utica-2 Time Series FC 2014_7_11 | ecosystem: Engineered > Industrial production > Chemical products > Input...
ACCTCAGCCTGCGGGGCGATCAGGCTGCACAAACTCCGGCCTGAGCTGCTGGGCATCCGTGAGTGCGGCCTGCAACCCGGACCACTCGCCCTGTTGCACCAGCCGCTCCAAGGCAGCCAGGCTGTGCTGGTACCCCTGCAGGGCCTGCAGCAGGGCGGTGCGGTTGTTGCGCGCCATCAGGGTGCCCAATTGAGGATTGCCGCCCCCGACCCGGGTGGTGTCGGCAAACCCCGAGGACGCCAGAGTCCGCACCAACGCCCCCAGCTCGTCGCCGCTGGCTGCGGCCGAGCGGTCGGCCGCTTGCAGCAGAGCGGCCGAGACCAGCACAGGCAGGTGAGAGATCAGCGCCACCGCCTGATCATGGGCAGCCGCCGGGCAGCACAGCCAATGCGCCCCCAGCAGGCTGGCCAGCTCCTGCACGCTGGCCAGGGCCGCCGCGTCAGTGGCGGCGGCCGGGGTGGCCACCCAGGGGCGGCCGGCAAACAGGCCGGCCAGGCCGGCTTCAACACCGGCCTGGGCCGTGCCGGCCATCGGATGGCTGGGCACGAACCGGGGGTGCAGCCCCTGCCAGCGTTCAAGCACCGGCTGCTTGACCGAGCCCACATCGGTCACCACCGCCTGCGGCGGCAGCGCTGCCAGCAGCTGGGGGTCGGGGTCCAGCAGGCGGTCGAGCGGCAGGGCCAGCACCACCAGCCCGCAGCCCTGCAGCACGGCCGGATCGGTGCTGACCCGGTCGACCAGATCGCGCTGACGGGCCCGCTCGGCAGTGGCAACGCGATGCACCAGGCCATGCACCACCAGCCCCCGCTGGCGCAGATCCAGAGCGATCGAACCGCCGATCAGGCCAAGCCCGACCACGCCGACGGGCAACTGCCGCCAGGGCATCGGCATCGTCTCAGCAACCATCAGGGTTCGGGCTGAACAGAGGGCAGACCCCAGCTTCCTACGATTCGCCGATGTTGGAAGCGCGCGCCCACCAGCAGCTCAAGGCACTGCTGCAGCAGGAGGGGGGCGATGGCTGGCCCCACCATCTGACCCTGAGCAGACTGGTGGCGCGCAGCCTCAGACGGCGGGACCACAGCCTGATTCGCCTGGCGATCGGCAGCAGCCCCAGCTGGTGGATCAGCCTGCTGGTCCCCCTGGCCCTGGGCGACAGCAGCCTCGCCCTGGTGCTGAGCGAGGACCTGCGTCAACGGCTTCTGCAGATCGAACTGCCCCGGCTGGCGCGGGCCGGACTGCCCCTGCCCTGTGCCGAAGGCCCGTCGCCACCCCCACCTGGGGTTGTGTGGGTGCTCAGCCACCGCCAGCTGGTGACGGCCTGGCGGCAGCAGCTGCTGGCTGATCGGCAGTTGATCCTGCCCGAGGCCGAGCAGCTGGATCGGCTGCTGGGCGAAGCCCTGGTCGTGGCCATCGCCCCACACCACTGGGATGCGCTACGCCGCGCCCTGCCCCGGGCCGAGCAGCCGCTGCTGGGATTGCATGAGCGGCTCAGCCGCCGCATCCTTGCGGCCCCTCGCCATCCCCAGGGGCTGGTGGCCCTAGGCGACGATGACGAGGCTCCGTTGCGTCAGCTGCTGGACGTGCTGGGCCCCCTGCCAGGCCCCTGGCCGGAATGGCTGCAGGCAAGCGGCAGCGCCTGGACCAGCTGGGCCCGGCTCGATCCAGAGCTGCTGCAGTGGACCCTGCTGCGCCAACCACTGGAGCCCCTGGCAGCCCTGTCCGGCCTGCTGCGCGACCGCGGTGCCGTCGTCATCGGCCAGCTCAATGAGGCGCGCTCTGGCGATGGGTTGCCGGCACCAGCCCTGTCCCTGGGCCTGAAGCCACAGGTGGATGCAGTGCTCAGGGATCTGCCGCTGGCCGACCCGCTGCCGCTGTACGCCCCCCTGAGGCAGCCGCTGCCCAACAGCCCGATGTATGGCGACCATCTGCTGGAGCAGAGCCGCCGCCTGGTGCTGGGACAGGAGCGCCTGACCCTGGTGCTGGTCGACGATGCCCAGCTGCGTCTGCGGCTGACCAGCGGCCTGGCGGCCGACTTTGGCTCCCGGGTGGTGCACGAATGCACCAGCCCGGAGGGTCATGGCGTGCTGTGTGCCAGCTGGGGCTGGTGGTTGCGCCACCAGGAGCACCTGCCCCTGCCCGGTCAGGTGGTGGTGGCGCTGCTGCCGATCGCCAGCCTTGAGGATCCCCTGACCGCGGCACGGGTGAGCGCACTGCGCAGCCAGGGTCGTGACTGGTTCCGGGAACTGCTGTTGCCCGACGCCCTGCTACGCCTGCAACTGGGTGTCGCTTCTCTGCGCAGGCTTCCCGGTGGGCGGCTGGCGATTCTTGACGGCCGCCTGCGCAGCCGCAGCTGGGGGCAGCGGGTCCTTCAGTCGCTCGAACCCTGGGTCAGCCTCAATCGCCTGCTGCCCTCTTAGTGTGCGGGCCAGACAAGGATCTGCCGCCATGGGGGAAGCCCGACGCCGCACCGCCCAGGGGCTGCCGCCTCGAGCCCCCAAACCTCGCAGCAACGGCGAGTCAGGCGCTGACAAACCCTGGTGGTCCCTGGATCGCAGCCAGACCAACCGTTTTGTCAGCTGGACCACCCGGGGCGCCTGGATCGGCATCGGCGCTCTGGTGCTGTTCTGGGTGACGGTGCGCTTCATCGGCCCGGCTGCCGGCTGGTGGACCCTGGCCGACGGCTGACAACCCAGAGCCCCGCTGAGCACCATCACTGATCAGGGATCCTTGCCAGGCCCATCAGCACAGTCGCTCGCGCAAATCGAAAGAAAGCCTTAAGGTGCAAGGAGGCCTTGGGGATGCTCAATGTTCGGACGCCTTGCAGAGCAATACCGTGCTGTCGTCGAGGATCTCGTACTGAGCCTCCAGGCCCTTTCCAGCAGCCTGCAGGCTGCTGGCCAGACGGCGTCCTGCTACGTCTGCGGTGATGGTCGCGACGGCCAGGGGGCTTCATTTGTCGCCAACCTGTCCACATCGGCATCGGATAACCACATCGTGCGCTTCCTGGTGTCCGATTTCGGCATCAGCTGGGTCGAATCACGTGATGGCCACGAGCTGGTGAAACTCGAAGGCGCCGAAGCGATTCAGGAGCTGCAGCGCATCGCCGAACGCTTCCGCCAACCCGTCTCCACCAAGGGCAGCGCAGAAACGGCCCAGTCCCTGCGCTGACACCCACTCAGGCCTCCCTCAGCTGGCCTGAGGGAGCTCCTCCAAAGCTGTTGCAGCCGCAGCCTTGGCTGCAGCCGCCAGGGGCTTCATCGAATTGGCGGTGACTTCGGACCCCTCGGTCAGTTTCTGGCGCGTGAGCTGCTCGATCAACTCACGAGGCTCAGGATTCTGCTCCAACCAGACGATCGTGTTGTCCCGTCCCTGGCCGATGTTGTCGCCGTCGTAGCTGTACCAGGCACCCTTGCGGCAGACCACGCCGGTTTCTTCGGCCAGATCCAGCAGACAACCCAGGGTGCTGATGCCGCGTCCAAACAGGATGTCGAATTCAGCGATACGGAAGGGCGGGGCGACCTTGTTCTTGGCCACCTTCACCTTGGCGCGGATGCCATATTCCTCGGTCCCACGCTTCAGCGTCTGGATGCGACGGATGTCCAGACGAACCGAGGCATAGAACTTGAGGGCGTTACCACCTGTGGTGGTCTCTGGGTTGCCGTAAGTGACGCCGATCTTCTGACGCAATTGGTTGAGGAAGATCACCGTGCAGCCTGATTTGCCGATGTTGCCGGTGATCTTGCGCATCGCCTGGCTCATCAGCCTGGCCTGGCTACCCACGGCCAGATCGCCCATCTCACCCTCGATTTCAGCGCGGGGGGTCAGCGCAGCCACCGAGTCGACGACAACGATGTCCACCGCCGCAGAGCGCACCAGCTGATCGACGATCTCGAGCGCCATCTCACCGGTGTCCGGCTGAGAGACGAGGAGGTTCTCGATGTCGACACCGAGGGCAGCGGCATAGACCGGATCAAGAGCGTGCTCGGCATCGACGAAAGCGGCCACACCACCACGGCGCTGCACCTCGGCGATGGCATGGAGCGTCAGTGTGGTCTTACCGGAGCTCTCGGGCCCGTAGACCTCCACCACCCGACCTTTGGGGTAGCCACCCCCCAGGGCCAGATCAAGGGTCAGGGCGCCGGTCGAGATCGTCTCGACCCGCATGCGCGAGGCGTCCCCGCGACGCATGATTGAACCCTTGCCGAAGTTGCGCTCGATCTGGTTGAGCACCAGACCAAGAGCCTTGTCCCGCTCGCTGGCAGCGGCGGAAGCCTGGGCAGAGGACGGGGAAGCAGGCACGGCGGCAGCGGCAGGGTGAGAAGTGGAACGGGTGGTCGCGCGGGATGGCGTCACAGCGCCCGGCGAAAACGCCGGGGTCGAGGCGGCAACCGCACTGGGCAGCTTGTCCGAAGCGGCCTTCGAATCAGCAGGCATGGATGGAAACAGCAAAGGGGAAGGCCGCAGCGACATCCTGCGACCAGCAAAAGAGAAGTGCCACCAAAACCAGCCAGCGTTTCAAGCGGCGCCCCGGACCATGCAGTACAAGCGTACTTTAGCGCTCAATGCCAGTCCGCCAAGGGGCCGGCAAAGGCCTCGGGGGTGAGCAGGCTGATCCCTGCTGGCAGATTCCTGGAATCGCCTGGGGCCAGGTACCCCCAGGACACCAGAAAACACCGCACCGGATCCAGCTCAGGACACGCTCGTACCGCCGCAAGCGTGAGGCGTCGATCTTCGATGAACCAGAGCGGAGCCCGGTGCTGCTGCTGCAACCGGGCCAGCACGGCCGGTTTGCTGCCGGATTCGTGACCGAACAGCTGCAACGGCTGCAGCCCGGCCGCCTCGAGCAGCTCCCTGGCAAAGGCCGCACCTTTGGTGGTCAGCACCACCCAGCCGCTGGTCTCATCGGCCAGGGACTGCAGGCGCTCCACCACGCCGGGGAAAAAACGATGGCGTGCGAGCCAGGCGGGACGGTCGCGGGCGATGCCCTCGGCGCGAACCCCCTCGAGCACGTGCTGCAGCTGCGCCGAAGCCCAGCCCCGAGCCGCCAGGGCCGTGGGCAGGCAACGGTCATAGTCGGAGAGCAACTGGGTCGGATCCAGGCTCGGACGGGCCAGCTCAGCCGCCACGAGCACCATCTCCCAACCCTTGTGAATCAGGGGCCGAAGCTGGGCAAAGGCTGCTGGCGCCAGCTCCGGCAGATCGAGGGTGGGATCCAGACTCAGCGCAGACGTCCGAGCCGCCCACCAGTACTCAGGCATGCCATCGACGAGGACACCGTCGAAGTCGAAAACGAGGAGAGGTGTGGTCAAAACTGGGCCGCTAGGATTCGAACCTAGGAATGTCGGGACCAAAACCCGATGCCTTACCGCTTGGCGACGGCCCAATGAACGCCGTGCTTTGCAGGCGTCTTGCTAGTTACCCACAACGGCCGGTCCTTCGTCAACAGCCCCTGCCGCCGCAACGCTGAAGCCACGGTTGCACCAACGCCTGGGCGTGCTCCAACGCTGGGGGCCACAGCGCAGGGCAATCGAGCAGCCGCCGCCCCTGGTCGTGGGCGGCCTGCAGCCAGGGTTGCAGGCGCCGACGCGCCTCACCACCAAACGCCACACCGGCCGCACCAGCGTCCGGCGCCAGCAACGCCAGTGTGTGTTGATTGGTCCCGCCGGCCAGCTGCAGGGGGCCAGGGGGGGCCAGGGAGCGCACCTGCGACAGCAAGCGGACGGCCACCCGTGCCGCCCCGCGTCCGAGGTCACCGCTCATGGGTCGCCCGTCGAGCTGCCACAGGGGACGAAAGCCCGCCTCGCGCAGCCGGGCGAAGCGTTGCCAGAGCTGTTCGCCCAGCGCTGGGGCCCCACCGGCTTCGGCACCCATGCTGACGGCAAGGCGCTTCAAGGGCACGCCGCTGGCAGCCAGCTGGCCAAGGCGATCGGCGAATCCATCGTCCCGGCCGGCCTGGCAATGCAACTCGATCGCATCAGGGCGGATGTCCGCCAACAGTGCCGCCACGGCGCCGGCTGCCAGCACCTGAGAGCGCTCTTCAATCAAGCCAGACGGGCAGGCCGGCAGGCATCGCCCACAGCCGTAACAACGATCGACCAGCACACCCGCAGCACCCGTCGCAGCCAGGCCGATGGCCAGGGCGGGACAGGCCTGTTCACAGGGACGGCGACAGTCCCGGGGACAACGCTCGGGATCGAACCAGGCCTTGCGAAAATGGGGGTCAGGTCCATCGCTGAGGCTGACCATCACCCAGGGGGATGGACTGCCACGCTCGGCGGCCCAGGCCATGCCACGCCTGACGGCGCTGACCACGGCAAGATCGGCGGCGGCATCGATGCAGTGAACGCCTGCCAGGCTGTACAGCCCAGCCAGATCCTCGATCGCGGCCAGGTCCTGGTTGCTGGCTCCGCAGATCAGCTTGACCCACTGGCCCTGGGCCAGGGCCAGCTCAGGAGACGACAAGCTCCTCGAGCGGCCGCCAGCGCAGAGCCCGGGCACCGCCCATCTCGACCACAAGCCGCAACCGAGGCTCGCGACGGGTCAGGGCCACAAGGGACCCCAGCTCGGCGTTCGAGAGCACCTGTCCTTCCAGGATCCAGAGCACAACAGGCGCATCACCATCCAACAGAGGCCCGAGCTGGGGCATGACCCGCTGAACCTCGCCGACGGCGGCACCACGTCCGACGCTTTGATGGCCGAGATGGGGCGGTCGCACACCATGCAACTGCAATAGATAGGCCTCAGGATCTCCCAGGCCCCGGGCCGACGTGATCTGGGCCCGATAGCCCGCAGTTCGAAGACGTCGCAGCAGACGCGTCTCGGCGCCGCCTTCCAGTGGGGCATAAAAGGCCAGAGCTCCTGCGCGCTCCAGGTCCAGCCTGAATTGACGACCCGAGAGCAGCAGAGGCATTGCCGATGAAAGCTGTGCTGAGCGCAGTCTGGCAGCTTGCGACGGGAGGCGGTCAGGCACGCACGAAGCAGACTCGCCGTCCTAAACGTCAGCGCCATGCCGTGTTGTATGGTTGTTGGCTGTTCTGTTGATTCGTGCCCGTCCGCTAGCCGGGCCTCCGAAACGCAGAACACGGTCACCAGTGGTGGTGGCCGTCCACGGCCAACACGGTTTCACCACCTTCAGGTGGATCGAACACCGTCGGGAAACTGCCTGAACGCTTCTGCACGGCTCCGAACTTCTGTTCAAGGCTTCGCAGATCCGGTCCAGACAAGTCCCAGCCGCGCTGATCGGATCTGTTCTGATCGGTCTTGCTAGCTCCTTGGCATTGCCATTACAAGGATGTCCGCCCGCGGACATTCCCGGCCAACAGTCCATGGTGAGGGCCTCAGGCCTCGCAAGACCTCAGTCACGGAATGCGATCAGCAACCCGGTCGTTCTCGGACAACCGACTGTTCTGCTGGCGTCGTTCACCGTCTTATGTCAATCGGCATCCTCGGGAAGAAACTGGGCATGTCCCAGTTCTTCGATGAAGAGGGCAGATCCATTCCGGTCACATTGATCGAGGCTGGTCCCTGCCGCATCACCCAACTCAAGACCACCAGCACCGACGGCTACAACGCCGTGCAGCTGGGCTTCGGCGAGATCCGCGAAAAGCTCGTCAACAAGCCCGCCAAGGGTCACCTTGCCAAGTCAGGCTCTGAGGTGCTGCGCCACCTCAAGGAGTACCGCGTCGACAGCGTTGACGGACTGGAACTCGGCAGCGATATCACGGTTTCCTCGTTTGAACCCGGCCAGAAGGTCGATGTCAGCGGAGACACCATGGGTCGGGGATTTGCCGGCTACCAGAAGCGCCACGGCTTCAGCCGCGGTCCCATGACCCACGGCTCCAAGAACCACCGCGAACCGGGTTCCACCGGTGCAGGCACGACGCCTGGTCGGGTCTACCCCGGCAAGCGCATGGCAGGCCGTTACGGCGGCAAGCAGACCACCACCCGTGCCCTCACGGTTCTCAAGGTGGATGTCGAGCGCAACCTGCTGGTGGTGAAAGGGTCGGTTCCCGGCAAGCCTGGCGCCCTGCTGAACATCAGCCCGGCGAAGCGGGTTGGCGACAAAACCGCTAGCTGAGGAGAGACAAGAACATGGCTGACTGTGTGATTCGCGACTGGCAGGGGAAAGAGGCCGGCAAGGCCACCCTTGATCTCAAGGTCGCCAAGGAGACTTCCGCGAACGACCTGGTGCACCGCGCTGTGGTGCGTCAACTGGCCCATGCCCGTCAGGGCACCGCCAGCACGCTCACCCGCGCTGAGGTGGCCGGTGGTGGCCGCAAGCCCTACAAGCAGAAAGGAACCGGCCGGGCGAGGCAGGGTTCGATCCGCACACCCCTCCGTCCCGGTGGTGGTGTGGTGTTCGGCCCCAAGCCGCGCAGCTACAGCCTGGCGATGAACCGCAAGGAACGCCGTCTGGCCCTGCGCACGGCCCTGATGAGCCGCATCGACGACATCATCGTGGTCAAGGGATTTGGAGCAGACCTCCAATCTCCGAAAACCAAGGAGATCACCGCCGCCCTGAGCCGCTTCGGGATCGAAGCCGGTGTGAAGGTCCTGGTGATCCTTGACAACGCTTCAGAGGCGGTGCGCCTGTCGGTGCGCAACCTCCAGGCCGTGAAGCTGATCGCCGCCGATCAGCTCAACGTGTTCGATCTGCTCAACGCACGCAAGCTTGTGCTGAGCGAGGAAGCACTTGCAAAGATTCAGGAGGTCTACGGCGATGGCTGAACGTTTTGCAGGGAGGTTGGCGGACGTGATCCGCAAGCCCCTGATCACTGAGAAGGCCACCCGGGCCCTCGAGCTGAACCAGTACACCTTTGAGGTGGACCATCGCGCTGCCAAGCCGGACATCAAGGCTGCGGTCGAAGCGATGTTCGACGTCAAGGTCGTCGGCGTCAGCACCATGAATCCGCCACGCCGCAGTCGGCGGGTCGGACGCTTCGCCGGCAAGCGCGCCCAGGTCAAGAAGGCCGTGGTTCGCCTTGCCGAGGGCAGCGCCATCCAGCTGTTCCCTGAGTCCTGAGGGGTCTGAAACGACATGGCAATCCGCAATTACCGTCCCATCACCCCCGGCACCCGTACCCGTGTCGCCAGTGACTTCAGTGAAGTCACTGGCCGCGGACGCGAGCGGGGACTGGTGGTCGCCAAACACCGCCGCAAAGGCCGTAACAACCGAGGTGTGATCACCTGCCGCCACCGCGGTGGCGGTCACAAGCGCCTTTACCGCATCGTCGACTTCCGCCGCGACAAGCACGGTGTCGTCGCCAAGGTGGCTGCGATCCACTACGACCCGCACCGCAACGCCCGTCTGGCCCTGCTCTTCTACGCCGATGGCGAGAAGCGCTACATCCTTGCCCCTGCAGGCATCGAAATCGGCCAGCAGGTGGTTTCAGGTCCAGACTCGCCGATCGAAACCGGCAACGCGCTGCCTCTGCACGCCATTCCCCTCGGCTCCAACGTTCACAACGTCGAGCTGTACGCCGGGCGCGGCGGCCAGATGGTGCGCACCGCCGGTGCCAGCGCCCAAGTGATGGCCAAAGAAGGTGATTACGTCGCCCTCAAGTTGCCTTCCACCGAAGTGCGTCTGGTGCGTCGCGAGTGCTACGCCACCCTCGGGGAGGTCGGCAACAGCGAGGTGCGTAACACCAGCCTGGGCAAGGCCGGTCGCAAACGTTGGCTTGGTCGACGGCCCGAAGTGCGCGGTTCGGTCATGAACCCCTGCGATCACCCCCACGGTGGTGGCGAAGGTCGCGCACCGATCGGCCGCAGTGGCCCTGTCACCCCCTGGGGCAAACCGGCCCTGGGCCTCAAAACCCGCAAGCGGAACAAGCCCAGCAATCGGTTTGTGCTGCGGAAACGTCGCCGCACCTCCAAGCGGAGCCGTGGCGGACGCGATTCCTGATGAACCACACCGCTTTGCTCACCGCCTGAACCGCCATGGGACGTTCACTGAAAAAAGGCCCCTTCGTTGCTGACAGCCTGCTTCGCAAGGTTGAAAAGCAGAATGCCGCCGACGACAAGTCGGTCATCAAGACCTGGTCGCGGGCCTCGACCATCCTGCCGATGATGATCGGCCACACCATCGCCGTTCACAACGGCAAGAGCCACGTGCCTGTGTACGTGACCGAACAGATGGTGGGTCACAAGCTGGGCGAATTCGCGCCCACCCGCACCTTCAAGGGCCACATCAAGGACAAGAAAGGAGGACGCTGACGCAATGGCTAACAGCTCTACCAACCAGGCCCTCGCCCACGGCCGCTTCATCCGCGGTTCTGCCTCCAAGGTGCGCCGTGTGCTCGACCAGATCCGTGGCCGCAGCTACCGCGAAGCCCTGATCATGCTCGAGTTCATGCCTTACCGCTCGACCGGACCGATCACCAAGGTCCTTCGCAGCGCCGTGGCCAACGCCGAACACAACCTCGGCATGGATCCGGGCTCACTGGTGATCAGCCAGGCCTGGGCCGACATGGGCCCTTCGATGAAGCGGTTCAGGCCCCGGGCTCAGGGCCGGGCCTACGCGATCAAGAAACAGACCTGCCACATCAGCATTGCTGTGGCTCCTTCCACCTGATCCCCGAGGACACCGACTGATGGGACACAAGATCCATCCAACCGGCCTGCGCCTGGGGATCACCCAGGACCACCGCTCCCGTTGGTACGCACCAAGCAAGACCTACCCGACCCTCCTCCAGGAGGACGATCGGATTCGCAAATTCGTCCACAAGAAATACGCCGCAGCAGGCATCAGCGACGTGCTGATCGCCCGCAAGGCTGATCAGCTTGAGGTCGAACTCAAGACCGCTCGTCCCGGTGTGCTGGTCGGTCGCCAGGGCAGCGGCATCGAAGAGCTGCGCAGCGGCATCCAGAAGACCCTTGGCGATGCCAATCGCCAGATCCGCATCAACGTCGTTGAGGTGGAGCGGGTTGACGCCGATGCCTATCTGCTGGCCGAATACATCGGCCAGCAGCTCGAAAAACGGGTGGCGTTTCGCCGGGTGATGCGCATGGCTGTGCAGCGCGCCCAGCGAGCCGGTGTGCTCGGGCTCAAGATCATGGTCGCCGGCCGCCTCAATGGCGCCGAGATCGCCCGTACCGAATGGACCCGCGAGGGTCGCGTTCCCCTGCACACCCTGCGGGCAGACATCGACTACGCCACCAAGGTGGCCAGCACCACCTATGGGGTGCTGGGCATCAAGGTGTGGGTGTTCAAGGGTGAAGTGCTCCCCGGGCAGACCGACAAGGTCCCCGTCGGTGGTGCACCCCAGCGCCGGACCAGCCGCCGGCCCCAACAGTTTGAAGACCGCTCCAACGAGGAGTGATCAGGAGGCCTGAACCATGCTGAGTCCAAGACGCGTCAAATTCCGCAAGCAACAGCGAGGCCGCATGCGCGGCATCGCCACCCGCGGCAACACCATCGCCTTCGGGGAGTTTGCTCTCCAGGCCCAGGAGTGCGGCTGGATCACCTCGAGACAGATCGAGGCGAGCCGTCGTGCCATGACCCGCTACGTCAAGCGGGGCGGCAAGATCTGGATCCGGATTTTTCCGGACAAGCCTGTCACCATGCGCCCTGCGGAAACCCGCATGGGTTCCGGTAAAGGCAATCCCGAGTTCTGGGTGGCTGTGATCAAACCAGGCCGCATCCTCTTCGAGATGGGCGGCCCTGACATCACCCCCGAGATTGCTCGTGAGGCCATGCGCCTGGCGCAGTACAAGCTTCCCGTCAAAACCAAATTCCTGACCCTGGAGGATCAGGAAGTCCTTGCAACCGCAGTGGAGTCCTGACCATGGCCCGCCCATCCATCGCCGATGCGCGCAAGCTCAACGACGGCGAAATCACCGCTCAGATTGACGCCACCCGGCGCGAACTGTTCACCCTTCGCTTCGAGCAGGCCACCCGCCGTCTCGAGAACCCTCATCGGTTCCAGCAGGCCAGGCTCAAGTTGGCCCATCTGATGACCGTCCAGAGCGAGCGGCAACGCGAAGCCTCTGCGGCCCCTTCAGCTTCCTGATCCCCCCGAACTTCCCATGGCAACCAAGGAACGGGTCGGCACTGTCGTCAGCGACAAGATGGACAAAACGGTGGTTGTGGCGGTGGAAAACCGCTTCCCCCATCCCATCTATCAAAAGACGGTCAGCCGCACCCAGCGTTACAAAGCCCACGACGAAGCCAACGCCTGCAAGGTGGGCGATCGCGTGCGCATCACCGAAACCAGGCCGCTCAGCCGCACCAAGCGCTGGACGGTGGCCGAGGTGCTTTCCACCTCCACCAGCAGCTGAGGAGGCTCGACCGATGATTCAACAGGAAACCTTCCTCAATGTCGCTGACAACAGCGGCGCCAAGCGCATCCAGTGCATCCGGGTGCTGGGCACCAACCGTCGCTATGCCCATGTGGGCGACGTGATCGTGGCTGCCGTCAAGGATGCGATGCCCAACATGGGCGTCAAGAAGTCCGACGTGGTCAAAGCCGTGGTGGTACGCACCAAGGCCACCCTGCGCCGCGAGACCGGCAACTCGATCCGCTTCGATGACAACGCCGCCGTGATTCTGGGGAACGACAACAACCCCAAGGGAACGCGCGTGTTTGGCCCTGTGGCCCGCGAACTGCGCGAGCGCAATTTCACCAAGATCGTGTCCCTCGCTCCGGAGGTGATCTGAGATGGCGACTGCAACCCCTCGGGCCAAGACCCCAGAGCGCACCAAAATGCGCATCAAGAAGGGCGACACCGTTCAGGTGATTGCCGGCAAGGACAAGGGCAAGACCGGTGAGGTTTTGCGCACCCTGCCTTACGAGAACCGCGTTGTGGTGCAGGGGATCAATCTGCGCACCCGCCACGTCAAACCCACCCAGGAGGGTGAGACCGGCCGGATCGTCACCGAGGAAGCATCACTGCATGCCTCCAATGTGATGCTCTATTCGACCAGCAAGCAGGTCGCCAGCCGCGTCGAGATCGTCGTTGAAAAAGACGGCACCAAGAAGCGGCGTCTCAAAAAAACCGGAGAAGTCCTGGACTGACCCGCTGACGGTCAGCACCAGGCGCCATTCTTCGCCCAATCCCGACCTCTGAACCCACCCTCGTCCGCCTTCTGACCCAGCCCAGAAGCGCAACCCCTCCCCGCCCATGTCACTGAAACAGCGCTATCGGGAGACGATCCAGCCCAAGCTGCTCAAGGATCTCAGTCTCTCCAACGTCCACGAAGTCCCCAAGGTGGTGAAAGTCACCGTCAACCGGGGTCTGGGCGAAGCCGCCCAGAACGCCAAAGCCCTCGAAGCCTCCATTGCCGAGCTGGCCACCATCACCGGCCAGAAGGTTGTGGTCACCAGGGCGAAGAAGGCCATCGCGGGCTTCAAGATCCGGACAGGCATGCCGATCGGCGTTGCCGTCACCCTGCGCGGCGACCGGATGTACGCATTCCTGGAGCGTCTGATTCACCTGGCCCTGCCCCGCATCCGCGACTTCCGCGGGGTGAGCGCCAAAAGCTTTGACGGGCGAGGCAATTACACCCTCGGCATCCGTGAACAGATCATCTTCCCGGAGATCTCCTTCGACAAGATCGACGCGATCAGGGGGATGGACGTCACCATCGTGACCACCGCCCGTAACGACGAAGAGGGCCGGGCCCTCCTCCGCGAGATGGGAATGCCGTTCCGCAGCAACTGAGCCCTCTTCCGGACACGACACATGGCAAACCACGACCCGATTTCCGACATGCTCACCCGCATTCGCAATGCGAGTGAGAAGCGGCATGAAACCACCAAGATCCCGGCCTCCCGGTTGCTGCGCAATATCGCCAACGTCCTGCAGCAGGAGGGCTTTATCGCCGGCGTCAGCGAGGAGGGTGAAGGCATCCAGCGACAGCTGGTGCTTGAACTGAAGTACAGCGGCAAGCACCGTCAACCGACGATTCGTTCGGTGCAGCGCGTCAGCAAGCCAGGCCTGCGCATCTACAAGAACACCCGCCAACTTCCCAAGGTCCTCGGCGGCCTGGGCGTCGCCATCATCTCCACCTCAAAGGGTGTGATGAGCGATCGCGATGCCCGCAAGCAGGGCGTCGGCGGTGAAGTGCTCTGTTACATCTACTGATCCTGGGAGGTTGAACCATGTCACGTATTGGTAAGTCACCGATTCCGATCCCGGACAAGGTGAGCGTCAGCCTCAACGGCCTCGACGTCACCGTCAAGGGACCCAAGGGGGAGCTCAGCCGCACCCTGCCCGAAGGAGTCGACATCGCCCAGGATGGCAACGTCCTGGTGGTCACCCCCAGCAGCACCAGCCGCCGTTCGCGCGAGCGCCATGGCCTCTGCCGCACCCTCGTCGCCAACATGGTCGAGGGCGTGAGCCAGGGCTACACCCGCAAGCTTGAGATCATCGGCGTCGGTTACCGCGCTGCCGTTCAGGGCAAGAAGCTTGTGGTCAGCGCCGGTTACAGCCATCAGGTGGAGATGGTCCCCCCTGACGGCATCACCTTTGCGGTGGAGAACAACACCAACGTGTTCGTCTCCGGTGCCGACAAGGAGCTCGTTGGCAATGAAGCTGCCAAGGTGCGGGCCATTCGCCCCCCTGAGCCCTACAAGGGCAAGGGCATCAAGTATGAGGGTGAACGCATCCTGCGCAAGGCCGGTAAGACCGGTAAGAAATGAGGTCTGCCTGAGCGTCGTCACTCCGTATTCCCATGTCGTCCCTATCCCGCAAACAGCAGACCCAGAAGCGTCACCGCCGCCTGCGTCGCAATCTCAGTGGCACCGCCGAGCGTCCCCGCTTGGCTGTGTTCCGTTCCAACAATCACATCTACGCCCAGGTCATCGACGACACTGCCCAGAACACCCTCTGTGCAGCGTCGACCCTCGACAAGGATCTGCGCGTTGATCTCAAGACCAGCTCCACCTGCGATGCCTCCATCGCCGTCGGACAGCTGGTCGCCAAACGTGCCCTGGCCAAGGGCATTTCCCAGGTGGTCTTCGATCGCGGCGGCAACCTGTACCACGGCCGGGTCAAGGCCCTGGCTGACGCCGCCCGGGAAGCGGGCCTTCAGTTCTGATCCCTGCTCTCACCA
>Ga0079301_1000812_pt1 | contig 15042 bp, 11 predicted proteins | sample Wag4_2014_7_11_3_FD_74797 | JGI IMG/M metagenome (GOLD analysis project Ga0079301, IMG submission 74797) | Fresh water mixed with fracking chemicals microbial communities from Ohio, USA - Utica-2 Time Series FC 2014_7_11 | ecosystem: Engineered > Industrial production > Chemical products > Input...
TACCCAGGTGGGCCGGCGCCGTGTAGCGCTCGCGCACGAGCCACTCGGCCGCCGAGATGAAGTCATCGAAGACGTTCTGCTTCCGGAGCTTCGTACCGGCCTGGTGCCAGTCCTCGCCATATTCGCCCCCGCCGCGCAGGTTGGCGATCGCCAGGACGCCGCCCCGTTCGACCCAGGCCAGGTTGGATACCGAGAAACTGGGCGAGAGCGAGATGTTGAACCCGCCATACCCGTAAAGATACGTGGGGTTGGAGCCGTCCAGCACCAGCCCCTTGCGGTGAACCAGGAACATCGGGATGCGCGTGCCGTCCTTCGAGGGATAGAAGACCTGGTGCGTCTCGAAGCGCGAGGAGTCGAAGGCCACGCGAGGCTCCCGGTAGACCGAGGTCGTCCAGGTCCGGCAGTCCAGCCGGTAGATGGTCGTGGGAGTCGTGAAGCCCGTGAACGAGAAGTAGGTCTCGCTGGCGCCACGACGCCCGTCGAAGCCGCTCACGGAGCCGATGCCCGGCAAGGGCAACTCGCCCAGGGACCTGCCCGTGAGGTCGTGGAAGCGCACGACATGCCGCGCGTCCCGGAGAGCCACGACCACGAAGCGATCGCCCAGGAGCGTCACCCCGTCGAGCCGATCGGAGCCCTCCGGCAGGATCTCGCGCCAGTTCATGGGGGCCGGACGCTCGACGTCGATGGCCACGAGGCGCCCCCGGGGCGCACCCTGCGTGGTCCAGACGAAGAGGGTCGAACCCTCGCTGCCCACCACGCTGTAGCGGGCATCGAAGGCATCCAGGAGGGGCAGCAAGGCCGATCCCGGAACGGTCAGATCCTGAACGTACAGGCGGTTGCGCGAGTCCGTCCCTTCCGAGATGGCGACCAGGAGATACCGACCATCCTCGGTCACCTCGGCCCCGTACCCCCATTTCGGGTGGTCCGGACGCGCGTAGATGACGCGATCCTCGCTCTGAGGCGTTCCGAGGCGATGGAAGCACAGCTTCGGCGTCTGGTTGAGAGCCGAGAGGGTCTCTCCGGGCGCGGGCTCCTCGTAGCGCGAGTAATAGAAGCTCTGACCGTCGGGAGCCCAGCCGACCCCGGAGAACTTGATCCCGCGCAACGTCTCGGGAAGGTCCCGACCCGAGCGCGCATCCCGGATCGTCCAGGTCTGCCAGTCCGAGCCCGCCGTGCTCGTCCCGACGACGACGTGGTCGCCCGGCGGAGAGGGCACCAGCGTCGCGAGGGCCACGGTGCCGTCCCGCGACAGCCCGTTCGGATCGAGAAAGGGCACCCATGAGCCCGTGGCGCCCTCGGACTGGTAGTAGACGGCCTGGTTCTGCAATCCGTCGTTGTGGCCGACCCAGAGCCGGGAACCGGCGACGAGGGGCACCCCCGTCCGGGGATAGTTCCACATCCGCGTCAGGCGCTGCTTCCACGCCTCACGGCCCGGATAGGATCCGAGCACGGAGGCCGTCAGCCGGTTCTGGGATTCGATCCACGCCCGGACCTCGGGCCCCTCGAAGTCCTCGAGCCACCGGTACGGGTCGGGCACCGCGGTGCCGAAGTACGAGTCCGTGACGGCCTCCCGCCGTGTCTCGGGATAGGGGAGTCGCGCCGGTCGGCGCGGCGTGGTGGCCCCGAAGCGCCGCGGCAGCATGAGACTTCCGGGGACGGGGGAAGCCAGGCCCGGCATGGTGAAGGCCAGGACCGGCATGGAAAGAGCGAGCATCCAGAGCGTGGGGCGCTTCATGGGCACGTCCTCGTCAGGCCGCGGCCAGGGCGCGCTGGCTGAAGGTCGCGAACGAGGTCACCCCGAGGGCCCGCAGCAGATCCAGGGCCTGCGGATACAGGGCGCCGACATCTTCCGGGCGGTGCGCGTCCGAGCAGAGCACGAGAGGAATGCGCGCCTCGACCAGCCGCGGCAACCATTCGGGAGCCGGGTAGATTTCTCCGACCGGCTTGCGCCACCCGGCCGTGCTGACCTCGACGGCCATCCCGGAACGCGCGATCAGGGGCGTGAGCTTCTCGTACCAGCGCCGGGCGACCTCGGGAGCCTTGAAGCCGAAGACCTTGATGACGTCCGCATGCCCGATGATGTTCACGGGCCGGTCGGCGATGAGCTGCTCGAGGATCGAAAAATAGGTATCGTAGACGTCCTCGATACGGTTCTGCTCCCACTGATCCCGCATCTCGTCGAGATCGAAACCGAAGCCGCCGAGCCAGTGCACCGAGCCGATGGAGTAATCGAAGGGGTAATTCGCGAGAAAGTCCTTCATGCGCTCGCCGTTGTCGGGCATGTAGTCCATCTCGATGCCGATCTTGAGCTTCACACCCCGCTTGCGGGCCTCGAGCAGCAGGGCGAGGTAGGCGTCGAGGTCCTCCGTCTTGCGCTTCTCGACCCACGGGTTGGACAGCAGCGAGCGCGTCTGGGTGAAGCGATACGCGTGCTCGGAAATGCCGAGCTCGGTGACCCCAGCCCGGGCGGCCTGATCGACGAAGCGCTCGAGCCACTCCAGGGAATAGGGACCGCGCTCGATGTGGACGTGGTAATCGGTGATGGGACCTTGCATGCACTCCTCCGGTCGGAACGGTCCTCTTGTACCCGCGATCGCCCCGGCGTGACGCCCCCCTTCCCCCCGGACGCCGGAGATCGTTTCATGGAGCCATGCATCCATGGCACGATCAGCTCGACGACACCCCCCTCCACGCCTGGACGGCGGGCGATGGCCCCCCCCTCTGGGCCTTGCACGGGACGGGCGGCAGCGGCAAGGTCTGGTTCCACCAGAGTCGCCGCTTCGCGGAGCGCTGGCGCGTCGTGGCCCCCGACCTGCCCGGCTACGGGCAGTCGGGTCAGCCCGAGAGCGTTCGATCCGTCGACGACATCGCGGGATGGCTGGCCCGCTGGCTGCCACGCCTGAGCTCCAGCCCCGCGGTCGTGATGGGTCACTCGATGGGAGGGCGCGTCGCCCTGCAACTCGCCCTCGAGCACCCGGAACTCGTCAGGGCCCTCGTGCTCGTCAACGCCTCTGGCCTTGACCTGCCCGAGGCCCCGGCACGGTCACCGAAGGCCCTCGGGCCCGAGGGCTTCATCCGCGCGCTGTACCACCGGCCCAGCGCCCGCTCGCTCGAAGCCGCCGTGCGCGAGGCCGATCGCTGGTGGCCCACCCTGGAACGCCTCACCCGCGTCCCGCTACGCCGGGACTGGCAGGAGCGCCTGGGCGACGTCCGGGTGCCGACCCTGGTGGTGTGGGGGACGGAGGACGGGCTGATCCCCTGGGCTCACGCCCTGGCCTTCCGGGACGGGATCCCCCGCGCTCGCCTGCATCCCGTGCCGGACTCGGGCCACGTGCCGATGCTCGAACGCCCGGGCGAGGTCAACCGCGCCCTGGCCGCCTTTCTCGACGAACTCGATGCCCCGGTCCTCCAGGAAGGAGAAACCCCGTGACCCCCGAAGCTCTCATGGCGCATCTCGATGCCGCGATCGCCGCGGCACCCACGGCCCAGCAGGCCCTCGTGGCAGCCGTGGACGAGGGCTACGCCCTGCTTGAAGAGACCAGCGAGACCTGGCCCGACGAGGCGATCACGGGAATCCGCGTGCGCCTGGCCCACGCGGAGTCGCTGATCGTGCGTTACTTCGGGATGTGAGGCGTCAGGAAACGGGGGCGGCGTCCTGCGCCGCCTCGGTCCGCGCCTGCAACTCGATGGCCTGAGCGGCGATCTCCAGGAGCCGTTCCTTGGAGAAGGGCAGCTCGTTGAGGAGCTGCTTGTCCACCGGATAGAGCGAGATGCCGATGGGCAGGCTCGTGATCTTGCAGTTCACGGCCACGTCGGCCAGGTGCAAGATCTTGACCAGACGCTTGTTCAGCGTGGCCTCGCGCGGCGCGTGATGCAAGCGCACGGCCTCGACGAGCGGTGCAGGAAGCCCCCACCGCTCGAGCACCTTGGCGCCGAAGTACGAATGGTTGAACCCGAGCGAGCGGTCCTCGGCCGTGAACATCGCGACGGCCTTGGCCTGCGTGACCTTGATGGCCGAGTTGATCTCTTCGAACGCATAGGCGTTGAGGATGGCCTTGCCGATGTCGTGGAACAGGCCCACGGTGTAGGCCTGGGCCAGGTTGGGATAGTCGAGCTCCTTGGCCAGGAGCTGACAGGCGATCGCCACCTGCTGGCAGTGCTTCCAGACCCGACCCTGCATGATCTGGAAGGTGTCCGGCTCGATCCCGGGCGGCGTGGCCTCCGTGCTCGTCGCCGACTGGATGAAGTCGCGGACGGTCTTGAGGCCCATCAGCCGGACGGCCTGCAGGACGCTCTGGACCTGCTGGTTCGACCGGACGACCGTCTTGCGCATGAGCTCCTGAGAGACATGACGATCCTCGGAGATGATCCCGGCCACCTTGTCGAAGTTGACGTTCGGGTCCTCGAGCATCTCGAGCGCCTTGGCGAGCGCCGGCGAGAAGTTGAAGGTCGGCAGCTCCGTCACTTTCTGCATGAGCAGGGATTCGAGGCTCATGGACACGGGGACACCTCTTTCACGATGGTTCGTCGCAGGCTGATCATACCCCGACAGGGGTGCGATCATCACGTCGCGCCTTCATCTCGACGATGGCTTCACGGATCCGGGCCAGCACCTGCTCGGCAGGCACCTTCTCGACCTCGCCCGTCCGGTGCTTGAGCTCGACCAGGCCCTCGGAGAGCGTCTTGCCAAGCGTGACCCGGAACGGGAAGCCGATCAGATCGGCATCCTTGAACTTCACCCCGGCGCGCTCTTCACGGTCGTCGAGCACGGCCTCGATCCCGAGACGCCCGGCCTCGCCATACAGGCGGTCGGCCCACTCCACGGTCGCGGCGTCCTTGAGGTTCACGGGCACGATCACGAGATGATACGGGGCGATCGCCAGAGGCCAGCGGATCCCGTCGGCATCGTGAAAGGCCTCGACGGCAGCCTGTGCCGTGCGCGTGACGCCGATGCCGTAGCAGCCCATCACGAAGGGCTTCTCCAGGCCATCGGCATCCATGAAGGTGGCCTGCATGGCGGCACTGTACTTGGTTCCCAGCTTGAAGGTGTTGCCGACCTCGATCCCCTTCGCAGCCGACAGGTGCCCCTCCGCGCAACGCGGGCAGGCATCCCCGGCTCGCGCGAGGCGCACGTCGACGATCTCCCCGGGCTCCAGGTCGCGCCCCCACCGCGCACCGACCCCGTGCGCGTCGGCGACGTTGATCCCGACGATGAAGTCCGAGCAGTCGCGAGCCGTGGCATCGACGAAGAAGCGATCGACCTTCAGCCCCCTGGGCCCCACGAACCCGACCGGGGCCCCCGATCGCTCGAGCACTTCCTCGGCCGAGGCCAGACGCAGTTCGAGCGCGGCGAGGCGATTCTGGAGCTTCACCTCGTTGACGTCGACATCCCCGCGGATGCAGACGGCCACCCAGCGGACCTCGGCCTCACCGCCATCCGAGCCAGGGAGCTGGGCCCGGTACAGGAGCGTCTTGACGATCCGGTTCGCCGGCACCTGGAAGAAGGAGACGAGCTGCTCGATGGTGTGGACGGCGGGGGTGGGCACCTGCCGGAATCCGCCCTGATCATCGGCGGAAACGGGCGCCTCGGGGCGCACCTCGGCCCGCTCGACGTTCGCGGCATAGTCGCAGGCGGAGCAGAACAGGAGATCGTTCTCTCCTCCTGCCGTCTCCACGACCACCATGAACTCGTGAGCGGCGGAACCCCCGATGGCGCCGACATCGGATTCCACTTTCCGGGTATGAAGTCCGCACCGCTCGAAGATGCGCGTGTAGGTCCGACACATCACCTCGTAGGTGTCCTCGAGCGAGTTCGCATCCACGTGGAACGAGTACGCATCCTTCATGATGAATTCGCGACCCCGCAGCAGGCCGAAGCGCGGGCGGATCTCGTCGCGGAACTTCGCCTGGATCTGGTAGAGGTTCATCGGGAGCTGACGGTAGCTGCGCAGCTCGTCCCGGGCGATCGCCGTGACGACCTCCTCGTGCGTGGGTCCCAGCAACTCGTCGCGCTCGTGCCGGTTCTTGAGCCGGAACATCTCCTTGCCGTACGCCTGCCACCGACCCGACTGCTGCCACAGCTCGGCAGGGCTCAGGATGGGCATCCGGACCTCGAGCGCGCCGGACCGGTCCATCTCTTCGCGGACGATTTCCTCGACCTTGCGTACGACTCGCCACATGAGCGGGTACAGGTTGTAGACGCCGGGCGTCACGCGACGCATGAACCCGGCCCGGAGCAGCAACTGGTGCGAGGCGATCTCGGCCTCGGCGGGCACGTCCCGCAGAGTCGGGGCAAGGAGCTGGGACATCTTCATGCGGGGGAGACCTCCTGTGAACGGCACGGACGGATGGGTTCGCCCATGATAGCCGACCTCGGGCCTTCCGCATGGCCGGGTCGTCCGGAGGAGCTGGGCTGATGTCCGACTTTCCGGCCACCCCCTCGGCCTCGCCCCCCGAGGCGACACCTTCTGCACTCGCAGCGGGAAGCTCGTCCGGACTGGATACGCCGGTGCCCGGCATCTCCCCGGCTCCCTCCGGTGAACCGGTCGCATCTTCCGAGGTGCCGGCCTCGAGCGCGGTGACGGTCGTATCCACCTTTCCGGAGCACCTGATGCACCTGCCCACCTGGCGAGAAGGAGTGATGGGCCTGCTCCTGCTCGCCCTGCTCGTGATCCTGGGCGCGTCACGAGCGCGAGCCCTGGTTCGGGCAGACGGAAGTCAGCCCCCTTCGCCTGCCAGCGGAACCTCTCCGCTGCTGGATCCCGGGTCCCTCCTGGCGCGGATGTCCACGGGCCTCCATCCCGTCCGGGAACATCTGGCCTCCGGCATCCGGGCCGTCGACCGCCTGCGCCTGTCCATCGGGCAGACGTCTCGCAAGCTGACGGAATGCTCGCGGTTGTCGCAGGACCTGGCCGAACAGGCCTCCGGTCTGCAGAGCCATCTGCTCCGGGCGGCGCTGCCGCCCCAGGGAGCGAACCTGGCCCCGGGGTTGCACCGGCTGGCGACGGACCTGGCCTTCGCAGCCGGACAGGCCGACGTGGCGACGCAGGCGAGTCGCGTGGCCGGGGAACTCCGGCGCATGGCGCAGGAACTCGAGCACCGGGAGGGCACCGTGACGGTGGCTTACCTGGTGGAGTTGATCGCAGCGTGGTCGTCTCGCTGCGATCAACTGACGCGCCAGCTGTCGGACCTCGAACTGGAAAGCATGCACGGGGGCGCCATCGAGACCCTTCGTGACGATCTGATGGGCGCACTGGGCCAGACCCATGCGCTCGCCGACCGGATCCGCGACCTGGAATCGCGGCTTGCCGGTCCTGAAAAGGAGACCTGAATGGCTGGGGGCGAGATCGGGATCGCGCTGGGTACGGTGGCGCTGCTGGGGGCAGGAGGCGCGGGCCTTCACTTCGCCGGCTTCTTCCCGGGAACCGTGCCTTTCCTGCGCAAGCAGCTCGAATCGGGCGATCGCCAGACCCGGTTCAATGCGCTCACGGGTATCGCCAACAGCAAGTCCGCTTCGGCCGTGAACATCCTCAAGGACGCCTATGGCGACCCCGACGAGGCCATCCGTGGGCTCGCGGTCCGGGGCATGCTTCGGAGCGGCCGGGCGATCGCCATCCCGGTCCTGCGGCGGGCCATGACGGATCGCGACCCCAAGATCCGCCGCCAGGTGGCCGAGGGCCTCGCGGACTTCCCGGACGAGGCCGCCACGCAGATGCTCTCGGAACTCATCACGGACCTCGACCCGACGGTCGCCGCCCAGGCGACGACTTCCCTGGGCAAGCGCAAGGACTCCAAGGCGGCCAAGCTCCTGGCCGTCGCGCTGGGTGAGGGCGAGGAGATCGCCAAGAAGGCGGGGCAGGCCCTCCTCGAGATCGGTTCGAGCTGCTTCAGCGCCCTGTGCGACGCGATCCCGACGCTTTCACCGTCCGCCTGCGAACGCCTCGTGCCGATCCTGGTCCAGCTGGACGCCAAGAGTGCGGTCGAGCCCCTCGTGGAGATCCTCAACACCTCCCAGAGCCGCTTCGTCCTGGAAGCCACCATCCGGGCGATGGGCGATCTGAATCACCCGCGGATCCATGCTGCCCTGCTCAAGTTCGCCGAGGATCCGAGCAAGGATTGTCGCCCCGAGGCTCTCGAGTACCTGCTCGGGTACGACGACCCCGGCGTGACGGAGAAGCTGATCGCCTTGCTGGCCGACCGGGATCCGCTGGTGCGGCGGTCCTCCATCATGACGCTGACCTCCGTGAGCAATCCTGCGCGGATGGAGGCCCTGATGCGGGCCCTGGGAGAGACCGACACCGAGATCGTCATCGAGTCGGCACGCGGCCTCGGGCAGTACGAGGACACCCGGATCCTGTCGGCCCTGGTGGCCCGCCTCTGGCCCGAGGAGGGCGACGGACTGCGACAGAGCCTCTCCACGATCTGCCGCCGCCCCCTGGACATGCTGGCCTCTGCCGAGGAATTGCTGGCGATCCTCGGACGGCTCTCGACACGCGAGACCAAGGCCTCCGATGACCAGAAGTACCGACCCTATCTGCAGGCGCTCTACATCCTGCTGCGACCGGGGCGGGTCTGTGCCTTCACCGAGGCGGGTGAGACCAACCTCGTCTTCCGCGATGCCGAGTTCATGAGCGAGGTCCACGTCGACCGGTTGCATAGCTTTGCCCGGCGCACGCTGGCCGTGTTCACCACGCCGAAGGCCCTGGAACGGTGGCGCCAGAACCTGCCCGTATTGTCCTGAGAAGGGTTCCCGCCGCCCGGAAATCCCCCCATCGAGCGGCCCCCTCTCCCTGACCTCCTCGGACCTCGTTGACAATTGTCACGAACTCGTGACATTTTGGTCGGGGGTTCATCCTGTGGACGGCTCGAGGACGAGGCGTCGCCCGTGCCCCGCGTCGTGTCCTCTGAAACTCTAGCCGGGATGACCAGGATGCGTCATCGCCGCACTTGGCAGGTTCCTCGATGGGGCTCGAAATCGGTACCTGGGTGGCCATCGGCCTGGTCGGTGGCGGTGGGTTCGCCCTTCATGCCCTGGGATTCATCCCCGGCACCCCCCCCTTCCTGCGGAAGGTGTTGCACGGTGGCGATCGCCAGGAACGCCTGAAGGCGCTGCAAGCCCTCGTCAATTCGAGGTCTCACCGTTCCGTCCCGCTCCTCAAGGAGGCCTACGACGATCCGGACGAGGCCATCCGCGTGCTGGCGCTGAGGGGGTTGCTGCGGTGCAACCACCCCACGGCCCTTCCCGCGCTCCGGAAAGCGTCGATGGACCGGGATCCCCGGATCCGACGCCAGGTGGCCGAGGGCCTCGGCGACTTCACGGACGAGGCCGCGATGCAGATGCTGTCGGAACTCGTCACGGACCTCGATCCGTCCGTGGCCGCCCAGGCCACCACGTCTCTCGGCAAGCGCAAGGACCAGCGTTCCGTCGTGCTCCTGGCTTCCGCCCTGGGCGAGAACGACGAGATCGCGAGTCGGGCCTCGAAGGCCCTCATGTCGATCGGCTCGTCGTGCTTCAACACGCTCTGCGAGCAGATCCCCCACATGTCCCCCTCGGCGTGTGAACGTCTCGCTCCCCTGCTGGTGCAGATCGATTCCACCCAGGCGCTGAGGCCGCTGGGCGAGATCCTGAAGACGGTCCAGAACCGCGGGGTCCTCGAGGCGGCGCTCAAGGCCCTCGCCGGGCTGGCGGATCCCGCGGCGCGCACCGTCTTGCTCGAGCATGCCGAAGATACCGCGCGCGGGTGCCGGCCCGAGGCCCTGACCTTCCTCGCGGGCCATGACGATGCCGGACTGGCCGCCAAGCTGTCTGGCCTCTGCGACGATCGGGACCCTCAGGTCCGGCTGGCCGCGACGGATGCCCTCGTGTCGGTTCGCAACCCCGCTCGCCTCGATACGCTTCTTTCTGCACTCGACTCGCCGGATTCCCGGGTAGTGACCACGGCCCTGCGGGGCCTCGGCCATTACGACGACGTTCGCATCTTGAAGAGCCTGGTCCTGCGCCTGTGGCCCGAGGAGGCCGACACGCTGGCACCGGCCATCGCCCGGGCCTGCCATCGGCCGCTCGAATCGATCGGCTCGATCGAAGAACTGTTACCGGTCCTGGGGCGGCTCTCGGGCCGCGATGCGCGGGGCTCCGAGGACCAGCGCATCCGCCCCCATCTCCAGAGCCTCTACATCGTGCTGAGACCTTCTCGCATCGCGGCTCTCAAGGAAGGCAACGAAGCCGTGCTTCACTTCCTCGATTCGGACTTCCAGTCCGAGGTTCACATCGACCGGCTGCACAGCTTCGCCCGGCAGGTCCTGACGGTCCATGAATCCCAGCGCGGCCTGGACCGGTGGCGCAACCCTCTGGCAGCGCGCTGATCTCTGTCCGCGGCGCGATCAGAGCTTGCGCCAGGCCCCGTGACTTTCGAGCCGCATCCGCACGTTCCTGACCAGGGTTCCCAGGGCCTGGGTCTGGGACCATCTCACCATGGCGGGCGGTGCAGGGACCATCGGCTCCACCAGGACCCGATAGGTGAGCGCCGATCCGCCCCCTTCCGGCTCGACGAACCACCCGCCCCGGAGACGCCTCAGCACGGGCGACGATACGAGCGTCCAGCGGATGGCGGAAGGCGGCTCGTGGACCCGGCGTTGAACGAGTTCACCGAGGTCTGCCTTCATCCGCAGGACGACGGTAGCGCCGGATCGCTCCAGGATCTCGCAGGTTCGAAGCGACGGCATGAACTCGGCGAGGTGCTCGAAGTCCGAAAGCAGCCGGTACGCCTCCGCGGGCTCGACCCGGACATGAAATCGCGTCTCGATGCCGACCATGCCGTCGTCGTCGAGTTCCTTCACCGCCAGGTTCTCCGCGGGCGGGAGCTTGCGAGGCTCCGCCTGGACACGAGCGGCGGGAAGTCCTACGAAGACCACCGACAGCACGAGTCCCCCGAGTGCCGTCGAGGTCGGTGGCACCCGTCGAAAGGAGCGGAACAGGCGGGGGAGGCGCACGTGTGGTTTCGGTCGGCGACGCATGCGGCGATCCTCGCGCATCCGACCCGGAACCGCAAGCCCCGAATCGCCATGATCGGCGAACAGGCGTGATACACTGGGTTTCCAGCCGAGAGGTGGCATGACCAAGACACCCCCTTCCGAGGCCGGTACGGCCATGAGCCAACCCCCCAGCGCTGCACCGGAACGCCTCCTGGACCGGAGCTTCCTGGCCCTCTGTGCCGTCTCGCTGTCCCACAACCTGGGCGAAAAACTCTTCTTCGTCTTCCTGGTCTATCTCTCGCCGGCCTCGAACATCCTCGTCAGCTTCATTTACCTGGCAGCCGGCCTGCCTGCCATCCTCTTCGGCTCGGTGGCGGGGGTGGTGGTCGACCGGTTCTCCCTGCGCACCCTGATGGCCGTGACCAGCATCCTGCGCATGATCCAGGTGGCGACCCTCCCCCTGGTGGGGCATGACATCGGCTGGCTGCTGTTCCACGGGTTCCTGTTCTCGTTCATCACCCGCTTCTTCGATCCGGCCTTCATGAAGGCGATCCCCACGCTCGTCGCCCCCCGGTACCTCATGACGGCCAACTCGGTCTTCATGACCATGATGGTCGGGGCGCTCATCGGGTCGTTCGCTCTGTCGAGCCCCGTCTGGAACTGGACGCTCGTCAACGGCCAGATGGGCGCACACTGGGTGGTCGTGGGCCTGTATGCGATTGCCACGATCTCGACCCTGCTCATCCGCTTCCCGGCACGGCAGGATCCCGCTCCGCACCAGGAATCGACTTCCTTCTTCGACGAATGGCGCTTCGCCTTCGAGTACCTGCAAACTCACCCGCGCCTGCTGCGGGCCTACGGCATGACCATGACCCTGTTCGGGACCATCGCGGCCGTGAACGTCATCGCCCGCGGCTTCGCCGAGGTCACGCTGCATCCGGCGCGCCCGACGGACTTCACCTACATCCAGGCCTTCGCGGGCATCGGGATGGTCCTGATGGCCGGTATCCTGGCCCGCTGGGGCCAGCAAGTCCCCAAGGGGACGCTCATCCAGCGCGGTTTCGTCGTGGCGGGGGGCGCGCTCATCGGTATGGGGATCCTCGGGGCCGTCGCGACCTCCGGGCAGATCGCCGGACAGTCCGCCTGGAACGTGGCCTTTGCCCTGGCGATCGCCCTCGGGGTGGGCGCCGCGGCGATCGAGTTGCCCGTCTCGACGCTCGTCCAGGAAGGCGTCGAACCGCACGTCCGGGGCCGGATCTTCGGCGTCCAGGCCATGCTCATGAACCTCGCCTCGACCCTGCCCATGGCCCTGGTCGGCTACTTCGCCGACCTGTGGGGCCCCGTCCTCGTCATGGGCCTGCTCGGGGGGCAGATGGCGATCACCGCCTTCCGCCGCCTCTAGGGAGGCCGGGCCGGGCGGGGGGCTTTGCGGCTTACGTCCGCGGGGCCTCGCCTCACGGTCCTGCGTTGTACGCTGCGGCTCGGCCCCTTGCGGGCGCGCTCGCAAATCCCCTCCGCCCGGCCCGGCCTCTCCGGTTTCCTCGGGGGAGCGTCCGGTGAGCCTGGCGGCTCTCCGGACTGCCCCCCAGAATCTTCCTTGCGCCTGCGGCCGCCCCTTTGGGACGGCTGCGGCTTCCTTGCGCCTGCGGCGCTCGGCCCCCCCCTGACGGGCTGCCTTCTGATAAAATGGAAGTCACTCATCCGGTCCTGGACCGGACGCGCGAAGCCCGTCCCCAACCTGGAGGAAGCCGTGCCCACCATCGAAACCACGCCTGAACAGCTTTCGGCCACCTATGGCCGCATGGCGTCCAACCTGGCCGTCGTGCGCGATCGCCTCAAGCGCCCCCTGACGCTGGCCGAGAAGATCCTCTTCTCCCACCTCGATGATCCCGCCAACCAGGAACTCGAGGCCGGCAAGGCCTACCTGCAGCTTCGTCCCGACCGCGTCGCCCTCCAGGACGCGACGGCCCAGATGGCCTGGCTTCAGTTCATGCAGGCCGGCAAGGACGAGGTCGCCGTGCCGACCACCGTCCACTGCGACCACCTGATCCAGGCCCGCAAGGGTGCCGCCTCCGACACGGAAGCCGCCATCGTCGAGAACCGCGAGGTCTACGATTTCCTGAAGTCCGTCTCGGCCCGCTATGGCGCCGGCTTCTGGAAGCCCGGCTCGGGCATCATCCACCAGGTCGTCCTCGAGAACTACGCCTTCCCGGGCGGCCTGATGATCGGCACCGACTCCCACACCCCGAACGCGGGCGGTCTCGGGATGTGCGCCTCCGGCGTCGGCGGCGCGGACGCCGTGGACGTCATGGCCGGCTTCCCCTGGGAAGTGCTTCAGCCGCGTGTCGTGGGCGTGAAGCTGGTGGGCGAGCTCAGCGGCTGGGCCGCCCCCAAGGACATCATCCTCTACCTCTGCGGCCTGCTCACCGTGAAGGGCGGCACCAACCGCATCGTCGAGTACTTCGGCCCCGGCGCCCGCAGCCTGAGCGCCACCGGCAAGGCCACCATCTGCAACATGGGCGCCGAACTCGGCGCCACCTGCTCGGTCTTCCCCTATGACGACCACATGGAGCTCTACCTGGGCGCCACGGGCCGCGCCGCACTCGGCAAGCTGGCTCGCGAGCACATGGACCTCGTCACGGCCGATTCCGAGTGCGAGGAGAACCCCGAGTCGTACTACGACCAGGTCATCACCATCGACCTCTCCACGCTCGAGCCGCACGTCGTGGGCCCCCACACCCCCGACCTGGCCCGTCCCGTGAGCCAGCTCGCGAAGGACGCCGCCGAACACGACTATCCGCTCGTCCTCACGAGCTCGCTCATCGGCTCCTGCACCAACTCGAGCTACGAGGACATCTCGCGGGCGGCCGATGTCGCTCGCCAGGCCGCCGCGCACGGCGCTCGCATGAAGACCCCGCTGCTCATCTCGCCGGGCTCCGACCAGATCTTCGCGACGATCAAGCGCGATGGCCAGATGGCCGACCTCGAGGCCGTCGGCGCGACGGTGCTCGCCAACGCCTGCGGCCCCTGCATCGGCCAGTGGAAGCGCGACGACGTCGCCAAGGGCGTCCGCAACAGCATCATCACGTCGTTCAACCGGAACTTCCCGGCCCGCAACGACAGCAACCCCGAGACCTACGCGTTCATCGCGTCGCCCGAGATCGTCATGGCCTACGGCCTGGCCGGCAGCCTCGACGTCAACCCGCTCACGGACGAACTCGAGGCCAGCGATGGCAGCCGGTACCGCCTCCAGGCTCCCGGCAAGGCCCCCGAACTGCCCGCCGAAGGCTTCGTGACGGCCTACGAGGGATTCCTGGCGCCCCCGGCCGAGCGCGCGGGTGTCACCGTCGCGGTGGCCCCCGAAAGCGAGCGCCTCGAACTGCTGGCCCCCTTCGAGCCCGCCCCGCTCGAGGCCTATGCCGGCCTGCCCCTGCTGCTCAAGACCCGCGGCAAGACCACGACCGACCACATCTCCCCGGCCGGCCCGTGGCTGCGCTTCCGTGGCCACCTCGACCGCATCAGCGACAACATGTTCACCGGCGCCACCAACGCCTTCACGGCCGAGCGCGGCAAGACCCGCAACCCGCTGACGGGAGAGGGTGGTCTCGACGTGCCCGCCGTGGCCCGCGCGCTCAAGGCTGCCGGCAAGAAGTGGATCGTCGTCGGCGACGAGAACTACGGCGAGGGCTCGAGCCGTGAGCATGCCGCGATGAGCCCGCGCTTCCTGGGCGCCGCGGCCGTCATCGTGCGCAGCTTCGCCCGCATCCACGAGTCGAACCTCAAGAAGCAGGGCGTCCTGCCCTTCACCTTCGTCGAGGCCGCCGACTACGACAAGGTCCTCGAGACCGACGCGATCAGCCTCGAAGGCCTCGAGGCGCTCGCTCCCGGGAGCGCCGTCACGGCCGTGCTGCATCACGCCGATGGCTCCACCGAGCGCGTGGCCCTCCGCCACACGCTCAACGCGGAGCAGATCGCCTGGTTCCGCGCGGGCTCGGCCCTGAACCTGCTCCGCCTGCAGGGTCAGAAGACCGCCGCGACGGTCTAGGTCGACCGTGGTCCCCGTCCGCCCCG
>Ga0079301_1000813_pt1 | contig 15039 bp, 10 predicted proteins | sample Wag4_2014_7_11_3_FD_74797 | JGI IMG/M metagenome (GOLD analysis project Ga0079301, IMG submission 74797) | Fresh water mixed with fracking chemicals microbial communities from Ohio, USA - Utica-2 Time Series FC 2014_7_11 | ecosystem: Engineered > Industrial production > Chemical products > Input...
ATCATGACCCGATGCTTTTGGCGCCGATGCGCGCGGTGATTGCTGAAATGCGCGCGGCCGTTGCCGCTGATGGCCTGCCGCCTGGCCATGGTGCGGCCATCATGGCGGCTGGCGATGGGTTGTTCATGGCGCGGCTATTCAGCCTTTACACGCCAAGTTCCGTAGAATTGGCACAAATGCGCGCGGCGCTTTCTGGGCTTTTGGGGGTGCGACCATGACAGGGCGCGGGAAGATCATCGCGGGGCTTTTGCTGCTGGGCATTGGCGGGGCGGCGTTTTGGCAATTGCGTGCCAGCACGCCACCGCCCGCAAGCCCCGCGCCTGCCGTTGCCACTGGCCCGATTGGCGTCGGCGCGCTTGGGCGCGTGGAACCTGCCTCACGTATTCGCCGGCTCAATCAACCGGGCGGCATGGCAGTGACGCGCCTTGATCGTCTGCTGGTGGCGGAAGGCGCGGAAGTGACGCAGGGCCAATTGCTGGCCGAATTCGCCGATACTGCCATGAAGGATGCCGCCGCCGCCCAAGGCGAAGCCGCGGTGGCGGAGGCCGAGGCCAATCTGGCCCGGCTGCGCGCCGCAGGCCGGCCTTCAGAGATTGAGGCGCAGCGTGCGCGGATTGAAGCCATCACGGCACAGGAAGAAATCGCGCTGCGTGATGCGGAACGGGCAGAACGCCTGGTGCCGACGGGGGCGGGTGCTGTGGCAGCCGCAGATCGCAGCCGCGCCATGGCCGTAAGGCTTGCCGCGGAAAAGCGTGAAGCCATGGCCGCCCTGGATACGCTGCTGTCGTCGCGGCCTGAGGATATTGCGCTTGCCGAAGCGCGCCTTGCCGGTGTGCGGGCGGCGGCAGCGAAGGCGCAGGCGGATGCCGAATTGGCCCGTGTGCGCGCGCCGATTGCGGGCACCATTCTGCGGATTTTCGTCCGCCCTGGCGATCAGGTTGGCGCGGATGGCGTTTTGGAAATGGCCGATCTGTCCAAGCTTGAAGTGGTGGCTGATGTCTATGAAACCGATCTGCCGCGCGTGCGCCTGGGTGCTGCGGCGGAGGTGGTGGTGCCCGGCGAAGCCCAGCGCTTCGCCGCCCAGGTAAACGCCATTGGCTGGACCGTGCGCCGCCAAACCCAGGCGAGCAATGACCCCGTGGCGGCGGTGGATGCGCGCACTGTCGAAGTACGCCTGACGCTGGATGAAGCCGGCGCGGCCGCCTTGCGCCGGCGATCCAATATGCAAGTGCAAGTGGCGATCCGGCCGTGAATGCGCTGACCGAAAATCTGCGCGCGGCGCCGGTGGCTTCGGCACCAGCGCCGCTCGGCGAGGGGCGGCTTTCACCCTTTGATTGGTTCTTCCTGCCCGCACGGCTTGCGGCGCGGCAACTTTTCTTTGAACGCGCGCGGCTTTTTTCGGCCATTGCCGGGGTGATGTTCGCGGCCGTTTTGGTCTTCATGCAGCTTGGGTTTCGTGCTGCCTTGTTTGACAGCGCAACGCGGCTTTACGCCGCGATGCAGGCGGAACTTTTCCTGATGAATCCGCTGACCATGGCAAGCTTCCGGCCGGAGCAGGTGCCGCGCATTCGTGCCCATCAATCCCTTGCCCTGCCCGAAGTGGCGCAGGCCGTGCCGGTTTATCTGACGCAAGCCGCCTGGCGCAGCCCAGAGACCGGCGCCAAGCGTGCCATTCAAATGATCGGCTTTGACGTTGAAGCGGGTGCGATGCGCTTTGAGGGGCTTGATAAGATATCAGATGCCTTGCGGCAGGTGGATGCGGTTGGCTTTGATGTGCGTTCGCGCCCGGAATTTGGCGATGTTGCCAAAAAACTTGCCGAAGGTGGCCCGTTTGAGGTGCAGATCGGCAATCGCATGATGCGCATTGTGGGCATTGTGGAAATCGGCCCTTCCTTCGGCGCCGATGGCAATCTGGTAATGAGTGAGGTGAATTTCCGCCGTGTGGTGCGCGGGCGTGATCCCGCCAATGTTGACCTGATAGCCATTCGCCTAGTGCCCGGCGCCGATATTCAGGCTGCCAAGGAAAGGCTTAAGGCGCTATTGCCCGGTGATGTGCTGGTGCTGACGCAGCCCGAATTGGTGGCGCATGAACGCCATTACTGGGAAACCGCGACCGCGATTGGCTTCATCTTCGGCTTTGGCAGCATCATGGGGCTGATTGTCGGCATGGTGATTGTCTATCAGATCCTGTTCAGCGACATCGCCAACCATCTGCGCGAATACGCCACACTGAAGGCGATTGGCTATTCCAATTTCTATCTGGCGCGTGTGGTCATGGCATCCGCCCTGATCCTGGCGGTGCTTGGGTTTATGCCGGGGTTCTTGGCATCACTTTGGATGTATGAATTCGTGGGCGCCGCCACCTTCCTGCCGCTTGGCATGACCTGGGATCGGACCATCACAGTATTTTTGATGATCTTTGGCATGTGCGCGCTGGCCGGCCTGCTTGCGATGCGCAAGCTCCGTGATGCCAATCCCGCCGATATGTTTGCCTGATGGAGCGCGAACCCATCCGCATTGCGGCACTGAATTACGCCTATGGTGAAGGCGAATTGCGCCGCCCGGTGCTGCGCGATGTTGCCTTGCAGGTGGGTGTGGGGGAAGTGCTGTTGCTGACCGGCCCATCGGGTTCGGGCAAGACCACCCTGCTGACGTTGATTGGCGCGCTGCGTGCCATGCAGGAAGGGTCCTGCACGGTGCTAGGGCAGGAACTATTCGGCGCTTCGGAACGGGCGCGGGTTTCGCTTCGCCAACGCATTGGCTTCATATTCCAAAACCATAATCTGCTGGGCGCGCTGACCGCGCGGCAGAATGTGGCCATGGCTTTGGAAGTGGCGCCGCGCCTTTCGGAAGCCGAGCGCCTGCAGCGTGCCGGGGAAATGCTCGCGGCGGTGGGTTTGGCGGAACATGCGGACCGCCTGCCTGGCAAGCTTTCTGGTGGCCAGCGCCAACGTGTTGCGATTGCCCGCGCCTTGGCCGCGCAGCCCGGCCTTGTTTTGGCCGATGAACCGACAGCGGCCTTGGACAAGGTCTCGGGCGCTGAGGTGGCGCATCTGCTGCGCGATTTGGCGAAATCCCGCGGCGTGCCGATTTTGATGGTGACGCATGACCCGCGCATTCTGGATATCGCGGACAGGGTGGTGACAATGGAAGACGGGCGTATTGTGGAGAAATAGTAATCTTTTCGGTCCTGCCTCGGTTTTGATTGACACGGCCCGGATGCTTCGGTGAATTGGCAGCACTTCAACAGGAAAAGAAGAGGCCCCCCATGCGTAAATTCGGCTTCAAAGCCGCGCTCGCTGCGCTTTTCGCGACCTTTGCCGCGCCAGGCTTTGCCCAACCCTCCGCCAGCCCAACGCTTGATGCCATCAAGGCACGCGGCACGCTTGTATGCGGCATTCACACTGGCGTTGCGGGCTTTGCGCTGCCCGATAGCCGCGGTGTCTGGCAGGGCTTGGATGTGGATCTTTGCCGCGGCCTTGCGGTCGCGATTTTCAATGATGCGTCGAAGGTGCGCTTTGTGCCGCTTTCATCCTCCACGCGCTTTACCGCGCTTGGTGCGGGGGAAGTGGATGTGCTGTTCCGTACCTCCACCCAGACCATGCTGCGCGACACGACTCTCGGCCTGCGCCATGCGGTGACGTATTTTTACGATGGCCACGGCTTCATGGTGAAGGCGGATGCCGGCATCAACAAGGTCGCTGAGATGCGCGGCGCAACCATCTGCCTGATCCAGGGCACGACGAATGAACAGGTGACGGCGGATTACTTCCGCAGCATCAATACGCCCTTCCAGGCGGTCGTGTTTGAGCGCACCGACCAAGCCGTGGCTGCCCTGCAAGCCGGGCGTTGTGACAGCTTCGGCACGGATGCATCCCAGCTTGCCGGCGTGCGGTCTTCCATGCCGAAGCCCGCTGATTGGACCATTCTGCCGGAGCGGTTTTCCAAGGAACCCTATGGCGCTTACCTCCGCCGCGGCGATGATCAATGGTATGACATTGTGCGCTGGTACACTTATGCCGTTATCGAGGCGGAAGAACAGGGTGTGACGCAAGCCAATGCCGAACAGCAGCGCCGCACGAGCGCCAACCCGAATACGCGCCGCCTGCTGGGCGTGACGCCGGAACTTGGCCAGTCGCTGAAGCTCGATCCTGCCTGGGCCTATAATGTTGTCCGTGCCATCGGCAATTATGGGGAGCTTTATGAACGCACCATGGGCGAAAAGAGCCAGGTGCAATTGCCGCGCGGCCCGAACCATCTTTGGACCACGCCGGGTGGGCTGATGTACGCGCTCCCGATGCGCTGATTTCTATCCGTAGAGCATCTGTGGCGTGACCTTTCATCAAGGGTCACGCCATTTTTATTGCTGAGCGGCATCGTGGATCGGGCGTTACTTCACAATCGCCACGCGGAGCGCATTCGTCGTCCCTGGCGTGCCGAAGGGTACGCCCGCCGTCACCACAACCTCATCCCCGCTTTTGGCGAAGCCTTCATGCTGCGCAGCGCGACTGGCGCGCGCCACCATTTCTGTCATGGAATGGATTTCATTCACCTCCAGTGAATGCACGCCCCAGATCAGCGCCATGCGGCGCGCGACCGCAATGCTGGTGGTGAGCCCCAGGATCGGGCAATGCGGCCTCTCGCGCGCAACCCGCAAAGTGGTGGACCCGGTTGAACTGAAGGTCGCAATCACCTCTGCCTCAATCGTCTCGGCCACCTGGCGCGCGGCGGTCGCGATGGCGCCTGCGCTGGAATGCTCAGGCGGCGGGCGTGCGGCATCGGTCAGGCGGCGCCAGTCTGTGTCTTGTTCCACGCGCGCCACAATGCGGTCCATCATATTCACCGCCTCATAAGGGTATTGCCCGGCGGCGGTCTCGGCTGAGAGCATCACCGCATCCGCGCCATCGAATACGGCGGTGCCAACATCTGAAACCTCGGCGCGCGTTGGGCTTGGCGCGGTGATCATGCTTTCCAGCATTTGTGTCGCGACAACAACCGGTTTGCCAAGCGCACGGGCGCCGCGCACGATGCGTTTTTGCGCGAGCGGCACTTCTTCCGGTGGTAGTTCCACACCCAGATCGCCGCGCGCGACCATGACGCAATCGGTCAGCGCCATGATGGCATCAAGGTTCTCGAGTGCTTGCGGCTTTTCGAGCTTCACCATGATCCAGGCGCGCCCGGCGGCGATTTCCTTGGCCTCCGCCACATCTTCCGGGCGCTGCACGAAGGACAGACCGATATATTCAACGCCCTGATCCAGCACGAAGGCGAGGTCCACGCGGTCCTTTGCCGTCAGGGCCGGGATGGGCAGCGCCACATCCGGCACATTCACGCCTTTGCGGTCCGACAGCGGGCCGCCGACCACCACTTGGGTTTCCAGATGGTCCGGGCGCTTATGCGTCACGCGCAAGCGCAGTTTGCCATCATCCAGCAGCAGGGAAGTGCCGATTTCGGCGGCGCTGATGATTTCCGGATGGGGCAGGTTCACGCGGCGGACATCGCCGGGCGTCGGGTTCAAATCCAGCCGAAAGCTCTGCCCCGATTGCAACTGCACTCGCCCTGCCTGGAAGCGCCCAACACGCAGCTTCGGCCCCTGCACATCGGCCAGAATCCCGATGGGGCGGCCCACCTTGGCCTCCACGGCGCGGATGGTGGCGATGCGCGCGGCGTGATCCTCATGGCTGCCATGGGAAAAATTAAGCCGAAAGATATCGGCCCCGGCGCGGTGGAGCTTTTCGATCATCTCCGCGCTGCTGCTGGCGGGGCCAAGGGTTGCGATGATTTTGGTGCGGCGCCGGCGGCGCAGAACGGGGCGGGCCACCATGCGGGGCGCTCCTGTGCTTGGTTCAGAATGGGGTAAGGTGGGCGCCAAATCAGGCCGCAGGCTTTCCGGCGGTAAGTTCAACGCCTTGGCGATTTCCGGAACGCGATCCTCAGGGATACGCTTCCATTGCGAAACGGCGGCGGTGGAAATGCCCAAAGCGGCGGCGATCTGCTTGACGGTGCCGCGCCGGGCGAGAAGGGCTTCAAGGTTTGGGTCGCGCATGGCGGCATCTTAGCAAAATTAAGGCAATATGCCACCAAAAATCTGCGCGACTTAACTTTTAAAAGTTAAGCTACCAGCAGCGCACGAAAATCATTGACATTCGTCAGCGTCGGCCCGGTGACCACCAGATCATCCAGCGCCTGGAATAGCCGGTAGCTGTCATGCCCTGCCAGCAGCGCACGGGGATCAAGCCCAGCGGCGCGGGCGCGGGTTAGGGTATCGGGCGTGGCGATGGCGCCGGCATTATCCTCTGACCCATCAATGCCATCCGTGTCGCCCATCAGCGCCCAAACACCCGGGGTGCCAGCCAAAGCAAGCGCGCAGCCCAACAGGCATTCCCCGTTCCGCCCACCTTGGCCGGGCTTGGGGCTGCGGATCGTCACCGTCGTCTCACCGCCGGAAAGCAGAATGGCCGGGCCGGGCAGGGGGTGGCCATGGGTTGCGGCCGAACGGGCGATGCCGGCCAAAGCGGTGCCCAATTCCCGCGCCTCACCCTCCAAAGCATCGCCCAAAATCAAGGGCGTCAGGCCCAGCCCGCGTGCGGCAGTGGCTGCGGCTTCCAAGGCCATGGCGGGCGTCGCGATGAAGCGATAATCCGGCGAACCCAGGCGCGAATCGCCGGGCTTCGGGCTTTCCTCCTGCCCCGCCTTCAGATGTGCCATCACGGCTTCCGGTAGCTGCATCCCATAATGCGCTACCAAAGCGCGCGCATCGGCAAAGCTGCTAGGGTCCGGCACGGTGGGGCCGGAGGCAATAACACTCGGGTCATCCCCCGGCACATCGGAAATGGCGAGCGTCACCACTCGCGCCGGATGCGCGGCAGCCGCCAACCGCCCGCCGGAAAAGGCGGAAAGATGCCGGCGGATGCAGTTCATTTCATGGATCGTGGCGCCTGAGGCCAGTAGCGCCTTATTCACCGCAATCAGCTCCTCCAGCGTCAGCCCTGGCGCAGGCAGGGTTGTCAGCGAAGACCCGCCGCCCGAGACCAGAAACAGCACCAGATCATCCGCGCCCGCGCCGCGCGCGACTTCCAGCAATTCTTCGGCAGCCTTGGCCCCGGCAGCATCCGGCACGGGGTGCGAGGCTTCGAGCACCCTGATCCGCCGTGTCGGGTAGCCATGGGCATAGCGGGTCACGACCAGGCCCTCCATCGGGGCATCGGGCCAGGCGTCTTCGACCGCCGCGGCCATAACGGCGGCGGACTTCCCGGCGCCCAGCACAATCACCCGCCCGCGCGGGCGTTCTGGCAAATGCCGCGCCAGCACCTGGCGCGGATCGGCGCTCGCAATGGCGGCTTTGAACACCTGGCGGAGTGCGGCGCGGGCGGATGCATCAGTAAAGTCCATGGCGGATTCCCCATTTAGAGAAGTATGGCGAAGTCTCGCCGAATGGGCCATCTATAGGGTCATTGGTCAGGAGGCCCCGATGCCCGATTTCGACAAAGCAACCCAGACAGAATTGGAAGCCGCCGCCTTCCGCCGGCTGGTCGAGCATCTGCGCTCGCGCCACGATGTGCAGAACATAGATATGATGAATTTGGCGGGTTTCTGCCGGAATTGCCTGAGCAAATGGTACCGCGCCGCCGCCGAAGACAAAGGCTTGCCGCTGACCGACCCCGAAGCGCGGGAAATCATTTACGGCATGCCCTATAAGGAATGGCAGGCGCAGTATCAGAAGGAAGCGTCGCCTGAGCAAAAGGCGAAATTCGCGGCTTCCGGGCAGGGGCAACATTGATGGCCCGCACCCCGAAAGCTAAAGCGTCTGGCTTGCATACCGAGGAACGCAGAATGGCTCAGGCCCCCAGCACGCAAGAAAATACCGAAGTCGGCGGGATTGCCGGCGAAAGGCTGCGGTCCATCGTGGAGCGTATTGAACGTCTGGAAGAAGAAAAAAAGGCGCTATCCAGCGACATCAAGGATATTTTCGCGGAAGCGAAATCGGCGGGCTTCGATGTGAAGGTGCTGCGCGCCGTGATCCGGCTGCGCAAGCAGGAGCCGGCGGAAGTGGAAGAACAGGAAACGCTGCTTGATCTCTATCGCCGCGCGCTTGGCATGTAGCATCCGCGGGCGTGCGCCCAGCAGGTAACACACAATCCTTGGTGAGGTGCGCGATTTCGCTTTCTCTTTTGGGTTGAGTGTGGGAGCATGTCGTTCTATCGGGGAATTATTGTTTGAATTCTGCTCGACTTATCGCTGCCATCGGTGCCTCAGCCGGGGGAATTGAAGCGCTTCGCGCCCTACTTCATGCCGCTATACCCGGCAGCGGTGTCAGCTATATCGTGCAAATGCATCTTGATCCGTCCCGGGAAAGTTCCCTTGCGGAAATCCTGGCGCGCGACTCGGCGCTGCCGGTGCAAAGCGCGCAAAATGGGCAACCCATTCTGCCAGATCACGTATTCGTCATACCGCCCGGCGTCACCGCTGGGATGCAGGAAGACCACATCACCCTGCTGCCGCAGGCAACAGCGCATCGGGATTTGCACCAGATTGATGCGCTGTTTTCCGCGCTGGCCCTGGCTGTCAAGGAACGCGCCGTTGGCGTTGTGCTTTCAGGCTTCGGGACTGATGGCACGCTAGGCATCAAGGCCATCAAGGAAAATGGCGGCCTGACGATTGCCCAAGGAAGTGCGGCTGGTGCGGAAGGCGCGCCTGGCTATCCCGATATGCCCGATAGCGCGATCAGCGGCGGCCTGGTTGATCTTGTATTGCCGGCCAAGGATATTCCGGCGGCGCTTGCGGCTTATGCGAAGGGTTTTCAGGATCTGGCGCTGCTCACCTCGGAAAATGGTCGGCAGGCAGGGGATGCGTCGCGCATCTTGGCGGCGCGCCGTTTGATTTGCGATACGCTGCGGCGCGACCTGGGCCATGATTTTTCCGGCTATAAGGAAAGCAGTTTTTTGCGCCGCGTGCAGCGCCGGATGCAGGTGCTGCAGATAGGCGATATCACTGACTATGCCGAGAAATTGCGCAATGACCATGAAGAAGCGCGGCAATTGCTGCGCGATCTGCTGATCAATGTGACGGATTTCTTCCGCGATACGGAAGCCTTTGCCAGCCTGGCCGAGAAAGTCATTCCTGCCCTGTTCAGGGGCAAGGGGGCGGAAGATTCAGTCCGGGTCTGGGTACCGGGCTGTGCCACGGGCGAAGAAGCCTATTCAATCGCAATGCTGCTCAGTGAATATGCGGTTGGTCTGCGTAGCCCGCCCAGGCTGCAGGTCTTTGCAACCGATATTGATGAGAATGCGCTGCAGATTGCGCGCGCGGGGCATTACACATTGGCGCAACTGGATGCGGTGCCGCCAGAACGCCTGGAACGCTTCTTTCAACGTTCGGGTTCTGGCCGGGTGATAACACAGGCCATTCGCGATCTCTGTACCTTTTCTGTCCATAACCTGCTGCGTGATCCACCTTTTTCCCGTTTGGACCTGATTTCCTGCAGAAATTTACTGATCTATCTTGAGGCAGAAACCCAGCGCGAAGTCTTCCCGCTATTTCACTTCGCGCTGCGCCCAGGTGGTTTCCTGTTTCTAGGTGGGGCGGAAAGTGCGGGCCAGTTCGGCGATTTATTCCGCCCGGTGGATAAGCAGGCCCGCCTTTATCAGCGCCGTGATCATGCGCCACGCTTGCATCGCTTGCCCATGCCGAACCTGCCATCTGGTTTTCGAATGCTGCCACGTGTCTTGCCGCCCCAGCCTGGTGATCTGGGCCGCGCCATTCGTTCCAGCGCGGATGCCGCCATTCTTGAACGCTTCGCCCCTGCCCATGTGGTGATCAACCAAGAAGGGGAGATCATTCATTTCTCCGCGCATACGGGCCGCTTTCTGGAACCCGCTGCCGGCCAGCCCACGCGCAGCCTGCTGGCGCTCGCGCGGCGCGGCCTGCGGCTGGATTTGCGAACGGCCATGCAGGAAGCCTTGCAGACAAGGCATGTAGTCTCCCGCCACGGGCTTGACCCTGAAGGGGTGGGGCAAGCAGGCCGGGTTGGCATAACGGTTGAACCGCTGGCTGATACAGACCCCGCAGAACCACTTTTCCTGGTCGTATTCCACGAAGTTGATGCGCCCGAAACGGCGCCTGCCCCCGTAGCCGGCACTGCCGAGGCTGCCGTAGTTGCCGCCGAACGTGAATTGCGTGAAACACGGGAAAGATTGCAGACGCTGATCGAGGAATATGAAACCGCGGTCGAGGAATTGCGTTCAAGCAACGAAGAACTCGTCTCCGTGAATGAGGAATTGCAATCCGCCAATGAGGAATTGGAAACTTCCAAGGAAGAACAGCAATCTGTCAATGAGGAGTTGCAGACCGTCAATCAGGAATTGCAGGCCAAGGTCGAAGAACTGGACCGCACCAATTCTGATATGCGTAACCTGTTTGACGCGAGCAGCCCGGCAACGATTATTTTGACAGCAGAATTGTGTATTCGTGGCTTTACGCCGGCGGTGAAGGATTTGTTCAACCTTTTGCCTTCAGATCGCGGCAGGCCCTTGCAGGATATAGCAGGGTTGCTGGATACCGCGCTGTTATTGGCCGATGCGCGTGCGGTGCTGGAAGGCAACAAGCCACCGGAACGGCGCATTTCCACCCATGACAACGCGGCGCATTATCTGCTGCGGACACAGGCTTACCTGAATTCCGAAGGCAAGGCGGATGGTGTGCTGCTGACGCTGCTGGATGTCACGCAATTGGTCGAAGCGGTTGAAGCGCATGAGCATCAGCGTTTGCTGGTGAATGAATTGAACCACCGCGTACGCAATATGCTTCAGGTTGTGATCGCCCTGACCCGCCAGACGCTCCGTGAAGACATGCCGGCGCAGGAATTCGGCAAGCTGCTGATTGGGCGCATGCTATCGCTTTCGCGGTCCTATCAAATCATCGCGCAGGAAGATTGGGGCGATGTTTTGTTGCAGGATCTGGTGAAGCAGCAACTCAGCCCGCATCTGTCTGATCCGGAACGCGCCACGATGGCAGGGCCCGCCATGATCGTCTCACCCGCGGGGGCGGTGGCGCTTGGGTTGGTGCTGCATGAATTGGCGACGAATGCGGTGAAATACGGCGCGCTTTCAAGCGATTCAGGCAAGGTCGCCGTTGCCTGGGCGATAACGGAGCAGGGCGCAGAACGCCATGTCAGGCTGGAATGGCGCGAAAGCGGCGGCCCCAGAGTCGAAACAACTGAACCTAAGGGTTTCGGTAGCGGGATGATGAAGGGGCAGATAGAACGCGCCCTGAAGGGTAGCCTTGAACTGACTTACGGCGCGGAAGGCCTTCTGGCGGTGATGATCCTTCCGCTTGATGCGACGCCCCGCATGATATCGGCCGCCTGAGCAGCAATCATGGCAGGGCCGCCCGGCGTTGGCCCGTAGCATTGCGGGACCGCACAAAATAATCCGTGCCCACCCCAGGGTTGTTCAAATAGAATTCATCGCGCGGGAAAACATCGGTCAATGGCGCTTCCTGGCGTTGCTGACCCGGCCCCCATTGCATTGGCGCGCCAGCAAATAGGCTTGCCCAATCGCTGAAATCCTGATTGCCAGCGTGTAAATGCGCCAGATGCGCGGGCTTGGCGAATTCCGCCGCAAGCTTTGCCGGGTCAAACGGGATCGGTTCATTTGATCCGATCATGACGCCAGCGGGCATCAGCAAAAGCGCATGGGGAAAGACAGCGGCGAAGGTTTCCACCGCGCGCTGGGTAGGAGTCCACTGGATATAGAGCCCACCCGGCGCCAAACGTCGCCGCGCCTGGTCTATGAATTCGGCGCTATAGAGCAGACCGGAATGGGACCCCTGCGGCAGAATCGCATCCGCTTCAATGACATCATAAAGGGTTTCTTCCTTGGCAAGCGTCCGCCGGCCATCGCCATATTCCATCTGCCAGCGATCATCCTGGAACATGCGCGCGATGGGACCTTCAGGATAGGCGCGGCCGATTTCTTCAAGCGCGGTCAGCACCGGGCCGACCAATTCGATGGCGCGAATTTGGCTTTCCGGGCGAACACCGGCGGCCCAGGGCGTGCCGCCGCTGCCCACGCCAATCACCAGCACATTTTTGGGCTCAGGATGAATCAGCGGACCGACCGCGCCCAAAAATTGATGGATGGAAAGGAAAGGAATGCGCCCTTGGCTGAAGCCCTGGATGAAGAACGGGCCTTCCGCCACGCCATCCGCGGCCTTGCTGTCGCGGAAGAAGGCAATGCCGGAACGGTCTTCCGCCCAGGCCACCATATGCCCCGGCCCTTCCGCATGCATGCGTGACCAAAGCCCGGCATTGCCCGGCATGAGCAGCAGCGCGAGCGCGGAGGCAAGCGCGAGGCCACCCTCGACAGGCCGCCGCCAGCCGCCATGCCAAAGCCAACCCAGCAAAAGCAGAAGGGAAAGCGCGGCCAGCAGCTTCAGCGTGCCCGCCGTGCCCAGGAAATGCAGGGTGATCAGGCCAGTGAAGATGGAGCCCGCCGCATTGCCGGCGATATTGGCCAATTGCACCCAACCGACCCGCGTGCCGACACTCGCCAAATCCTGCTGCACGGCGCGCTGCACAAACGCGAAGGTCATGCCAATCAGGAAGGAAGGCGGACCAACCACGACCACGGCCAGGAAGATCATCATCGCCAGTGCCCCGCCATGCAGGCGCGAATAATCCACCGCCATCAGATCAGCGATCGGCCAATGCGGCATGGCGAGCCAAAGGGCAGCCAGCAAAACCACCGCCAATACAAAGCCCGCGCCTTGCGTGATGAAAAAAGCCGGGCGCGGATCCTTCAGGCGGCGCACCATGCGTGCCGCAACCGCCATCCCAAGCCCATCGGCCAGTAGGAAAATGCCAAGCACGGTCGGGAAAAGATAGGCGTGGTATTGCCCAACCTGGCCCATAATGCGGACCCAAAGGATTTCCAGCGCCACAATCACATAGCCCGAAAGAAAGACGAGGAAGCACCAAAGCGGCAGGCTGCCAAAGGGCGCATCGCCTGTCTTGGCGGCTGGGCTTGGCGCCGGCAGGGGCAAGCCGCGCAGCTGCGGCAGCAGGGAAAGCGCGACCAGTGCCGCGAAAATCTCCAAGCCTGCGGCCAGCCATAGTGCGCCAACAAAGCCAAGATTGCCCACCAGCACCCAGCCACCCAGCAGCGCACCAAGCCCTGCGCCAAAGGTGTTCAGCCCGTAAAGCAGGCCAATCCGTTCCGCGACCGTGTCCAAAGCGGTCGATACCGCGCGCGCCAAAAGCGGCAGTGAAGCGCCCATCAGCGTGGTTGGCAGCACAAGCCCGGCGAAGCAAAGGGCAAAGATCATCGCCGGGTCATCCACGACACCAGCGAGGTCCGTCGCCAGCCAATCATACAAAAAAGCCTTGGACAGCAGGGCAAAAATGCCAACGCCGATCTCCGCGATGGCAAAGCCAATCAGCGCCCGCGCCGGCGTGATGCGGTCAGCGATTTTCGCGCCAATGATCGAACCAATGCCAAGCCCGGCAAGGAAGGCGCCCACCACAAGCGCGGCAGAAATCGTGTCTGAGCCCGCAAAAATGCCAAGCATCCGCTGCCAGACAATCTGGCACAGCAGCGCGGCAAAGCCCGATGCGAAAAAGGCGACGGCCAAACGAGGCATGACCGGAAAGCTCCCCCAGAGGCGATGTTTTTCAACGCATTGTTACCGATGAGGGCAACTTACGGAGAAATTACCACACGGCAACCCCCGCATCTTGCCCGAAGCCGTCCCTCGGCGCAGGCTGCGCCCCATAACGCCAAGTGGAGAGTCGGCAATGAATGGTGCGGAAAGCCTGGTCCATACACTCATAGGTAGTGGGGTTGATGTGTGTTTCTCCAACCCGGGTACGAGTGAGATGCATTTCGTGGCAGCGCTGGACCGAATCCCCGGCATGCGCTGCGTGCTGGGCTTGCAGGAAAATGTCGTGACCGGCATGGCGGATGGCTACTGGCGCATGGCAGAAAAGCCGGCCTGCACCCTGCTGCATTGCGGCCCGGGCCTCGCGAATGGCTTGGCCAATCTGCATAATGCGCGGCGCGCCCGGTCCGGCATTGTGAACATAACGGGCGATCACGCCACCTATCACCGCCCCTATGACGCCCCGCTGACCGCCGATACCGAAGGCTTCGCCCGCGGCGTTTCCGCCTGGGTGAGAACTTCAACTGATTCAACCAAGGTTGGCGCTGATGCCGCTGTGGCAGTGCAAGCGGCGCGGACTTCACCGGGCCAGATCGCAACCCTGATCCTGCCCGCCGATACCGCCTGGAATGATGGCGGCGTGGTGGCGCCGGCCCTGCCCGTGCCCGCCGTGCCGGAAGCGGACCCGCATGCCATCCGCAATGCCGCGCGCATCCTGCGCGAGAAGAAGAATGTGCTGATCCTGCTGGGCGGCCCGAGCCTCCGCGAAGGTGCGCAGCTGCATGCCTATCGCATCGCGGAGGCCACCGGCGCTCGGTTGATGGCGGAAGGATCAAATGGCCGCACCCAGCGTGGGCGTGGGCGCATCGCCCTGGAACGCGTGCCCTATTACGTGGACCAGGCGGTTGATGCGCTAAAATGGGTGGAGCATCTGATCCTGGTGAATGCCAAGGCGCCGGTCGGCTTCTTTGGCTATCCGGGTAAGCCTTCGCTGCATTATCCGGCCAATGCGGAAGTGCATGTGCTGACGCGCTATGAACAGAATGCCGAACTGGCCTTGGCGGCGCTTGCGGCGGAATTGAACGCGCCGGCCATCGCCATCCCGGATCGCGGCCCGCGCCCGGAAGTGGTGCGCGGTGCGCCCACACCGGAAGGGCTTGCGCGCGTGTTGGGTGCGCTGATGCCGGAAGGGGCGATCATTGCGGATGAGAGCGTTTCCTATGGTCGCGGCTTCTTCCCCGAAACCCATAACGCGCCGCCGCATGATTGGTTGCAGATCACGGGTGGCGCCATTGGCTGCGGCATGCCTTTGGCGACCGGCGCTGCTGTTGGTGGCGGTGGCCGGCGCGTGATCAATATGCAGGCCGATGGTTCGGCCATGTA
>Ga0079301_1000814_pt1 | contig 15030 bp, 18 predicted proteins | sample Wag4_2014_7_11_3_FD_74797 | JGI IMG/M metagenome (GOLD analysis project Ga0079301, IMG submission 74797) | Fresh water mixed with fracking chemicals microbial communities from Ohio, USA - Utica-2 Time Series FC 2014_7_11 | ecosystem: Engineered > Industrial production > Chemical products > Input...
AAAATTATCTTTTGCTTCATCACGGAAATGACTGCCACGAGCCGAGAAATGCCATACTAATGATTTTGATGTCATTTTAAATTCATATCCTTCTAACTGCATACGTATAAATAAATCCATATCTTCCCAGCTAGCCGGTGCAAATAAAGGATCGTTACCACCAATATCGATATAATCTTGTCGCCTACAAAAGAATCCAGCACCTCCACCTTTACGTACTGTCACATCGTTAATAGATGAAAACTCAACGGCATATTCATCAAACATATCAAAATTGAAGTCATTGTAATATGCACCAAATTCATCTACAGGTACGAATACCGTGCCGGGTCTATAATCTGGATCATTTGGAAATATTTTTGGCTGTATTCTAAATGATGATGCAATTAGTTTTTCAGTATTATCATCGTATAATTTCAGTAGTTCCAAATCCTGATTAGGTGCAATCCACATGTCAGAATGAATGATATTTACAAATTCAGTTTCTGCTAAGTGTACACAATTATTCATACCTCCACCGATTCCTTTTGGCTGTGTGTTATGTTCGATTAGATACCTCAATCTTAATGATTTAGAGTTTTCATCAAGCCACTGATCTGTACCATCTGTGCAATTTTCTGCATATACAATTATAGGTTGATCATTATAATATGCATTACGTCTGATGGAATGTATTGCTAATTTAAGATAATCTAGATTGTTATTTGTTGATATACATGTTGTTATTTTATGATTCATCTACTACTCCAGTTTCGTTTGCAAAAAAATTATACCAATGCATTGCAACATGATGATATGAATATAATTCCAACAATCTTTGCCTTGCTTGTTCAGCAATATAAAGATAATTTTTATAGTTTCCTAATACTTCATCAAGTATTTCTGGTAAATCTGAATAATCTACTTTACATGGAATATACGTTTCATTTTCAATGAACAGATTTGGTTCTGTAATCACATGGCTCATATTTGGCTTAATGACTATGCACCCATGTTGTATTGATTCTAAATCGCGATAACATAATTCACCCATTCCGTATGGTGATATTGCAATTTTAGATTGATTTAATATGTAAGGTGTTTCGGCTGGTGATACTTGCTTAGCAATGATATTATATGGTAGTCCTTTTAATATTTGCCATGCGTTATTTCTATGTTCACTATATAGTGTATCAGTGCGTACCTCATGATCATATACCGGGCGATCAATCCATGTTTGATATACAGCGGCTACATCGATATTTTTAGTTTGATAATTTACGTTATACAACTGATGTAATTGTGGCCAGTTATGACCGACATTGTAACCACATAATTTTATACGATCATATTGAGCTTGAGTTAAATCATATCCCTTATCTAATTCAGACCCTGCACCAAAAAACCATTTACCAATGATGCTAGGTTCTGCATATTTTTCACGCGTTAGTATTTGTTTTTTGAAAAGATATTTAGCCGAAGACTTTTCGAATACTTCCCATGCTGCCATTAATGATGTTGAATCGCCGCCATGCACTAAAAAGAAATCACCGGATTTGCGAGATAAATTTTCTAATCCAAAATCAATGCTTTGCTGCAACGGTAAATCTGATTTCACAAATTCATTTGTAGCTAATAATTCGTAATCATAACTGCCATCGGTAACAAGTTGCATACTATAGTCAGAAAGTATAGGGGCCGCATGTAACAGCCCACTAAAACATTTCATATTAGCTGGATCGGATAATTTTATCTTTATCATGCGCTCGCGTGATTCATTTTAATATCTTCAAACCCTTCACCAAAAATCTTAACCATTTCGTTTTTGTAACCTACACGAATTTTATTAAGTTCTCGGATAGCGATTGCTCGTCGTCCTACTTCTTCCAGACCAAGTTCTGCTTCTTTACCTTTTCTGATATCAGACTCGAGGTCCCATATCTTGCCGTTCACATCTTTAAGATTAAGTACAAATTCTAATGAACCGGTATACTTAATTAATTCTTCATGAAGTGTATCAATTTCTAATTGATTATCGGCGTCTGCTCTTTCTCGTTTGAGTAATGCAATTGAATATCGATCTGCGATTTCACTAATTGGCATTTTCATAATTGTTCCTTTCTTATTTCATTAAACACATCTTGCATTGTATAGATTTTTGATTGGTGGCGCAGAGTTGCTAAATTTTCTTTTGACATTGTCTGCAATGTACTCCACCATTCTCCTTTATCACCTTTTCCACAAAATCCACGCGGATTATTCTCATTGTCAATATATAATCGTTTACGAGGATGTCGTCTGTTATGAACTCGTAATATATTTTTTACAACGAACTGTATAAAACTATCGCCTAATATCAACTTGGCCATGTCAGCAAAACTGGTATCTTCGCCTGAACATAACAATGATTGAGGAATGTTAACTCCAGACTTGATCAGATCTGATTTTATAACTAAACATGATCCATCGAATTTAGGGTTACGAAGAACATCGATTCTAGGTTCCTGCGTTTTATCATTGATTTCATACATATGTTCCAATGTCATATATGATTTACTCGATGCTGGATTTTCTATTGGCCATACATCATCATCGATAAATGTAACATTAGTAAAATCATCATGTTCAATGCACTTCCATGATGCATCCCACATTTTGCGATCGCTAAATACTAACACATATTTGTTGATGCCTTGAGGTGCCACTTGCGCATCTAAATTCTCAATGATAGCGAACGTCTCACGTGGCCATAAACTATCAGTCTCGCCCCATAATACAAAATCAAATTCTGTACAATACTTATAGTTTAAATCTCTCCTGTAATCAGCAATATTGTATACGTATTCTACAGTTGTTTTGCGATCCACGATGATGTTAGCACCTGCATCTGCCACCTTTGATACTATCTCAAAAAATTTCTTATCTAAAGTTAACAAATCGATTTTAGTAGTATCAATACGCTCGAAATGTTCTGATGTGTTCCATGTGAAATGATATGTAACGTTTTTAGTATTTTCAATGTCTTTCAACATACCTAAACATGATTCGATATATTCTGATAACATTTCGATTTCATAAAACATGACATGTACACCGATAATATATTTGTGCTCTAACTTCATAAGATATATCCTAATGCTTTATCTGATTCTAAAATTTCATATGGTCTGTTAACATACGCCGATACCTTTTTGATCAGATCTAATTCAGCTGATCGATTAACGTCATCAAAAAACATTGGTACATTGGTATTAAATTTATCAATGAATTTGAGAAACCCGCCGCGGCCAAATTTGCCACCAGGGCCATCAATAAGTATCGCATCATATGTCAAAGGCATGTTATTAAATAATGTATCTGGATTGTACCAACCGGTCTGCGACCCTTCTACATCAGGCGCAGTAAATTCATTGTCATAATAACGTGTATGACAATTGATATATGTAGTACATAGCGGAAATTTATTCATCCATTCCACTTGGTTCTCTACCGAATACATTTTGAATGTATCTGATAATGCAATTGTTCCTTCCCCAGAACCTAATTCTAATATTGTAGAGCCAGCTGGTAAAACTGATTTGATCCATTGTATCGCTTCAGCCGACATTGATACACTACTCATTCCCATCGTATTCTCCGTATAGTTTGTTATATGTTTTTTCCATCCAATAATATGTTAATGCATCTTCTTTATTGTTTGGAATACTGTTGTATTGAAATATATGACCTATTTTAATGAATGGTAGATCATCTTGTAACAATTCTTTACGATGCATGTCAACCATGTTCCATTCATATCCTAACACTTTATAATCAACGCCTAGCATATGAACTAAAAAATTGACCGGAGTCTGATCTGTTCCGACATGCCATGATTTTTCAGCTGCTAACAAACGTTCTCTGTTGTTATGAAAGAATTGTATGATATCATTAAAGAATGGTTTATGTGATTTATTAAACAATAGCACACCGGAATCAAAATAATAATCCCATGGTATCATGTAACCATCAAAGAAAAATTTTGAGTAGTTTTCAATGCTACGTAATACCCAATCATAACTGCCTTCATTATGTACAAAGCAAAATTTATTATCACTCAGTTCAAATATGTTTGGTGCATCTGGATGAACTATTGTATCTGCATCCACATATAGTATTTGGTCATATTCAATTCCACTTGCTTCTAGCAGTTCAAATATGTAATATCGTTGCCATGATATAGGCATTTGTTCATGTGGTAACACTTCTTCTGTCAATACAAACAGTTCACAGTCGTTTTTTGCACACCATTGTTTCCAACTGGCTATACTATATTTGTATGGATTACTGCGAGTACCAGCCCATCTGCCAGATCCTTTTAGTTTAACATCTACTATAAAAACTATATTCTTCATTACTTCAAATTGATTATCACGCCTTCGGGGCCTGTAAATTTAATACGTTCACCGTTCATTCGAGTTACTTCATATCCAGCATTTTCTCCAATGTATCTGGATATTGATAACGACGAATCATCATCAAGAGCTTTATGTACGGCATTACGAATATCTCCGCCGTTACTATAATCATCTAATATCAATATAGCATTTGGATATCGTTTATGCATACTTTTGATATCATCTAACACATGAAACATTTCATGACTAGCATCGATAATAATTACATCGGCTTCCTGAGGAAATGAATATCCATTATATACATCAGCTACCTGCCATTCAATATTAGGCATATCATACAATGCTTTAGCCTCTTCAATATTTTCAGGCATTATGTCAACGGCATATACTTTTCCAAATATTTCAGCTAATACGCGAGTCGTATCGCCGCGGCAACAACCTAATTCTAAAACGGTCTGTGATTTGCGATTCGCCTGTCCTAAACACTGAATTAGATCTTGTTTAAATTTATATGATGTCGTTTTAACATATCGATCTTTATGTCGCACATTGTTTAATACAAATTCATCAGAATACATATGACCAATGATACTCCATGTCTGTTTCATAAGATCTGCTCGGGCTGAGCCTCTATTCGGTAATCCAGAATAAAACCATATATGCAAATACTTTAGAAAAAATGGCATTGGATCTTCATTCAACTGCCAGTTATTTACTAACATCTCACGCCTATACAAATGATTACATGCATATGGTAGTCTCAATATGTTGATATCATGACCAAATTTACGAAGCATATAATTGATTACAGGTTGATCAGTTCCTCGTTTCACCGTTTTTTGTTTTTGCATTAGCACGTCATAATTTTCAATATAAAATTCATGCAATGCTTTTAGCATCGGTTTATGTGTTTTATTAAAAATTGCAAGTCCGGATGCTATATAATCATTATATGCAAACTTTACATCTGGAAACATATCTTGATAACCATCGGTACTTTCCATGGACCATTTCATATTTTCATTTGCACGAAACGCACACCATTTATGATCTGTGATATGAAAGAAATTTGGCGCGTTCCAATGAACCATTGATGATGCATCAACTAACATGATCTGATCATATTCAATGCCACGAGATTCTAAAATATCAAACACATCAAACCAGCGCTGCCAATTTACTAAATGATTTAGTACATCTAGGTCAGATGTTTTATCATAATGAACGAATTCAACGTCATGCTTTTTACACCAAAACTCCCAAGTACGTTTAGAGTAGTCCATCCAACTCCAGTCACCATACTCTTTTAATTTGATCAAATCTGGATTATCAGATTTAACTCCTACCCAAAATAATACATTTCTCATAATAAATCTATAATTCGTATTGCCTCAAATGCTTCCACATATTGTTTACCTACTTGCAATCCTCTGGTTCTTGCAATGTCATAGATGTAATCTTTACACATAAAGGCACGTTCTTGCTGTGTTTTATAACTATCCAACATACGTAGTTTTGCATTCATATCTTCTTCTTCTATTGATATGAACACATCAGTTTGAAATGATCTTACATTCCATGGCAATTCATATCCTAATATAGTTGAATGTTTAAATGCTCTAAATGCTTCCTGATATACAACTTGGTGATCCTGATGATGATCATATGATGATGGACAAAATACAATATCATAGTGATGTTGGTTTTGTAAATTCCAAAATTCATCTAACAATGACTGTCTAGACTCATTAAGAATCCTACATTGATAATCCAAGAAAGTACTTTCTGCATTAATAATTTTCATAGCATTATGAAATTCTTCTACAGGGTCGCCAACTGCCAACGGTTGAGCCGATGTAATTGCAATTGCATGTATTTCATAGTCATTACGAAATTTATGCAATGTGGCACCACATCCTAATTCAATGTCATCTGTATGAGGCGCAATTGCTAATATTTTTTTCTTACTCATAACTAAATATAATAACTTTTTTTCAAAGAACCAAATTAATATTTGGCAATCAATTCATCCGTTGTTAATTCATTAAGCAATTCTTTTCTGTTAGCGTTTAAAAATTGCCATGTATATTCAATTGGTTTATCAAAGGTTTCTTGTTCACCACGTCGAATGAATCCGCAATGATCAAATGTAACGCCATGCATTTCCAGATCCGGGCGAGTTGCTCTTAACTCAACAAATGCCTCCCATGCATTCCAGCATAATTCTGTACGTAATAATTCTTGCCGGCGAGGATTGACATCATGACATACAATTGTACCATTTTCTGCTAAATGGTTTAATGCATTTTCAATATCACGTTTAACTTGGCCTCGTTCATGATATCCATCGACGAATATGATGTCCCATTTTGTATCCGGTGATAGCTGATTAAAGAAGTCATCAGATTTCATTTTATGAGTTGTGCAACCATTTGGATCTACTCCTTCTTTATGAGCACAATTGATAAGATCAAATGTTTTTGTTTGCCGCGCTACTCCAATTTCTAAATATCGTTCGTAATTAAATTTTTCAATGAAAAAATTGATTAGATCTCGTCTGTATTCCATGTATAGATTCCTTTAATTTTGCCGAAACTGCTGGTATCGAATAATGTGTATTAACAGTTTCCCATGCATGTGTAATAATATTGAGCATATATGCCGAATCATTAAGGCACTTCTCAATTTCTGATTCTAATTGATCAAAATCATTTGTTGCCATTGTTGGATACAAATGATAATGTGAGTCATTCGCACCACCTACATTAATTGTACCAAGAACTGCACATTGGGTGGCTTGTTGACCGTATTGATATTCTGGGTCCATATTGACATGGAATAAGCTTTGATTCCATGATTGTATGAAATCTTTCCATTGCGTAGATGAATCCGATGTAGTAGTTTTTTGAATTACTGGTATCTGAAATTTTTTCGATATATACTGACAAAATTGATGTGTATTGCCGCGGCGAGGCATATGATGATGTTGATACTCGAACAACTGTATTTTTTTCTGTTCCATAAAAAACATGTCATAAATAAAATTGACATCGACTGGTTGAGGTAACCAAAATTTCGGTTTAATGACATTGATCTGATCTAATCTGGAATATTGACTAGCCACTACATCACAATTGTTCAGAAACTCGCGGATGGTGTTTGATGGCTCTTTTATTGTACCAATGATAATTGCATTTGGATATGCAGTTTTAATTTTTGATAAACTTTCTTTCCAATTCGATAATTCTAATGCTGCAATAACAACATCTAAATCAATGCGAGGTAATTCAGATTTTGAAATGTTAATCATGTGTCCATCACCAAACAATTTTGCATATGACCAAAAACCAATTAAACATCGACTATCAATTACATGTGGATGTACATATAATGAATCATCGTTTAGACGATATGCAACACCGTCACGTACATAAAACGATTCTTGGCTAGCTTTATCAACAATCAATGCCAGTTTCATATAGGAAAATACTTTCGATAAATTTCTAATATGTCAGCTGGAATCTCATTGAATAACCCCGTGTTCATTAATCGTTCACGGCCAATTTCTAGACCAGGATTAAATGATAAAACATTAACTGGTTTGGTGGCTGCATTTAATCGTAATGGTCCATGCGTCACTCCAACGTTATATGTATTATCAATTGATGATAACATCGGTTTGATTGGACTATGAGCACGTAGATGTGAAATGAATATTTCATCTGATGATACAATGACGTCTTTATTAATTGTCAATGTTTCAACAATATACTCCAATGTATCAGCACAACTTTGCTTACAGTAAATCGAACCACAATTCCATTCTCTGGTAGCCACATATTCACATCCAGCTATCTCACCATCAAATTTTGGAAAATCAAATTTCCGTATAGGCCAGCTGTCGTGATCATGCAACCAGAAATTATCTTTGATAACACCTTTCTGTAACAATTCTAATGCTCCAAACCAAAAATTGTTGAACCCGCTCCATTTGCATATGTTTGCCAAATGATGATTCTTAACGCCTCGATATTCAAAATCAAAATTGGTACCTAATATGATATCATCAGGAGACCAGCCTAGGTGTAAAATTATATCAATTTGACAATGTAAAAATCTAAACAGATCTTCATTTACATATCGTTTACCACCGTGGTATTCAACATCAAGTTGATTATATATAATAACATGTTTCATATTATTCACTTACTGCACGACCTTTCATTTCTTTCCAGTCTTGCTCTGGTCTAACTTCTAAATTTGTTTTCCATCCAGCTTCTATTGTATTCAATGGAACATTCAATTCTTTAGCTAATGTCACGATGGCATTTACATCTTTTGGAAAACATGTTCCGCCATATCCTAATCGCCCGTCGGGGCCAGGGACATGCAGATGTGAATCGCCTATACGACCGTCTGATGCAAATCCATATAACGCATCATTCCAATTAGCTCCTAATGCTTGAGACAATCGATAAAATTCATTCATAATGGATACTTTAGTAGCAAAAAATGAATTGTTCATATATTTGATAAGTTCTGCAGTGGTTGAATCTGTATGAATGAAATGTCTATTCATGAATCGTGATTTGTATAATGACTCCGTTATTTTAGTCAATTCAATATCGCCACCAAGTATGATACGAGCTTGAGTTAACATATCTAGTTTCGCTGTACGTTCTGTTAAAAATTCTGGATTGAAAATGATACTGATATCCGGATATTTTTCTTGCAACTGCTTTGTCGTTCCTGGTAACACAGTCGATTTGATAATGTATATAGGCCCTGGTTTTGATTGACTAAATACTGTTTCAACATATGACATGTCTTGTTCGCCTGATGATTTCATAGGCGTTGGAACACATACAAAAATAAAATCACATTGATGAACTTCATCTAATGTATGAGTTGATTTCAATGGATCAATATCATATACACGTACTTCCGCTACTGGCGAAAACGCAAATGCTTGGCTTTCTCCTACGAAGCCATTTCCAATAATTCCTACTTTATAGTGTGCCATAATATTCATTTTGTTTTATTTGACGTTCAATTGTTTTTGGATGATATAGCGAATAATCTTCTTCCATTGGCAAAGTTGCATATTTCTTAAAACCTTGCAGTACTTCATGTACTCGGTTTTTCCATGTAACTGTACCATCATTACGATATATTCGCCATTGATAATCTGGCCAATTCACCCATCCTTCAGCATTTACATTCCAACCCCATTGTTGCATATGATCTTGATTCATGCCTTCTACTGTATTAACTCTCGGAACTAGATATACATCGACGTCAGGATTTCCTTGTAATATATCTGGTAATGATTCTAATATCGGTGTACATGGTATTTCATCGGCATCAATTTGAAAAATATAATCACCAGTACAATGCTGAGTTAAATTATTTTTAAATGCGGCAAAATCATTATTTAATGGACAAAATGCAAGTCGAATATTACCTTGTGCATTATGTTTCATAAGATATAAATGTACTTGACGTTTATCTTCTGGATGGTTTTTCATATCATCAAGAGTCAAATCCATCTGCACTACGATCTCATCTTGGGGCCTTTTATGTTGCAAAAGAAATGCGATGAGCCGTTGGATTTCAATGAACTCATTACATACCGTTACTGCATAACTTATTTTCATTAGGCTTCCGTATTAGACATTAACTCTGCCATATATGTATATAACAGATCTAATGCGTTTTCAAATTGCGATGATTCAAATGTCAATGCATTTTCAACATCTAACCGACTAGTAAAATATTCATTTTCTTTACCAGGAATTGGATATTGCAATCTTTCTTCGCCAGTGATGTCAACGACTCGCGCAACTTGCCATTCCATATCAGCTTTCGATGTTCCAATTGTATACAACATTCCTACACCAGGAATCTGAATGAATGATGGATACCATATGAGGCCTCGTTCTTCATCAACAAATTTAACGTCGCGCATTAACTGAGTGAGATTTTCTTCATATGCTTGAACAAACTCAGATCCTATAGTTAGTTTCTCATGAGTTGTAAATCCGGATTCCATACATATGTATGATTCTAATCCTGTGTGTTCATCAGTTTCAATAAGTACACATTGGTTTCCTGTTAACGGTGATTTTTCATCATATTCTAATTTCATGCTTCAACCTTTTTTAGTTTTGGTAATGTAATTGTTGGCGTTGTCATTGCCGGTTTTTTTAACGCTGGTAATTTCAATTCGACTTGTTTCGGTACACCAGCTAGTCCAGTATCAACATAATGGCAAAACAATGTATCCATAGCTTGTAAACTAAAATTTTCAACACTGTACTTTGCTTGCTGTTTAGCTGATTGCAAATAATCTTTATAATTTTCTACGACGTCTTTAAGAACATGCATTGCATATTGATAATTAACAGTAAACCATTTTGAACCTTTCAATAAAAATTGATCAGCCGCCGAATGATGTATATCTGTTAGATCACCCGGCAATAATATTGAATGTTGTTTTAAGAAATCAACATGACCAGACCAACCAGATGCTATAACAGGTTTTCCGGTGGCTGTGAATTCTAATAATGGACGACCGAATCCTTCACCTTTAGTAAATGAAACCATGGCTTTGATTTTTGTGTGATTATATAATGAATTCATTTCTTCGTCTGATAAATCACCATGCAACAAATATACGTTAGGCGCTTTCGTTCCGTACGGTTCTAACAATATCTGAATTTTTTTCATGAGTTCATCTCTATCCATAATTGAAAACCCAGCATGACTCGTTTTTAAAACAAGTGCTGGTTTGTTATGACTAGCTTTATTTTTAAATGTCTCTGCAAATGTTTTAATTAACATACCGACATCTTTTCTATCTTGTCCCAAATCACCACGCAACCAATGTCCAACAAATAAAAATGCAAACGATTCTTTTATCTGAGCTAATTGCTCATTTACTGATTCATGAATCTTTGATGTCTGTTTATATATTGCAGTATCTAATCCTTCAAACAATACTTCAATCGGTTTGTCCAATTGCAATGTACCAATTTTTTGATTTGTTTTTGAATCCATTTTATCATATGTACATTGAACAAATCCTTGTTTAGAATGTTCTGACGTTGTTATAATTAAATCCATACGATTACATCCATCAATGAATTCAGGCGATACTTGATTAGTTTCGATACCGGCTGTCACTCCTATGTTATATTTACCCATTGCTTGAAATTCATTAGGAACCGATACTTGAATAAATACATCCGGTTGACGATTGATGTTTTGAGTAGCAATGCGATCTAAAATCATTTTATGTTCTGGATTATCAGATCTTAATGCATTTGTTGGAGTGTTACCCCATGGCAGAGATACAATTTGTATATCATATTTTTCTGCTTTAATTAAACTTAATACTAGATCTCTAGTATGATTACCGTAGCCGGATCTAGTAGATACAGGGCCTTGTACAACTATAAATGGTTTCATATTACTCCTGGGGTTTCAATTGGTTGTTTACGTTTAACTTTATATAATGCAAATTTTTCTCTTGGTGTCCATTTTTCTAAACATTCATCAATACATTCAATGAATCGATCGGACATTCGTTTGGCTGACATATTAGATTCATTACCATTAACCCATAAATGTCCTTGCATTCCTTTACTTTTACGGTCTTCTCGTGATTGCTTCCACCATGTATAAACAGCATCGCCGACTTCTTTAAAGTCTACGCGGTCATCAAATATATACGGAGTCATTGGAGAACCTTGTAATGAACGGTTTGAGGGGTATACAGGTATTGTCCACGGCGCATGTTCAGTATATGTAGCATCATGATTAGTTGGAAATTCTGTAGTAAATTCAATCCACTCACCATTATCATCTTGGAATCTACAACCATCTTGCAACCCACCGGTTACATTATTAATTATAGGCGTGCCAGCATGCAATGATTCACACCACGAAATACCAAATCCTTCATTGGATGCGATATTAATTGTAACATCGGCAATATTATAATAAAAATTCAATGTTTTTGCATCTACTGGGTTTGTGCTAAATATAACTGTATAATTAGGACATACTGCTTCTTTCACCGCAAATAAATCTGTCCCGTTCTCATCTATCGGTTGAGTATGCATAAACAATACACATTTTTTTGCTTCCTCCGGCGTCAATCGATCACAAAAATGTTTATACGCTAAAATCACATCACCGGGTTGTTTACGTCTGATATTTCGATTGTTCCAGAATAAAATAAATTCTGGGCGTATGCCGTTATTAAAATTGCTAACAAAAGTGTTATATTCTGTCCAATGCTCATGCGTTTCATTAATAGGAAAGAATCGATTTGAATTAACACCATGCGGAACCCATTGTACTGCCCAATCTGGTTTAGGATGCCGCCTCAATACGTTCTTAACAATGTTCTGAGTTTGTCTCGAAATGTTCATAATTAAATCACATGATTCATAATATGATTCATTCCAAAATGGATAAGGAAGATCATCCCAAATGTTATAATACATAATTGGAATATGCTGACGAATTGTATGCTCTATCTGATACAACCATATCCAAAATCGTGGATCTGTAAAATGTAAAATTGCATCAGGTTGTTCGGCGTTCATTACTTGTTGTAATATCTGAGGATTGCCATAACCCGAACATGCATATATTTTAACTGATGCATGATCAATTCCAGCTTCTCTATTCACATCAGCCGAGATATCAAATACCTTACCTTCATCCGGATGTTTAATAGCTGCTCCTAATTGTACCCAATCATACATATGAGATGTACCTATAACGAATTCACGTGACATTGTAGCAATACCAGAATGCATTCGCAGGTCATCTGATAACAATAGGATTTTCTTTTTCTTTGGTCTGTTCGGATCAATTTTCCGAAGTTTTGGTAACTGTATTGGTTGCATTCTACTCCTTGTAACTTTTATATAAATATGTAATTAAGTTAGTATAACTACTTTTTTATTATGCTTTTGGGCTGTCTGAATTGCACTTTCAGATCCTTTGGCATTATCTCCTTCTGGAATTAACGCAATCATCATATCACAATTTTTTGCAATTAAATTGTTACGATGATGAAATTGAGATACATGATATGGTTTACCATAATAATGTTCTGACATTGCGCTATATAAATTTTTTGGTGTATGTGCTGGATTATACTCTTTATAGTTAATACCAAATTCAATGGCAAACTTTTTAACGTATTTATCAGCACCATCTAAACATCCACCAGATATAACTGTTAGTTCGTCACCAAATCGTTTTTTCAAATCCGTAAGCAATGTTTTTACTCGACGAGTATTCTCGTATGTACGACTTCCAATGATTGCAATTTTCATACACAAATTCGTTTGGCAATTGGACATAAATCTTCGTTATTAGCAAATTCACAATATTTGCAATTCTTTTTACCTTTACCCGCAATAGCTGGATATTCTCTTTGCTCGTTATATGTTCCATCATTGTTAAACGATGAATTAACAAAACTTTTGATTGATTCATTTAATTTATTACGAGTAGGTTTACCACTAGCCGGAACGAATTCCTGAACACGTTTCTGCGGAAACATCGCGCCTTCAATTAATTTACGTTTGACGATCATATATAATATATCAATCTTTTCCGGGTCCCATCCAAATTGTTTAGCATAATATTCTTTATACAACACTAGCTGAGATGCTTTTGTTTTATCAGCTTTTTGATATTTGTTCCAACCTTGATTACTTGTTTTAATATCAATGATCTTTTTACGATCGGTGCGTTTATCTCGTATTACAATGTCTAAATATCCTAACATGTATACCGGAGTGTCTTCGCCGATCGGATGATAAATTGGAACTTCAATTCCAATCAATTCTTCATTCTTTGGTGAGAAATATTTACCACGATGACGTTTAACATAATTAAGAATTGCAACACCGTCTTCGTAATATTCGATCAATTGAAACTTATTAGAAAAATGTTCGCCCATTTCTTCTACCGCAGCTTTATATAATGTCTGCATCCTATCCAATAAGAATTTATTAAGATCGATTTCATCAGCTTTTTTAACGCTATCCGTATACATTACAGTTAAATAATGCTGCAACGTTTCATGAAAAGCTGTACCGAATAAGGTATTGATGTTTTGAGAAAACTGCCTATGTCCTTGAATATATGTTAGTTCCCATGAACGCGGACACTTTTCATACATTGCAAATTGCGAATAAGATATTTTCTTTTCTCCCGGTTTTGGTTCTCTTATATTGAACTTTATCAACTTATGCATATATAAATATAATAACTATTTTTCAAAGAACCAAATTATTTTTCAGATAATTTATTCAAAGCTCTTTGTAAATACCATAAAGCTTTTTCTAAATCTTCGCCTTCCGTTTCTGAATTTTTCTTACCCGCGCGTGAAATATATTTAACTGCATTTCCTAAATTAAAATCTAAATCCCATGCCTCAATTACTTTGATAGCTTCATAAGGATTAGAGTCACCACCATAATAATCTGGGTGATCAACTCGTTCACTGAATTCAACTTTTACTTTGTTATCTTTAATTATTTTAGCCATTGTTTTATTTCCGTTTCTGTTTTACCATATCGTTTTAAAATATCGATTAACGATTGTTTATCATTACCTTTCCAAA
>Ga0079301_1000815_pt1 | contig 15024 bp, 10 predicted proteins | sample Wag4_2014_7_11_3_FD_74797 | JGI IMG/M metagenome (GOLD analysis project Ga0079301, IMG submission 74797) | Fresh water mixed with fracking chemicals microbial communities from Ohio, USA - Utica-2 Time Series FC 2014_7_11 | ecosystem: Engineered > Industrial production > Chemical products > Input...
ATCGCGCGCTCTACGCGTCGTGTGTACGCGTGGCAAGATGTCGATGGCCAAGCCGCGCGTCGCTTGCAGCGTGCCGAGGAGTTGCGCGCTCAGCTAGGTGGCGCTATCGGTGCGCAGGCCGATCCTAACGCACCATTGCCTGCTGGCGCCTTGTGGCACGGGCAAACAGCGGAGTGGGGCGAGTGGAGGACGAGCGGAGGTGCGTTCGGCCCGCGCCCCATGCAAGCGGGCGAAGTCGTCGCTCTAGATGGGATTCAACCGCAGCGCGTAGCAGTGTCGTGTGCGAGCTCCGCTGGTTTGCTCTCCAAGGCACGGGGCGCACTGCGCTCGCCCACATGGCTCATCCGTGATCCGGATCTGTGGGTGCGGGTGCGCGGCAGCAGCAGCACCTTGCGTGTGTATGTGAATGGCTTCTTCTTGAATGAGGAGAACAACCTGCTGTTCGAGAGCCACAAGCAGGAGTTGGATCACCCTTTGGAGTGGCGCACGCGTCACATCAACTTGTCTCGGTATGTAGGCGAGCAAGTCTGGCTCGAACTGGAGGACTATGGGGATGGATACGCTGAACTCGCTTGGGTGGTGTCAGGGCCACTTGACGAGGCGTGGCGCAGTCCCGCGGCGGTAACGCCAGAGCTGCTTGAGACACCGGCAGACGCGGCATCATGGTTGAGTGAGTGGCAAGCCCTAGCAGCGGACTTCCCGGCCCAGGTGCGCGTGCTGGCGGCCGAGGATGGCACGGGACTCGATGCACCGTTGTATGCGCGGGGAGTGCCAGCGCAAGCCAAGGCCAGCGTGCCGCGCGGCGGACCTTTGGTGCTGAACCAATTGCGCAAGGAATACGCCGCTCAGGTCTTGGCGACAGACAGCGCGGCAACGAGAGCGCCTACTGGTTCGGGACGCTTGGAATTGGCGGCTGAACTGGTCGACCCGCAGCACCCGTTGACATGGCGTGTGGCGGCCAATCGCGTCTGGCACCATGTCATGGGGATGGGCCTCGTCAGCACCACCGACAACTTCGGTGTGCTGGGTACGCCGCCCAGTCATCCCGAGCTGCTGGATTGGTTGGCGTGCAGGCTGCGCGAGCATCGCTCCATCAAGCGTTTGGTGCGGGAGTTGGTCTTGTCACGCACCTTTGCGCAGCGCGCTCACACGAGTCCAGAGCACCTTAGCGCCGATCCTACGGGTGCGCGCTGGTCGCATCGTCCTGCGCAACGCCTGGCTGCTGAGTCGGTGCGAGATGCGCTGCTCGTTGTCGCGCAGCGTTTGGACGAGCGCGTGGGCGGGCCGTCCGTGGCAGTGCACCTCAACGACCACATGCAAGGTCGCGGCCGCCCGGGTCAGAGTGGCCCGGCAGACGGTGCGGGGCGGCGCTCGCTGTACTTGGAAGTGCGCCGCAACTTCCCTGATCCGTTCTTGGCGGCCTTTGATCAGCCTGTGCCCAATGCTCCGCGCGGAGCGCGGAGCCGCTCGAATGTGCCTGCACAGCGCTTGGTGTTGATGAACGACCCGTTCGTGCGGGACATGGCTCATTCGTTCGCACTGTGGATCCAAGCCCAAGCGCCCGATTTGGAGCCCGAGGCTCGCATGGTGGCCGCGATCCAGGCCGCCATCCAGCGCGTCTGGTCGCGCCCGGCAAGTCCCGAAGAAGTTGCCATCGCCCGTGCGGCGCTCGGGGCACACCCCACCTTGGAGGATTGGCACGACTACGCACACTCGTTGTTCCTTGCTCAAGAAACGGTGTACCTGCCATGACGACAACCCGTCGCTCATTGTTGCAACTGGCAGCTTGTGGCTTTGGAGCTGCAGCTTGGTCGGCCTTAGCACACGCCGCCTCTGCGCCACGCTGGGCAACAAGCACCATGCTTGCGCGTGGCCGGCATCATGCACCGAAGGCGTTGTCCTGCATCTTCCTGCATATGGATGGCGGTCCAGGCCAGATGGACACCTTTGATCCCAAGCCTGCGCTTGTCAAATGGAATGGACAGCCTTTCCCTGCGCGCATGGAGGCCACGCAATTCGCGAACACTGGCGCCACACTTGCTTCGCCATGGAGCTTTGAGCCACGCGGCGCTAGCGGCCTGGAGATCAGTGCCTTGTTCCCGCACCTGGCCACTCAGGCCGATCGCTTGTGTGTGGTGCGCTCGATGACGAGCCAATTCAATGAGCACACCAATGCCAACTACTTTTTACACACCGGCGTGGGCCTCGCCGGCCGCCCGAGCATGGGTGCTTGGGTGCGGTACGGCTTGGGCGATGCCCGCGACGATCTACCCGGTTTTGTCGTCATCGACGGCGGTTTGGTTCCACCCGGAGGCTTGGAGTGTTGGGGGGCCGGCTTCTTGCCTGCCTCTACGCAAGCCACGGTACTGAAGCCGCGCGGCCAAGGGGTGGCCTTCGTAGAACCTCCGTACGACCGCACGCGTCAAACGCGCATGTTGGACTTGGCGCGCCACTATGATCGCCTTGCACCGCATGCCGATGACCCTGCTTTGGCTGCGGCGATCGCCAATAGTGAGCAAGCCTTCCGCATGCAGGCGGCGGTACCCGAGTTGATGAACTTGGACGGCGAAAGCGCCGCCACGCGCACAGCCTACGGTTGCGAGGCAGCCTACGAGCCGACGCGTACCTATGCCCGTCAGTGCCTCTTGGCGCGGCGACTGGTGGAGCGCGGCGTGCCCTTCATTGAACTGTCGATGGTGGACACAGGTAACGATCGCTGGGACCAACACTCCAATTTACGCGGTGGGCATGCGGACAATGCGCGCGCAGTCGATCAGCCGATTGCGGCCTTGTTACAAGATTTGCACCAGCGCGGTTTGCTGGATTCGACCTTGGTTGTATGTGCGGGCGAATTCGGGCGTACTCCCTTTGCTCAAGGGTCGGATGGTCGCGATCACAATCCGCACGGATTCAGCGTGTGGCTCGCCGGCGGCGGTACCAAAGGCGGATATGTGCACGGTGCCACCGACGAATTTGGCTACAAGGCGGTCGAAGGCGTGTGCGAGCTGCACGACTTGCACGCGACGATGCTGCACCTGATGGGCTTCGATCATCGGCGTCTCACCATGCGTTTCGGCGGGCGTGATATGCGCCTAACGGATGTGCATGGCCGGATCGTCCTCGATTGGCTCGCCTAGCCTGACGCATCGGGAAATCTCGGTCGTTCTCTTGCAGTTCCTACTGGATGTCGCTAGTGTCGGACCAGACAAGTGCTCTTGCTTGTTCGACCAAGCCCGTATGGGGCGGGGCCTCAGCCTCTTAGGTTTTTTGGAGCAAAACATCATGAGTATCTTTCTGCTCTCTAGGGTCGTGCTGATAACAGCCGCGAGTGCCTCTATGTGGTCCTTTACGCCTGCCGCGTACAGTCAGGGCGCACACAACCCTTCCTTGGAAGGGCAAGTAGAAGTCGACACTTGGACTATTCCGGCAGGATCGATCCTGACCGCGACCGATGATGTGCATGTAATTTCCCAAGGGGATGTGGTGATCGCCGGTGAACTCTTGGGCTCAGTACGCAGCGTTGGACAGCCCCAGTTGAAGGGTGTTGATCTGCGTATTTCCAGCCGTACGAAAATCGTGGTCGAGGGGTTGGTTCGTGCTGGCGTAGGCGGGGATGCATTTGCTGGGACAAGTGATGTCATGAACTGCCAACTTGTGGGCGGTTCCGGCGGCTCGATTGTGCTGGAGGCGCCACTGATTGTCATCGACGGGCGCGTCATCGCCGGTGACGGCGGTTTGAGTGGAGCGAATGCGCGTTCGCCGCACGGTGGCGAAGTGGTCTTGCGTGGTGTTGTGCGTACGACGCGTCCTGCACTCACGGGTAACGCAGAGGCACTTTGGGAGCAACGGGCGCAGCTGCGTGCATCTGGCGGTCACGGCGTTTTTGGCGGTGATGGTGGTCGGTTTGCTGGCGAGCCTTTTCCTTTACCGCACGCGTTTGATGGACGCGGTGGACATGGAGGATCGGTCGCAGTTCACAATTTCAGTCCCAGTCTCGTTCCCTTTGCATCGCAGGGTACGGATGGCGGGGCTATCGCGCTTGTGGACGGATGCGCGGACGGCACGCCCGGCATGTCCGCCGCAAATACCTTGTTCGGTGGTGCGGGAGTACCAGGAAATGCCGGTCAGAACGGTACCGCTTCATCGCCCCAAGGTGGCAACGGCAGTCCCGGCGGCGCAGGGGGGAATGTCACTGGGAATGATGGTGGTGCGGGGGGCGCCGCACTGGCTTGCTGTCCTCTACCGTCTGGCAAGGAACGCGGCGGCACCGGGGGTGTCGGCGGCGCTGGCCAGTCCGCCGTCGGCGGAGTGGGCGGAGCGGGCGGACGCGGCGGTAATGCCTACTTTGACACGGCACTGCAGGCCTATGTAGCCCCAGGTGGCGATGGTGGCAACGGGGGTAGCGGTGGCCACGCGTCCTCGGGCAATGGCGGCAATGGCGGAGCGGGCGGCAAGCCGTTGGGGTACGGCGGAGCTGGCGGTGCCGCAGGTAGTGCACAGGCAGGAGTGGGTGGCGCTGGCGGTCTGCCGGGTCGCGGAACACCGAACGGTGCACCGGGTTCAACTGGCGCGCCTGGTGCTTCCTATCCGGGAGCAAGCGGAATGGCTGGACCGCAGGCTTCTGACTGCTGAGACCTGCGCGGTCCCGCGACTAGGATTCACACCCGTCTTCCGTCTACACCCAATTCCCTACACATCACAATGATCCGATACTTCACCGCTGCACTGGCCATTTCCGCACTTGTACTGGTGACTGCATGTCAAAGCCCGGCTCCAGTGACTCCGGCCAAGGCCATTCCGGAGGAATTGCCCCAGCCGTTGCCCCAGCCTCCGATTGAATCGGCGGCTCGTCCGGTCGAGCGCTTCGACGGGGAAACTTGGGTACTCGGAACAACACAACGCAAGCAATGTGAGAACGACCTGCGGGTGTATTGCAGAGGCGAGATCCGGGTGGCTGGTGTGTTGGAGGCCTTCGACCGCCCGGCGGGCAGTCCGTATCCCAACGGGGTTACGATTCGCCTCGTGTCGGAGACGCGCATTGTCGTGAGCGGTCGAGTGGTCGCGGGGAATGGGGGCGATGCACATGCCGGGCCCGCGACTATTCAGAACTGCCTGTGGCTTGGTGGCAAAGGTGGCGATGTGATTCTTGAGGCGCCGGAAATTGAAATGACCGGGACACTTGCTGCGGGACACGCCGGCCGCAGCGGGGCGAATGCCGCAGGGCCCGCTGGCGGCGACGTCATCCTTCGCGGCCGCCTGTTGCCGGACCGAGGGACCGGGGGCATGACTGGTGGCAACGGCGGAGGCTTCTTGGGTACCAGTTTCAGCGGTGTGCCCTTGGATGGGCGAGGTGGCAGCGGCGGTAGCGTGCGTCTGGAAGCATGGTCTTCAGCCACACCCAGGTACTGATGTTGGCGGTCGCTGGCTGTGCAACAAGTGTCAAGCCGACTTGACGAGCTCCAACACAGCCGCGGCCTGACCGGCAGGGTCTTTGGTCTCGATCGCTTGCTCGATGTGCCCGTTGGCACTGATGAGATAGGTGATGCGGCGGGGCCAAGCGTCCGAAGGCGACGCGGCGGCTTTGTAGGCCAGCGCCACGCGCTTGTCGGTGTCGGCTAACAGCCGGAAGGGGAACGAAAACTTGGCGGCGAAGGCCGCTTGGTCGGGGACCGAGTCAAAGCTCGCACCCAACACGACGATGTTCTTCGCTTCGAAATCGCGGATTCGATCACGGAACCCGCAGCCTTGCTTCGTTCAACCAGGCGTGTCGGCCTTGGGATAGAACCACAGCAGCACGCGCTGGCCACGCAAGTCAGCCAAGCTGACGGTGCTGCCATCGTGGGCCGGCAGGCGGAACTCGGGTGCGAGTGAGCCGATCTCGAGCATAGTCGGGGCCTTCGTGAACAGTCTACGGAATAGGGTGGTGAGCAACGACATGGCGCGGACCTGTCAAGTTTGCCTGTCTCAACTTTGCTTGTCAGGATCGACCGCATCCGCAACCGGCGCATCATCGGCTTTGGGATTGATGGCGCGGTCGTGGGCGCGGGCCTTGCGGATCAAGTCGTCTAGGTCGGCTGCTTGTTGGAGCGAGTCGTCATACATCCAGCGCAAACGCGGCGTGCGACGCATGGCAAGGATCGAGCCCACTTGGCGTTGGATGAAGCCATTGGCGTGCTCCAACATGTGCATGGCCTTGGTGCGCTCGGCTGCATCTCCGAGCACCGACCAATGCAGGGTAGCGATCGACAAGTCGTCGCTGATCTCCACACGCGTGATCGTTAGAAAGGTCGAGCGCGGGTCGTTCAGCTCGAACTGCAAGCAGTAGGCTGCGCGCTCTTGGATGCGAGCGCACAGCCGTGCCTTGGTGCGATCATTCGCCATGGATGTGCGTGAGCCTCACGCTCACACGCCTGCCTTGCTGCCCAGCGTGCGCTTGCTCGTGACCATCTTGTAGGCCTCGATCACATCGCCCACTTCGACATCGGGGAAGTCGCGTACGGTGAGACCGCAATCGAATCCAGCACGCACTTCCTTGGCATCGTCCTTCTCGCGACGGAGCGAGCCCATGACGCCTTCGAAGATCTTCTTGCCGGCGCGCATGACGCGTACCTTCGAGTCGCGGGCCACCGTGCCATCCAGCACATGCGAACCGGCAATGATGCCGACCTTGCTCGACTTGAAGAGGGCGCGCACCTCGACATGGCCGGTGATCTGCTCGCTGATTTCGGGCGCCAAAGTGCCTTCCATCAAGTCGCGCATGTGATCCAGCAACTCGTAGATGACTTCGTAGTAGCGGATATCGATGCCGAAGCGCTCGGACGCCATGCGCGCCTTGTCGCTGACCGTGGTGTGGAAGGCCACGACCAACGCACCGGAAGTCTGGGCCAGGAGCACATCGTTTTCGGTGACAGCGCCGACGCCGGCGAACACCACCTTGACTTCGACTTCTTCGTGCTTGAGGTCGTTGAGCGAGCTCTTGAGCACCTCGACCGAACCTTGCACATCCGCACGCACAATCACATTGATCGTGCGCTTCTTGGAATCGGCCACGGCCTTGAGCAGGTTCTCCGCCGTCACTTGGCGGCGTTCCGTCAGCGACATCGCACGGTTCTTGCGTTCGCGTTCTTCGGCCACTTCCTTGGCGCGGGCCAAGTCATCAACCACATAGAAGGTCTCGCCAATGCCCGGCAGGGCCGAGAGTCCCGAGACTTCCACCGGCACAGCAGGACCCGCGCTGTCGATCACGCGGTTGCGGTCATCGTGAATCGAGCGCACCTTGCCGTAGCCTTCGCCCGCCAAGATCACATCGCCACGCTTGAGCGTTCCGTCCTGCACCAACAGGTGAGCGACGATGCCCTTGCCTTCGCTGATCTCGGCTTCGAGCACCACGCCTTGTGCAGGTCCCTTCGGGTGGCAGCGCAGTTCGAGCACTTCCGACTCAAGGAACACGCGCTCTAGCAGCTCGTCCACGCCCTCGTTCTTGAGTGCGCTGACCGGCAACATGGAGGTCTCGCCACCCCATTCTTCCGGCACCAAACCAAGCTTGGTGAGCGACTCCTTCGTGCGCTGTACATTCGCCTCAGGCTTGTCGATCTTGGTCAACGCGACCACCACCGGCACCTTGGCTGCGCGTGCGTGCGCCAGAGCTTCTTCCGTCGACGGCATCGGACCATCGTCCGCTGCGACGACGAGTACCACGATGTCGACCGCCTTCGCACCACGCGCGCGCATCTGCGTGAACGCAGAGTGACCAGGCGTGTCGATGATGGTGAGCTTGTGACCAGCCTTGGTCTGCACCGAGTAGGCGCCGATGTGCTGGGTGATGCCGCCGGCTTCGCCACCCGCCACATTCGAGCTGCGAATCGAGTCGATGAGAGTGGTCTTGCCGTGGTCGACGTGGCCCAAGATGGCCACAGTGGGGGCGCGCAAGGCCAGCTCTTCGCCGGCAATGGCTTTGCGCTGTTCCTTCAACTCGCCCAGCAGTTCGGTCTCTGCTTCGACCTCCTGCACCACCGCCAACTCGACATCGAACTCACCCGCCAACAACACCGCTGTGTCTTCGTCGAGCAGCGAGTTGATGTTGACCGCACCAAAGCCCATCTGCGCGAAGGCGACCTTCAGCAGTTCGTTGGACTTGACGGACAAACGATCGGCCAACTTTTTGATGGTGACCGGCGCATCGACCTCGACCTTTTGGCCGGAGTAGGGCGATTGCGAACCCGCGCCACGCGGCATCGGGCGACCACCACCGCGCGCGGTGCGTTCGGCGCCTTGAGCGGCGATTTGGTTGCGACGCAGGAAGCGATCGGAAGCCTGCGTACGCAGCTCCGATGCACTCATCTGCCCACGGGCTACTGGTGTCCCACGCGCCAACGCACGCTTCTTGTCGTGCGGCATGGTCGGCTTGACATCCGGAGCCACATCGTCCTTGCCACGCAGGCGGCGCGACTCGGTGGCCTTCTTGGGTGGAGTCTGCGGCTTGAGCTTGGACAGGTCGATGAAGCCCACGACCTTGCCCGCCGGTTGCGAAGCGGGCTTCGCGGCGGTTGCTGCAGGTTGCGCGGTCGTCGGAGTGGACGGGGCGCCAGCAGGCTGAATTGCACCCGGCGCCTTAGCGGCCACCTCGGGCAGCTTGGTTTCCGCCGCGGCAGGGGCCGCGGGTGGAGTGGAGGACGGAGCTGTAGTCGGGACCACCGACGGTGCTGCGCCACCGGTAACGGGACGCAGAGCGGGCATGGGTTCGCCCTTGGTTGCGGCGGTGTCCGCAGCCGTCATGGGCTCTAGTACCGGCTTCGTGCTCTCGCGCGGTACAGCGTCGTGCTTCGCCGCTGTGAGTGTCTCGGCAGGTGTCTCGCTGGGAGCTGCCGCAGCAGTGGGCTCGGTCGGCTTGTGCGCGCTTGCCACCTTGGCTTCGGCGCTCGGAGCAGCGGGCGTCTGGGCCTTGGCCACGGCCGGCACTTCGGCCGTCGGCTCCACGGCGACCACCTTCGGCTTGGCCTTCTCTTGTTTCGGCTCCTCAGCTTCGACCGACTTGGTTGCTGCGCTCGGCTGGGCTACATCGCCTTGCTTGGCCACTTCGCTGCGGTCAGCAGCTGCGGGCCCGGCCTTAGGAGCGACCACGGCCGGAGCAGGTGCCGCAGGAGCGGGTGCTACCGGTGCCGCAGCAGCGGCTTCCGCTGTCGTGTCTTCCGAGCCGTCCAGCGACAGCTTCTTTTTCTTCTTCTTGATCAGCCCGCCTTCGAGCGCGGCTTCCACAGCGGTGGCACCTTCGGAGCCCGCACCGCTCTTGGCGCTGCCGGGAGTCTGCATGACTCCGCGTGCTTCCATGAGGCCGCGCACGCGCAGCTCCATGTCAAACTCGAGAGCCGACTGCGGCGACTTGATGTCGGCGAAGCCCCATGCATGGAGCTTTTCTAGCAGCTCCTTGCCGGAGATCCCCGCCTCCTTAGCGAGGTCATTGACGCGTACCTTCTTGATGCTCAAGCCTTGTCCGTTCTCGTTCGCCGTTGGTCGTCTGTCTGAGTTGATTCAGTCTGCGTGGATCGCGAGCCTGCTGTAGTTCGTCAGGCTTGGCTGTCGTAGCCGCCGTCTTCGGGCAGCTGATCGCCATAGCCTTCGCCGCCGGTTTGCGGCAGGACGATGCCATTCTGTTCCGCTTCCCATTCGGCGCGCGTCTTGATGTCGATCTCCCAGCCGCACAGACGGCTGGCGAGACGCACATTCTGACCGCGCTTGCCGATGGCGAGCGATTGCTGGTCTTCGTCCACGAGTACCGTGGCCGAACGCGTGTCTACATCGGGATAGATGTTGTCGAGATGGATCACGGCCGGCTTCAAGCCGTTCATGATCAAGGTCTCGAGTGAATCGCTCCACTTGATGATGTCGATGCGCTCGCCGCGCAGCTCGTCGATGACGGCCTTGATGCGCGAACCACGCACACCGACGCAAGCACCGATCGAGTCGATCTTGGGATCGCCCGACAACACCGCCATCTTGGTGCGGTAGCCCGGCTCGCGGACCACGCGCTTGATCTCGATGATGCCGTCGTTGATCTCGGGCACTTCGAGTTCGAATAGGCGGCGCACCAAGTCGGGGTGCGTGCGCGAAGCGAGGATGCGCACACGCGAACCATCCTTGCGCACCTCGACGATGATCGCGCGGATCCTGTCGCCGGGGTTGTAGGTTTCGCCGCGTACACGATCTTCCTTGCCGATGACGGCCTCGACCTTGCCGAGGTTCACGACCAAGAAGTCGCCGTCAAAGCGCTGCACCACGCCATTGACGAGTTGACCGATGCGCGCTTCGTACTCTTCGAAGAGCACATCGCGTTCGGCTTCGCGCAAGCGTTGTTGGAAACCTTGCTTGACAGCTTGGGCCACGATGCGTCCGAGGTCCGCGAGGTCGAATTCATATTCTTCCTCGGCGTCCTCCATCGTGATTTCACCGCTCTCGCGATTGATGCGCACAAGCATCTCTTCGCCGACCCCGAGGCGCTTACGCACACCGGCGGCCAAAGCCTCTTCGAGCGCACGGAAGATGACCTCCTTGGGGATGTCCTTCTCCAGGTGCAAGACCTCGATCAGTCGCAGCAGGTCGTCAGCTTTCATGCGGTCGGGCAAGGCGACGACGAAGCGGGGCGCGCGTCGCAGGACGCGCACACCGCCCCGGCGTCCGTGAGGGGACGATGGGTTGTGTGGTCGGCTCCGTCCGTGGTTCGTAGAGTCGGGCGTGGATCGCGGGCGCGCCGCAAGCCTCGCCACAGCCTCTCTTGGCCGCGGGGGAATGTGGGATTGTCCGCGCAAACCCCTCCGGAGTCAACGGCGGGGGCGTTTCCGCGGTTGCCTAGGGGGCGTAGGTATGGTGCGATGAGCCCATGCGCAGGTGGTGGTGGCGGCCGCTGGGAGGGTTCGTGCTGGCGTTCCAGTGCTCCACGCTGGCCTTAGGGCAGGCTGAATGGGAAGTAGATCTCTCAGATGAGGCTGCTCAGCAACTTGTGGAGCGTGCCGCCACCGAGCCGGATCTGCGAGCCTCGTTGTCGCGTTACTTGCTGCACTCGCCTGACGAGGCAGCGCAGCGTGGTCCGCAGTTCCTGGTGCCGGCGCTTGCCTCGGCGGTGCGGGTGTATGGCGAAACCGAGACCTTTGACGACGGACAGGTCGCGCGGCTCTTGGTGGGCTGGTCTCACAGCGTGCACGAGCCGTTGAGCGTGCTGGCACGCAGTGCGGCCGAGCGTGTGTTGTTGCGGCGCGGGCTATTGGGCGATGCCGCTGGCGTGGAGCGCTTTGCGCGCGCATGGCAGGCGGCGGGTGGTGCGGCGACAGAGTTGTGTTTGTTGCAGGCGCGCTGGTTGCTTGCGCTGCCTGTGGCGAGCACGCCTGTGGACTTGTCCAGTCGTTTGGACAGCTTGTGTGCGCAGGTCGATCAGCTAGCTGCGCGCCAAGCAGGGGCGGGAGCCGCTTTGCTGCGCGGGCGTGTGCGCTACCTGCGTGCGCTGTTGGCTTTACGGGGACTAGAGCTGTCCAGTTCGCTTGACAGTCAGGAGCGGGACCGCTGGCGTGCTGCAGTCGAAGAGCAGGCGGTCGCAGCAGAGCGCGAGCTGACAGCCGTGGTGATGCGCAGCAGTGCGAAGCGCGCACATAGCTTGCGGTCGGCTGTGGCCTTGGTACGCCTCTTGGCCGAGTTGAGCGCAAGACCTGCAGGTGAGTTCGAGCTTACGGAAGCGTTGCTCGAATCTGCTGGCCTATTCGTCACCGCGTCGCTGCAAGCCGAACACGCGTCGCTGGATACCGTATGTGAAGCCGCGGATGGCGCTTTCTCGGTGTTGTACGACGCAGGCCCGCTGATGGAGCGTGCGGCGGATGCGCGCTTGGAAGTAGCTGCGGTGTTGCGTGTGCTGGTCCCCAGCGAGGTCATGGGTGCGCGTGATGTGCGGGTGCCAGCCGACTTGAGTGAGCGTGTGCTGGCTCTGCGTGCGTTGCGTCGTGCCCACTTGGTGCGGGCTGCCCGCCGCCAAGTAGACGAGTTGGAACGCCAAGCGGCGTACACCGTCTTGGCCGTGCAGGAGCGTGAGGAGCAGTCTCTGGAGGCCGATCTGGAGTTGCGGCGCCAACTGGATCGTTTGGAATGGCGTCATGGCGATTTGACAGAGGCGCTGGCTTCCGCAACCGACGACGCCGGTCTGGAAGAGTTGCGCACACCAGCTTGGCTGACTTTGGAGGCCGCGCGTGCGGCGCGCGAACAAGGGCGATCGGAGGTCGCACGAGCGGTTCTGACTGCGTTGCGTAGCGGTCTGGATGCTGATCCCCGCACACGCAATTGGTTGTGGGGCATCGAGCTGCTCGCGGCGGTAGAGTCCACGCTCGGGTCCACGCTCTCGGATGCCGGCGATCCGCGTGCAGCGCAGGCCGAGCTGTTGACTAGCGTCGAACGCTTGGCGGAGCTGTTGACCTTGCTCGAGACGCGTGGCGATGCACCGCGCATGCTGCAAGCGATTCAGAACCAGCAAAGCTCTGTGTATGTGGCTTTGGCGGTGAATGCGAATGTCAAGCTAGGTGAACCACAGGCGGCGTTGGAGTGGTTCGAGAAGGCGTGGCAACTGCGCAAGGACGACACGATGCGCGTATTGGGAGCGTGTTATCGCGCGCGTGCGCAGTTGTTCAACGAAGCGCGCAGTCTGCTGCAAGGCGTCGTGCCGTCCAGTCTTGTGTACTACAACCTGGCTTGCGCGCATGCGCTGCTGGGCGATGCCGACCAAGCGCTCGAGTACCTGCGTTTGGAGTTGTCGGATCCGCGAGCTGCCACCGGTGCCTTGGAGCGCCGCAAGCAGTGGGCCCGTGAAGATCCGGACTTGAAGTCATTGCGCGGCGATGCGCGTTTCCAGACACTCGTCGGTCCATGAACGCGCAAGGTGTGGGCAGCATTGTGTTGACCGGTCACGGTCGTCGCCGCTTCTTGAGCGGCCATCCGTGGATTTTCCGCGATGATGTCGCCAAGGTCGATGCTGAAGCAGGTGCTGTGGTGCGTGTGCATGCGCCGCAGGGCGAAGCCTTGGGCTATGGCACCTATAGCGCTGTGTCGAAGATCGCCTTGCGCGTGGTGGCGCGCGGGAAACAAGAGCGCACCGCAGAGCAATGGCCCGCCTTTTGGCAGCGGCGCATGGCGCAGTGTGTGGCGCGGCGCACCAAGTTGGGTTTGCTGGAAGCGCGCGGTGCTTGTCGCTTGGTGGCCGGTGATGCCGATGGCGTGCCGGGCGTGATTGTGGATCGCTACGCGGATGTGCTGGTGGTGCAGTCGGGGACTTTGGCTGGTGATCGGTTGCGCGACACGCTGCTGGAGGAGTTGGTGCGATGCTTGCCCTGGCCTGTGCGAGCGGTGCTCGATCGCTCGGATGCATCGGCTCGCAAGCTCGAAGGGTTAGAGAAGCGTGTCGAGACCGTGCGTGGTGGAGTCGACGGCGAAGTCGTGGTGCACGAAGCCGGCTTGGAGTACTCGGTCGATGTGCAGGCAGGGCACAAGACGGGGCACTACCTTGACCAGCGCGACAATCGCATCGAGGCGGCGCGCTATGCGCACGGTACTAAGGTACTGGACGCCTTCTGCTACGACGGCTTGTTCGGGGTCCGCGCCGCGCTCGCTGGTGCGTCTCATGTGCTCTGTCTCGATCAATCCGAGGCCGCCTTGGAGCGCACCAAGGCCAATGCCGCTCGCAACGGCGTTGCGGACAAGGTGCAGGTCGAGCGCGTCGATTGCATGGACGATCTGCGTGCCCGCGTCCAGCGTGGCGAGCGCTATGGAGTGGTGATTGTCGATCCGCCGGCCTTTGCCAAGAACCGTGCGGCCGTAGCTGGAGCTGCGCGTGGTTACGTAGAGCTGAACCGTCGGGCGTTTGGCTTGGTAGAGGACGGCGGCGTAGTTGTGAGCGCCAGTTGCTCCTACAACATCCGCACGGCGGACTTCCTCGATCATGTGCGCGAAGGCGCCCAAGCTGCGGGAGTGGAAGCGCGCTTGCTGGCACTGCGCGGGGCCGCCCCGGACCACAGTGTCTTGTTGGGCTTGCCCGAGTCCGAGTACTTGAAGTGCGTCTACGCAGCCGCAGACCGAGCGTGACGGAGCGGCTTGCTGCTCGTTACTCTGGTGCGCCCATGCAGCCCCACGAATCCGACGCAGCTGTGCGCTGCACCCTCAACGGTGCCGAGACACATGTGCCTGCGGGGACCACCATCGCCGGGTTGCTGGAACAGATGCGCTTGCGGCCAGAGATCGTGGCCGTGGAAGTGAACGCACGCTTGGTCCCGCGAGCCACTTGGAGTGCGCGTGTCGTGCAGACCAACGAACGCATCGAAATCGTCACCTTGGTAGGAGGCGGCTGAGCCGCACATGATGGATCACGAAGCAGACACGCCGTTGGTGGTAGGGGACACGGTCTTGCGCTCGCGCCTGTTGGTGGGCACCGGCAAGTATAGGGACTTGGAAGAGACGCGCCGCGCCCTCGACATCAGCGGCAGCGACTGTGTCACGGTGGCGGTGCGCCGCGTCAACTTGGACGCCAGCAAGGGTCCGTCCTTGCTCGATGCCATCGACCGCACCAAGTACCAGATCTTGCCGAACACCGCGGGTTGCTTTGATGCCTCCAGTGCCGTGCGCACAGCAGAGCTGGCTCGTGATGTCTTGGGCACCAAGCTCGTCAAGCTGGAGGTCCTCGGTGATGAGAAGACTCTGCTGCCTGATCCCATCGGCACGCTCGAGGCCACCAAGGAGTTGGTCTCGCAGGGCTTTGATGTGATGGTGTATTGCTCGGATGACCCGCGCTTGGGTGTGCGACTGCAAGAACTCGGCGCGAAGAGTGTCATGCCCGCGGGCTCGCCCATCGGATCGGGGCAAGGTGTGCTCAATCACAATGCGCTGCGCATCATGTTGGAGTTGGTCAGCGTGCCTGTGATCGTGGATGCAGGCGTGGGCACTGCGAGCGATGTGGCCATCGCGATGGAGTTGGGCGCGCACGGTGTGTTGTTGAACACGGCAATC
>Ga0079301_1000817_pt1 | contig 14996 bp, 13 predicted proteins | sample Wag4_2014_7_11_3_FD_74797 | JGI IMG/M metagenome (GOLD analysis project Ga0079301, IMG submission 74797) | Fresh water mixed with fracking chemicals microbial communities from Ohio, USA - Utica-2 Time Series FC 2014_7_11 | ecosystem: Engineered > Industrial production > Chemical products > Input...
TTGTCTACGATCAGGGGTATTTCGTGTTTTTGTGCGAGTTCCGCAATCTTTTTGAAGTCTGGGATATTCAGTTTGGGATTGCCGATGGTTTCCAGGTAGATCGCTTTGGTCTTTTGGTCGATAAGGGGTTCAAAGGTTTCAACCTTATCTCCATCAGCAAAACGCGCTTCGATGCCCAGTCGTTTGAAAGCGACTTTAAATTGGTTGTAGGTTCCGCCATACAGAAAAGAAGTTGAGACAAAATTATCTCCTGCTTGTAGGATATTGGAAAGTGCCAGGAACTGTGCCGCTTGTCCGCTCCCTGTTGCCAAAGCTGCAACCCCACCTTCTAGTGCAGCAATACGCTGTTCAAAAACATCCGTAGTCGGGTTCATGATTCGGGTGTAGATATTGCCAAATTCACGCAGTCCGAAAAGGTTTGCTGCATGATCAGCATTGTTGAATCCGTATGAAGTGGTTTGATAAATGGGTACAGCCCTGGATTTGGTTGTTGGGTCAATTTGTTGTCCAGCATGCAGTTGTAAGGTTTCAAAACGATGTGTGCTCATAAATATATCTGGTTGATGTTGAAATGATGTGACAATATTAGGGACAAATAATAAGTCTACAAAAAAGATAGACATATAATTTTACCGCTCATCAAATTTTGTATAATTGCATGATTGCATTAGCTATATTTATATCGATTTTATTGATAGGCCATATGAAAAGTACATTGGAAAACAACGATGAAAGGCTGTGGCGAACAGCCAGAAGAAGAGCTGAGTTTAAAAAAAGTGTTTTTTCCTATTTGGTTGTTGTCCCTTTTTTATGGGCAATATGGTGGATCACCATGGGGCGCTATGCAGGCTTTAATGTTTCAACATGGCCGGTGTATGTAACGCTTGGATGGGCACTCGGACTTGCTTTTCAGTTTTACAATGCCTATGGCGCAGGTTCGCAGGATATGGTAGAAAGAGAATATGAAAAGCTAAAAAGGGAACAAGAAGATTAGTTTCTTGCTGATCCACGAGCTACTTAATCGTTTTCGTTATTTCACACTTTATTTTTTCGCAGCCGTTCCTTAATTGCTTAATTTACAAATCTAAACAGCTTGCAATGAAAAATAAGCAATCAAACTCAGGTAGAAGAAAGTTTTTGGCTGATGCCGCAAAACTGGCAACTGGATCGATGATTTTTTCTGGTATGCCAACAATTGTACCAGCATCTGTCTTCGGTAAAAATGCGCCCAGTAACATGATTAATGTGGCTTCTATTGGATGTGGCCGTATTTCGGTTTCACACGATATGTCTGAAATCGCCAAATATGCGGGGGCCAGGATTATGGCGGTGTGTGACTTGGATATGAAACGTGCCGATATGGGTCCGGAGAATGTACGCAGGAACTACGTCAGGGCTGCAGAAAAAAATGGCGGACTGAAAGGTGATTGGGATATTAAAGTGTATTATGATTACAAGGAGATGCTCCAGAATAAGGACATCGACGCTGTTCATATCAGTTTGCCAGATCACCAACATGCCATTGTTGGTGTACATGCGGTAAACGCGGGGAAAGATGTGTATTTGCAGAAGCCGGCTTCACTTACAATTGAAGAGGGTAGAATCCTTGCCGATGCCGTGAAAAAAACCGGTAGAATTCTCCAAATGGGCAGTCAGCAGCGTTCCATCGACCCATGGCCACAGTTCAAACGTGCCTGTGAGTTGGTTCGTAATGGACGTATCGGTCAGGTTCATACAATTGAAGTTGGATTGCCTGGTGATCCGGGAGGTGGCAGTACTGTTGAGATGCCAGTTCCTTCAACATTGAATTATGATGCCTGGTTGGGTGCTACCCCTGAAGTATATTATACTGAAGACAGGGTGCATTCCCAGGATGTTTCCTGGCGTGGTATCAACAGTCGTCCGGGTTGGCTGCGTCATGAGCAATTCGGCGCCGGCATGATAACGGGATGGGGGGCACATCATATTGATACAGCCCATTGGGGTATGGGACTTGACCACAGTGGTCCAATTGAAATCTGGGGAAAAGCAAGTTTCCCGCAGGATCAGAAGGGTTACAGTGGCTTATGGAATGTGCATGGCATCTTCCGCACAGAGGCGCTATATGAAAATGGTGTGAAAATGATTGTTTCTAATGAGTTAACCAATGGTGTAAAATTCATTGGATCAGAAGGATGGATCTGGGTAACCCGTGGAAATTACCGTGTCACTGATACAGATCCTGTTGCAGACAACAATGGTGTTAAACCACTGGATGCCAGCAACCCCAAAATCCTCCAATCAGTCATCGGCAAAAACGAAATTCATCTCTATGAGAGTTCCGAGCAGCATGCGAACTGGTTGGATTGCATCAAATCGCGTAAGGAACCAGTTGCCCCAATTGAAACAGGTCATCGTTCTTGTTCTGCCTGCCTCTTGCACCAGATTGCCATGAAGGTGAACAGGAAAATCTATTGGGATCCAAAGAAGGAACAATTCAAAAATGACGATAAGGAAGCTACCGCGATGCTTTCACGTCCGCGTCGCAAGAAATACGATTTTTAAAAAAAGGATCATATTTAATATCAATGGGGATTTATATAATCCCCATTTTTTTGCTCATAAATTCATTGATTCAATAACTTTGGTTTCTTAAAAAGTTATCATGGCAGAACAAAAGCTTCGAATACTGGTAGTTGGTTGTGGCAATATGGGCGCTTCTCATGCCATGGCTTATGCGCATATGAATGGTGTTGAAATATGTGGCATTGTATCTACCGGTCAGAGCAAAGAAGTTTTGAATGAGAAGCTTGGTGGGGGGTATCCATTATTTGGTGATTATCAGCAAGCGCTTCAGAATACAAATCCGGATGCTGTTTGTATTTCAACATATCCTGATACCCATGAATCTTTTGCCATCATGGCATTTGACAAGGGTTGCCATGTGTTTATGGAAAAACCAATCGCAGATTCAGTTGCAGGAGCGGAAAGGGTTGCAGCAGCAGCACAACGTTCCGGAAAGAAACTGGTTATTGGATATATCCTTCGTCATCATCCTTCCTGGATCAAATTCATAGACATAGCACAGCAACTGGGTAAGCCATTGGTGATGCGGATGAACCTGAATCAGCAGAGCCATGGGTATATGTGGGATGTTCACCGCAACCTGATGAAGAGCCTAAGTCCGATTGTAGATTGCGGTGTTCACTACATTGATGTCATGTGTCAGATGGTGCGTTCAAAGCCTGTTCAGGTCAATGCAATTGGTGCCAGACTTACAGAAGATATTCCTGCTGGAAATTACAACTATGGTCAGTTGCAAATTCGTTTTGAGGATGGTTCAGTAGGTTGGTATGAAGCAGGGTGGGGACCAATGATGAGTGAAACAGCATTTTTTGTAAAAGATGTCATTGGTCCGAAAGGTTGTGTTTCAATCGTAGCAAAAGAAGCGGGTGCAGCAGGAAAATCAGATTCTGTGGATTCACATACCAAAACAGAATCACTTCGTTGGCACCATGCTGCTATCGATCTTAAAAATGAATTTACAAAGCCAGACGAATGGATTGACCTAACAGATGAACCCGATCACCAGGAACTCTGTAACAGAGAGCAGGCTTATTTCCTGAAAGCCATCACGGAAAATATTGACCTCACAGACCATGTTGAGGATGCAGTAAATTCTCTTCGTATTGCATTTGCTTGTGATGAGAGCGTCAGAACGGGAAATCCTGTAAAACTCTGATTATGCATTTCATTTTAGTAGAATCCCGCTCTGCAAGCGGTGGTGTTTATTTATAATACTCCTCAGTTTACATTGGCTTAACATTTTGCTAAAGTTAAGTTCACTTCAACAGCATGTTGCCATAACAAGCAGGTGATACTTTTGTTCTGCCTTTCTCATGAACAGTGGTAGGGTCGCCATGTCTATGGTGACCCCTTTTTAAACTTTTATTACATGCTGTATGGACAAACAAAAAGCGATTGCAGTAACATCAGAAATTTTTGATTTGTATGCCCGATATGGGTCTAGTGACTATATAGGTGAGCCCGTTTCACAACTGGAACACATGTTCCAGGCTGCACAAATAGCTATTGCTGAAGGTGCAGATGATGAAATGGTGCTTGCTGCTTTTTTCCATGATATTGGTCATCTCTGTGAATTCATCATGCCGTTAGAAAAAATGGATGGAATCGGTATTGTTGACCATGAGTCAATAGGCGAAAAATACCTGCTGACCCATGGTTTCTCTGCAAGAATAGGGAGGCTTGTTCAGGGTCATGTGCCTGCTAAACGTTACCTCACATTCAAATATCCAGCATATTACCAGAGATTGTCGCAGGCAAGCAAAGAAACGTTGACGATTCAGGGAGGTGTTATGCAGGAGGATGAGGCTGCTGCATTTGAGGCAGATCCCTTTTTTGATGCGCATATAAAAATAAGGGAATGGGATGATCGCGCAAAGCTCGCAAACACACCCGTGCCGGATTTGAGTTTTTTAAAAGAGATGGCTATCCAGCATCTCATGAATCAAAATTAAAGTTATGCAGAAAGAGTATCAGCTGGCAGTATTTGATATAGCGGGCACTACGGTTAAAGACAAAGACTATGTAGCCATCGCATTTATAGAGGCATTTCAGCACTATGGGATAGAACTTCAGGTTAATGAGATCTCTCCGTTAATGGGGTTCAAAAAAACTGAGGCTATTGAAAAAGTTTTAACAGAAAAGGGGGTTTCACATAACTTAAAAATGATTGAAGATATACACAATCATTTTGTCAATGCGATGGTTTCATTTTACACCAATGCTCATGAAGTGGAACCCTTACCAGGGGCTGAAGAGATTTTCAGTTTCCTTCATGAGAAAGGAATACGGGTGGCGCTTAATTCAGGATTTCCAAAAGTTGTTGTTGATGCAATTGTAGACCGTTTAGGGTGGATGGAAAAAGGATTGATAGATGGATACATAGCCAGTGATGAAGTTGAAATGGGTAGGCCTTATCCAATTATGATGCATCAGTTAATGAAACAGTTTGGCGTTGATTCATCATCAGCTGTAATTAAAATAGGTGATACCATGGTTGATATTCAGGAAGGAAGAATGGCAGCATGCGGATTGGTGTTGGCTGTTACAACAGGTGCTTACACCCGATTACAGCTAGCTGAGTATAAACCAGATCACATACTTGACTCACTCAATGAAATCAGACAGTACTGTTAATGGGCGATACGGCAACATATTTTTCTTTTGACAGTGAGAAGCGTTTGTTTGATAGTCATACGCTTGAAATACCAGCCTTAAGGCGGGGTGAGTTACTTGTAAAAATTTTATTTACAACAATTTGCAGGAGTGATCTCAATACCTTCCTTGGTAAACGCAAGGAAAAAAATCCTACCATTCTGGGTCATGAAGCAGTTGGTATTGTTGTTGATTTGGCTGAAACTGACGGTTTGGTTGACTTGAGGGGGAATGTATTGAAGCCTGGTGACCGCATAACCTGGGCCATCTATGCAAGCGACCCAATGGATCCGCTCTCTGTTAAAGGAATACCTCAGAAGGCTCGTGGTTTATTCAAATATGGGCATGAGCAGATCAGTCATGACAATCAGTTACATGGGGGGCTCTCAACACATATCATCCTTCGGAAAAATACACCTGTTGTTGTGCTTTCTGATTCACTATCACTTTATTCTTCAGCACTCATTAATTGCGCAGTGGCAACAGTAGCGGGAGCGCTAAGGCTTTCTGGTGCTATCGAAAATAAAATTGTAGTAATCAATGGTGCAGGGATGCTTGGACTGGTTGCTTGTGCTATGGCTAGATCTGGAAAAGCAACCAGTGTAATCGCAATTGATCATGATAAGGATAGATTGGAACGGGCCGTATCATTTGGTGCATCACTGCAATGGCTTCCTGAAGAGGAGACCAGTAATTTTATTTCTCTGGAAACTGGTCAATCGGTCAATATTTCCGCAGACATCGTCATCGATTTTACCGGTAACCCAACAGCAATGGCTTCTTCCCTTGAACTCCTTGGTATCGGAGGTGTTGCAGTTTGGGTTGGTGCTACTTATCCGCAACCAGCTGTTCAACTGAATGCAGAAAAACTGGTCCGGAATTTATGGACAATCCGCGGGTTGCACAATTACAATCAAGATGATTTGTTATCAGCGGTGAGATTTATGGAAAGCTATGATTGTCTATATCGATTTGACGAACTGATTAACCGAGACTGTTCAATAGCCAATATAACTGATGGGTTTTCCCAGGCTGTTGCCCAGAATCACTTTCGTGTTGGATTTGAATTTATTCAATAATATGATAAAACTGGTTGTATTTGATCTTTCGGGCACCACAGTAAGTGATGACAATGCAGTTGCAAAATGTCTCTTCAGGGCAGCCAAACAATATGGACTTGGCGCTACGCTGGAAGACTTTGAAAAAACGATTGGGACTAATAAAATTCATTTATATGAGTTTTTACTGGCTCGGGAATCAGGTATCGTAACTGATTTTGCCCAACTTGAATCACAGCGGTTCCCACAATTCCATAACCATGCATTGGAAATTTTTGACGAATATTCCCTGCATATGGTGGCCTTTTACCGCAATGAAGTCAAGCCGATGGAAGGAGCCGAAGACGTGTTTAAGTGGTGTCAGGATAATCAGATCAGGGTTGCTACAGATACTGGTTTTCACAGAGATGTCAGCAATGCGATTATGGACGGATTGAAATGGAAGGATAGGGGCCTTATAGATGTACATCTCGATGTTGAGGATACGAACGGGATAGGCAGGCCTGCTCCGTACCTGATTCATAAAGCCATGTACATGCTGGGTATAACCAGTGTGCACGAAGTTGTGAAAATTGGAGATACGCCTGCTGATCTCCTCTCAGGTTACAATGCGGGATGTAAAGGGAATATAGGTGTTTTAAGTGGCGCTAATGATTTTGAAACGCTCAAACGCTTTCCTCATACACATATCGTTGAAGATGTCAGGCAATTGCCCGAACTGATTACTCAAGAATTTAACCAGTAATGATGCATCAGAGTGCAAGTGTCTCAGGCTATTCATACCGTCAGAATGCATCCTTTGTTATCAAAGCGGCTGTTGCTGCTTTCATTACATACTTGAGTATGTATGCCTTCAGGAAACCTTTTACAGCAGCTACATATGATGGCTTGTACATCTGGGGTATGCAGTACAAATTATGGCTTGTATTGGCTCAGCTCATTGGATATACTTGTTCAAAATTTCTGGGGATACGATTTATTGCTGAACTCACAGAACAAAACAGGATAGCTGTTTTAACGGGTCTCATGTCTTTCGCACTCCTGACATTATTATTGTTCGGTATAGTACCCTTCCCTTACAACTTACCGGTTATGTTTCTGAATGGCTTGCCGTTGGGGATGATCTGGGGTGTTGTATTTTCATTTCTCGAGGGCAGAAGAACAACGGAGTTACTGGGAGCTGTGATGGCTTCAAGCTTTATCATTTCTTCAGGTATTGTAAAATCATCAGGAAGTTGGTTGTTGCTCAACTGGCAGCTTTCTGAAATGTGGATGCCATTTGTGACTGCAATTTGTTTTATCCCTTTATTGATTTTGGGTATTCTTCTTTTGAGAAACCTTGCGGCTCCTGATCAGGATGATATTGAGCACAGAACAGCCAGATTGCCTATGAATAAGGCAGAACGAGCGCTGTTTTTAAAGCGGTTTGCTCCGGGTATTGCAATGACTGTATCTCTTTATGTTGCATTGACGGTATTCAGGGACCTAAGAGATAATTTTGCTGTAGAGTTCTGGCAGGCCATTGGTTTTGGAGCTAGTCCGGCTTTATTTACTTTTTCGGAACTTCCCACAGCAATTGCTGTTTTATTGGTTATTTCACTCATGATTATTATAAGGGATAATAAACCTGCATTCTTCAGCACCCTCATTATATCTGCTTGTGCTGGTCTTTGTCTAATTGTTGTTTCACTCTTATTCAGCAATGGCATGATTGCTGGTGTTACATGGATGATACTTGCAGGGGCATTGATGTATTTACCCTACATGGCATATCATACTATATTTTTTGAACGGTGGTTGGCCTATTTCAGGTACAAGGGTAATGCAGGATTTCTGATGTACATGGCAGATACAGCCGGTTACCTGGGTAGTACCATTGTACTCATCATCAAAAGCTTTGCAACACCGCATATAAGCTGGCTTGATTTTTTTATATTTTCTGCCACCCTTGCTGGTTTTTTGATATTGATTTTATCCGTCTTCGCATTTTTTTATTTTAGAAAACAAGCTGTACATAACTAACGAAACATCAGCAATAACTATGTTGAAAAAAAAGTATGATGCTATTGTTGTCGGCGCTGGAATAGTAGGTCTTGCTATGTCGAGGGCATTAGCCAAACGAGGCAAATCTGTATTGGTCCTTGAAAAGAGTGAATTTGCGGTGGGTGCTTCCATCCGGAATTTCGGCATGGTTTGGCCAATCGGTCAGCCTGAAGGGGATCTCTATGAACGGGCACTCTTGTCGAGAAGAATCTGGCAGGAGATCTTCCAAGACTCATCTATCTGGCATGAAGAAGCGGGTTCTTTGCATCTCGCATACACTGAGTTGGAAATGGAAGTTATCAATGCATTTTACGGTCAAGTCAAATCAAAAAGACCCTATAGCCTGATTGATGCTAATGAGGCTTGCAAGATGTCATCTTCTATTGTTTCAAATCAGTTGGTAGGTGGCTTATATAGTCCTGAAGAAATGATTGTAGATGCGCCTAAGGCAATCAAACAATTGCCTGCATATTTGCATGAACGCTTGGGGGTTGAGTTTCTCTGGAAGAAACCAGTTCACGCTGTTGAAACAGGTTTGGTCTATTCAGGAGCTGACATATTTGTAGCAGATGAGATTTTTGTTTGTAGCGGACCGGATTTTGAATCACTTTTTCCTGACCTGTTTGCCAAGGCTCCTATAACCAGGTGCAAGTTGCAGATGATGCGTTTTGCTGCACAGCCTGATGCCTGGAGGATGGGGCCATCTTTGTGTGGCGGGCTCTCGCTTTTGCATTACAAGGGATTCCAGGCTGCTGGTAATATCCTTGACCAGCTGCATGCAAGTTTTAAGCAAGCCAATCCTGATTTTTTCAAATGGGGAATCCATGTGATGGTTTCACAAAACGAGATTGGCGAATTGATCATTGGCGACTCCCACGAATATGGGCATACCCATGATCCATTTGAGCGTTCTGAAATCAATGAGTTGATATTGAATTATTTGTCATCATTTGCAAGGTTTGACAAAGAAACAATTGCAGCTACATGGAATGGTATTTATCCCAAAATGACAGACGGCCGAACCGAGTTTATCCAATCACCTCTTCCAGGTGTTACTGTTGTGAACGGACTCGGTGGAGCAGGTATGACACTCTCATTTGGATTGTGTGAACAATTGGTAGGCGGACAGTATAAACACACTGAAAATTTTATAAATCTTTAATTCATGCAACGCATTATCAATGAGTCGGGTCAACAGATTGCTTACATCAGGAATAACATTATCTTCAAAGATGGGGATGATGCAGTGGTAGGAATTAAAATAGGGGACTGTTGTTTTGGCAGGAAACAACTGGTTATTGGGAAAATCATAGAGGGTAAGGTTTACCTACTCAATGGTGAAATCACAGGAATTTGTCAGAGTTACACGGTTCCTAATGAGAAATTTGCATCCAAGGAGCAACTGATAGATGCCTGGGATATTCTTGCCAGCATTTCTGATCATACCTGTCCATGGATTTTTACAACTGAGCAATGGTCGACCACATCATTGCTTGACCACTTGAAGTGATGTATCCCTGTTGCCGAATGCCATACTTCCACTAATTTGCATTATGGCCAAAAGCAGGTATTATTACATTAGAAAATTGCACCGTTATCTGGGTGTTTTGTTGGGCGTGCAGTTCCTGTTATGGACTGTTGGAGGGCTCTACTTCAGTTGGAGCAATATAGATGAGATCCATGGAGATTTCCAGAAAAAGAAGCTCCCACTGCTGAAATCCGATATGTACATGGTGTCTCCCAGTGTTGTCCTGGACTCCATTAAAAAAATCCATACTGTTGATTCATTGGTGTCCATTCAGCTGATTGAAATCCTGGGTGAACCCCATTATCAGATCCGCTGCGTTTCTACAATCCATGATACAATTACACATACCCACGGAAAAGGCCTTATGAACCACCTTGCCCAAGCCGCAACTGGTAAACTGAGAAAGCCGCTGACGAAAGCGGAGTCTATTGCCGTGGCATCAATGCATTTCAATGGCAACCCCGAAGTTGTCAAAACGGAGTACCTCACTTCCACAGACGGTCACCATGAGTATAGGGAACAACCACTGCCCGCTTATGCCGTCACCTTCAGTCATCCCTCCAATACAACTGTTTATGTTTCAACTGAACTAGGCACTGTTCAGAAATTCAGAAACGATAAATGGCGGATTTTTGATTTTCTTTGGATGTTACATACCATGGATTATGAATCCCGCGATGAAATTGGTAACATGCTGTTGCGTATATTTTCAATTTTCGGTTTGATTACCATATTGAGTGGATTCGCACTCTATTTCACCAGTAACAGGTGGTGGCGAAGCAAATTCAGGAATTAGAAACATACTTTGTTTTAATTTGCAGATCGTTCTACAAATTATGCCAATGAGCTGGTCTCTCAGAATTGTGTTTTTGTTGCCTGTATTCATGGTTTCCATATTAACAACACCTGCACAGGAGAAGAATGACAGCGCGTTCGTGGAGCTTGAAGGGGTTGTTGTCTCCTTCAATAAATGGGAACAATCGAGAAATGAAATTCCTAACCGAATAGAAAAAATAAATCGGCAAGATGTTAGGTTGCGTAATCCGCAGACAACTGCAGATCTGCTCGGACAAATGGGCGGTGTGTTTATTCAGAAGAGTCAGCTCAGCGGCGGAAGTCCGATGATTCGTGGCTTTGCTACCAACCGTGTGTTGATTGTCAATGATGGTGTTAGGATGAACAATGCCATATACCGCAGCGGGAATTTACAGAATATCATCAGTATAGACCCATTCACCATTGAAAACGGAGAAGTTGTATTCGGCCCGGGTTCCCTGATTTACGGCAGTGACGCAATCGGAGGTGTCATGGATTTCCGGTCTGTCACCCCCAAGTTTTCACCCAATGGAAAATTGTATGTGGGCGGGAACACCGCTTTACGATACAGTTCCGCAAACAAGGAAAAAACAATCCATACCGCATGGCAGCTGGGAAGTAAAAAATGGGCATATTTTGGTTCATTTACATCCTCTGAATTCTCTGACTTAAAGATGGGAATTCGGGGTGGCCAAGATAGTTATTTGCGGGCTAATTTCATACAGCGTATTGGCACTATCGATAGTATCATAGTCAACGCCAATCCCCGAGTGCAAAAATTTTCAGGTTATAGTCAGATCAATTCCTTGCAAAAGATTCGCTTCACACCAGGAAAACATTGGGATCTCCAATACGCTTTCACCTATGCCGGAACAGGGGATGCACCCCGTTACGACAGGCTGATTCAAAACCGGAACGGCAAGCTTAGGTTTGCAGAATGGAGTTACGGTCCGATGCTCTGGCGTATGCATACCCTAACAGCTGTGCATAACCGCAAGAATACTCTTTATGATGAATCCCGCTGGATTGTCGCATACCAGGATTATGCGGAAAGTAGGATTGACAGGATCCGCGCTGCTGTAAATCGGACCATTCAGTCGGAAGCCGTTGATGCCTTCAGTTTCAACTGGGATGCACAAAAATTGGTTAACAAAACGCAATTTTTTTATGGCATAGAGCAGGTGTCAAATAAGGTAGGTTCTGTTGGCTCCAGAACCAATATTGCAACAGGAGTAGTCAGCCCCTTTGTCAGTAGGTACCCGAATGGCAGCAGGTGGACGACCTCCGGACTTTACCTTTCCCAAAAAACAACTCTAGGTAAACGGGTTACTTTGCTTTCAGGGCTGAGATACAGTTACAATACGCTAAGCGCCAGATTTGATACCTCATTTATCAAATTCCCCTATAAGTCGCTTGATATAAAGGAAGGTGGCGTAACGGGAAATCTGGGTGTTGTTTTCAGGTCATCAGAAATGTGGCAATGGAATGCAAACATATCATCTGGTTACAGAATGCCCAATGTAGATGATGCCGGTAAGTTGTTTGAAAGTGTGCCTGGTAACCTCACTGTTCCAAATCCTGATCTGAGATCTGAATATGCATGGAATTTCGAAGGCGGATTTGTGTTCAGGATTCCACAAAAGTTCCGATTGGAGCTCAATGCCTTCTATACTTTGCTGAACAATGCCATTGTCCGCAGACCCTTCATATTTAATGGAGCAGACAGCATCAGCTTTGGGGGATCAGAAAGTAGGGTTGAAGCCCTGCAAAACGTATCTAGGGCAAAGGTATGGGGATTACAAATCAGTGCACAATGGAATTTGCTTCCTTCATTGGTTTGGCAGGGATATGCAAATTGGATAACCGGAAAAGAAACCGATGATGTTAAAAACGAGCAGGTCCCCCTCCGGCATGCGCCTCCCTTTTATGGAAATGCTTTGTTGAGGTATAGCAGGAATAGGCTTTTCATGGAAGCCTCCATTTACTATAACGCTCCTGTAGCAAACAGTAAATTGGCTCCTTCCGAAAAAGCCAAAACAGAAATCTATGCGGTAGACCCGTCCGGAAATCCTTATGCTCCGGGATGGCACACCATTAACCTCAAGGCATCCTACCAGGTACGGAAACAGTTGTCGGTTACTCTGGGGTGGGAGAATTTGACCAATCAGCGGTACCGCCCCTATTCGTCAGGACTCGTTGCTGCAGGTTCCAATCTTATTGTTTCTATAAGGACAGAATTCTGATTGATTTGTGGTAATAGGTATTACCTGAATATTTCATGAATTCCATTTTTCAATTTCACTTATTATGTTTATGAAGGAAATAACCCGGAATTCATGAAGCATTTTTATTGCAGTGTTGTTTTATTTTTTTCTCTTTCAATTGTAAATCAGACTAAAGCACAGTCATCCAGTGTTAAAACTGTTCAGCCGATTGTCCGTTACCAGCAAATGCCCATGCTGGCTGAGAATTCAGGTATGATTTGGTGGAATAATCTGATTTGGCAACACAATGACGGCGGCGGAGAGCCCGCTATTTATGCAACAGATACGACAAATAATGTTATTTTGAGAAGAGTAAGTCTGAAAGGAGCAGTGAATATAGACTGGGAAGACATGGCGCAGGATGATCAGTACATTTATATTGCAGATGTGGGGAACAACACCAATGGTGCCAGACCAAGATTCATGATTTATAAGATAGCAAAATCAATGATTGTGGATAGTCCGCGCAATCTCACCATTCAGCCAGAATTAATTACTTTTCGCTACGAAGACATGCCAGAGAATCCTGAACCAGTTGCAGGTAATAGTACAGACTGGGATTGTGAAGCTATGATTGCTTATCAGGATAGACTGTATCTGTTTACCAAACAATGGAAAGGTAATAAGACGGTGATGTATGAGCTCAGTAACCAAGCCGGCACTCAAATTGCAAAGAGAAGAGATAGCCTGGATGTAGGCACATTGATTACAGGTGCAGATATGCATCCGGGTTCAAAAAGGGTTGTGTTGACAGGTTATACCAAAACAGGACTGCGCTTTCTTTACCTGCTAAGTGGTTTTAAGAATGATAATTTCTTTTCAGGTGAGCAGAAAAAAGTACTGCTTGCAGGACCAGCACAAACAGAATCTGTTGCATTTATCAATGAGAAGTTATTGTTCATTGGCAGTGAAGCAATATCTTTATTGAAGCAGAAGCTTGAGTATATTTGGACTGATTCATTGTTTTCAAAAGGTAAGTAACTCGATTAGCATTTTAATAAAATGTCACATTTTATTGTTGAGAAATGCAGCCAGCAACTGGTGAAAGTGATGGGTTCCTTGCTCCCTGTTAGCAGAAAACCGGCCTGTTGCATAAACCCTGGATTTTAAGCCCTTGTGTACATTTTCAACGACGTATTCATCTTCACGTTCTACCTTATCCAGCATGGCACCTGCACCTGAATGCAGTTTGCTTTCATCATATACATAGGTTAGGAACGAGACTTTTGTTTTGTCTGTGTTGATGGGTTTCACAATATTGATGGATAATCCCCATGGATAAAAATTGAACATCATGTTTGGGAATATCCAGAAATAGTAGGCGCCTATATTTTTTCCATAATCTATGTGATCCTCCGGCAGTTTAAAAGATTCTTCGCCATCTTTAGCATAACCAATCTGAAGGTTGCAATGATCAAATAAGAGGGTACTGTATTGGCCATAATCCAGTACTGCATTCAGGTCACGGTGAACAAAAGGAATATGAAACCCCTCAAGGTAGTTGTCGCAGTAAAGCGCCCAATGCGCATTGACTAGGTAGTCTTTACATTTCGTTGGATGGAAAACAAATTCATGTAAGGGCAGAAAGCCTACCCTTTCCTGCATGATTGCTGCAATCGGTTCAAATGAAAATTCCGGGAAAACAGCAGTAAACAAAAATGGTCCCCACTGGTGCAAAGGAAAACTATGAAGGCTGTCGCAGGGTCTTGGGAAGTCCTGAGTTTGGGTAAATTCGGGCATGGACTTGAAACTCCCATCTAGTTCAAACCTGCGTCCGTGGTAGGCACACATCAGGTTATGGTAGCTGCCTGCATGGTCAACCACCCTGTTTCCGCGGTGGGTACAGACATTAGACAGGCAGCGTATGGACTCGTCTGCATTCCTGACGAGCAGCATAGGCTCTTCCAACAATCCTTCCATGAAGGAAAAGGGTTGTGCCATGCCTGCCAGCTTTACCTGACTGGCATCGCCTATCCATTGCCATGAGCGGGCAAATATCTTCTCCTTCATGGCTTCAAAAACAGAAATATCATGGTAAAACCATCCCGGTAATGTTTCTGCTTTGCTTAT
>Ga0079301_1000818_pt1 | contig 14978 bp, 16 predicted proteins | sample Wag4_2014_7_11_3_FD_74797 | JGI IMG/M metagenome (GOLD analysis project Ga0079301, IMG submission 74797) | Fresh water mixed with fracking chemicals microbial communities from Ohio, USA - Utica-2 Time Series FC 2014_7_11 | ecosystem: Engineered > Industrial production > Chemical products > Input...
AATTTAGCGCTGAGAGCGCGTCTATGTGGAGATTTTTGGAATTGCCTTTAGATTGTCCTTGATAATTCTTCAAAGAAGCCGTACCTTCGCCCTCTATACTAAAAAGTAGTTTAAATCGTTTTTTTCTCCTAACCCTTAAAATTGTAATGCTGTGGGAATGCGTCAGCTAAAAATCACTAAGTCCATCACGAACCGCGAAAGCCGTTCGTTGGATAAGTATCTGCAAGAAATTGGCAAAGAAGAATTAATAAATGCAGAAGAAGAAGTGGAATTGGCTCGCCGCATCAAGCAGGGAGACCAATTGGCACTGGAAAAGTTAACCCGGGCTAATTTGCGCTTCGTAGTTTCCGTGGCCAAACAATATCAAAACCAAGGTCTTTCCCTTCCCGATTTGATCAATGAAGGAAATTTGGGGCTCATTAAGGCTGCTCAACGCTTTGACGAAACCCGTGGTTTTAAATTTATCTCCTACGCCGTATGGTGGATTCGGCAGTCTATATTGCAAGCAATCGCAGAACACTCTCGAATTGTTCGTCTACCTTTGAACCAGGTCGGTTCATTAAATAAATTGAATAAAGCATTTTCGAAGCTGGAGCAACAGTTTGAACGCGAACCTACCGAAGAGGAATTGGCACAGCAATTAGATTTGGCCGAAGACAAAGTAAAAGACAGCATTCAAATTAGTGGGCGGCATATTTCGATGGATGCACCTTTGGTTTCAGGCGAAGAAAGTACCCTGTATGATGTCATGGTGAACTCCGACTCGCCAAAAGCCGACCGCGATTTGCTTAAGGAATCGCTGCAAATGGAAATTGAACGCACCTTAGACACCCTAAGTGAGCGTGAAAAAGAAATCATCAAGCTGTATTTTGGAATCGGAATGAACCACGGGCTTACCATCGATGAAATCGGAGAGAAATTCGATTTAACCCGGGAGCGTGTCCGTCAAATTAAAGAGAAAGCCTTAAAGCGCCTTCGCCAAAGTACCAGAAGCCGATTGCTTCGAAGCTATTTGGGTTAATTAAGGCATCGCTTGCTCGACTTTTTACTTGGATTTCAACCAAAGTAAAGCCAAAGCACCGTTCGATCTGCCCCAACCCTCTGCCCATGTTTTCCCTGTTTAAATTAGGGGAAACGTATTCAAGTTACCAATCCTTTGGCCCTTAACCCAGCTTAGCCGCCCAGGTTGCTATGGAAGAATAGGGACAAAACCCAGGCGGAGCAACACCACATTGAAAATCTGATTGCAAATACTTTCAGTTCATTCGTAGCTCCGGCGGATTGCTTTCCCTGTTTTTAGGTATGAGAAGGGAGCAAAAATTAGGACTTGCCGATTGTCTGCCTAATCGAGGAAAAACAAAACATTCGTGGCTTTTTAGTGGGTAGTTATTAGTGGGTAGTGGGTAGTGGGTAGTGGGTAGTGGGTAGTGGGTAGTGGGTAGTGGGTAGTGGGTAGTGGGTAGTTGGTAGTTCTTTGGTGCCATTCTCCTAAGCCCCCCGCGGCTTAAGGTCCTTGCGCCAATCTAGCCTCAAAAACAAAACATTCGTGCATTCGTGGCTAAGCTCCCCGCCGCTCAGATTCCTTACGCCAATCTAGCCTCAAAAACACACCATTCGTGCATTCGTGGCTAAGCTATCTGCGGCTCACCTTCCTTGCGCCAATCTAGCCTCAAAAACATACCATTCGTGCATTCGTGGCTAAGCTATCTGCGGCATAAATGCCTTGCGCCAATCTAGCCCCGAAAACAAAACATTCGTGCATTCGTGGCTAAGCTACCCGCGGCTCACCTTCCTTGCGCCAATCTAGCCTCAAAAACAAAACATTCGTGCATTCGTGGCTAAGCTATCTGCGGCATAAATGCCTTGCGCCAATCTAGCCTCAAAAACATAGCATTCGTGGCTAAGCTACCCGCCGCTCACCTTCCTTTCGCCCATGTCGCGGATTCGTTCTTAAACATACCGAACCTCTTTACACCTTTATATTTACCGCTACTCTTATCTACAACGTGAACATAAGTGCCGGCATTCGGCATTGTTAGCTTCCTTACAAACATAGAACCAAGGTGGTTTTATTTCAAAATTAACACCCAAGCCCAAATTCATTCTAAGAAAATAAAGGGTTGCAGAAGGGCTTATGAAAAAACGCGGAAGTCAGGAAAAGTGCAGGGTATCGTTTTTCAACGGACTCGGTTGTTGAGGAACAAAATGGAAAGGGGCTTTAACTTGGTTGCGGCCCGTACTATGATTGTTTAAATACGGGCACGGTAGAACAAGGCTCGCCAAACATCAGGCTTTTGGCCCTACCGAGCAGCAAGCGAGTAAGAAGAACATAGGCTTCTAGGGGAACGAATTGTGTGGAACATCCCTTTACAATCACACGGGCATCGTCAAAAGTAGGGTCCTGAATTACCTTTGACTCTAGGGCATCCAGAAACAAGCGAGCGGCTACATCTTGGGGTTTTCCTAAGAAAACTCGAGCTTCAACAGCTGCGAGGTCGCGACTAAGCCACATATAAGCCCAGGCGGGAACAATGGCATCGGTGCTGCAAAACACAGCTACATTTTTACCTTGAAATTGAGACCAGTTCGTAGATTTAAGCTGTTCCTTAAATGGAGCCTCTCTTAAAACGAATCCATTGTCAAGCCACATTGCGAGGTCGAAATCAACAATCTGAGTGGGGGGAGTATAACGTTCAAGATCTAAAGCCAACAATCCGCTGTCGGCTACCTTATTGCGGATTTCGTCCATCGTTTAAGCTAAAGCCTGTTTAATAATTTGGGCAATGCGTCCGGAATCGGCCTTGCCTGTGAACTGGGGATTTACCTTTCCCATAATTTTCCCGAAATCGGCAGGCCCGGCATTTGGGAACTCGGTTAGCACAAAGTTTACAACTTGAGCAATTTCAGCATCGGTGGCTTGGGGAGGTAAATAGGAGGCAATCACCTCCATTTGACTTTGTTCATCCGAGGCTAAATCTGCCCGATTTTGCTGCAGATAGAGCTCTAGGGCTTCCTTGCGCTGTTTGATTAATTTTTGCAGCAATGCATGCGCATCCGCCTCTGAAATTTCTTGCCCTTTTCCTTTTTCTGTTTTCAGCAGTAAGATAGCGGATTTAATTGCTCGGATGGCAGACAAACGACCGGCATCTTTGGCCTTCATGGCATCCTTCAAGTCTTCGGTAATGCGTTGCTCCAACATACTTTTTATTTTCCATAAAAGTAGGCAAAAGGAACAAGCCCCGCAACCTTAAAGGCCAATGATACGGAAGGCTGTTCGGCGGTTTAGGGCCCTGCCTGCCTCGGTTTGATTGTCGGCCACGGGACTTGAATCGCCGAACCCCAACGATTCAATACGGCTTGCGGCCACGCCGTTTTGAATCAACCATTGTGCAACGGCTTCGGCCCTCTTCTTCGACAAATTCAAATTGTGGGATTTATCGCCCCGATTATCGGTATGGCCTTCAATTGAAATGCGAAGGCCTGGATTTTGAAGCATAAATTTCTTTAATCTATTCAGTTCTGAATTTGACAATGCAGATAAATCGTAGCGGTCTGTTTCAAAAAATATGTTTTTCAATACCACTTCATTTCCCTCACGGATTTTCTTTAGTTGAACGGTTTGTTGCTGACCGCCGTCGGTGGCCTTCAAGCGAAAGTGTTCAGAATGAAAAAGGTGCCCAGGAGCTTGAATGCTGAGGCCATAATCGGTACCCGTTGGCAGCGGGATCAAGCAGGTACCTCCAGGAAAACCCACTTTGGTTTGAACAACCGTATCGCCAGTGGCAAGGTGTACAATATCAATATAGGCAAAGTCGATTTTATCTTCGGTCAGCACCGTGGCATTCAACCAAGTTACCGGTTCGGGCTGAAGATTGGCAGGAATATCAAAGCCATATAAATCAAAATCGCCTTGCCCCCCTGGAGCATTAGAAGCGTAGTATCCTTTTTTACCATCGGCAGAAACCACCAAAAGCCGTTCATCGCGGAGGGTGTTGAGTGGATATCCAAAATTTTGTACTGAACCTAATTTTCCGTTTGCTTGCAATTCAGCCCTAAAAATATCGGAACCCCCAACTCCTGGGTGTCCTTTTGAAGCAAAATAAAAGGTATGCTGATTGGCATGCAAAAAGGGGGAAAAGTCATCTTCTGCTGTATTGATAGGGGGGCCTAAATTCTCAGGACTAGCCCATGAGCCGTTCGACAGCTGCTGCGTTTTCCAAATGTCTTGTTTTCCTAATCCGCCTGGCCGATTGCTCACAAAATAAAGGGTTTTTCCGTCGGCCGAAAAATTAGGTTGAGATTCCCAGTGAGGGCCATTGACCTTGGGTCCTAAATTTTGAGGCTGCTGCCAGGCCCCACTTTTCCATTCAGAAACATACAGATCCATGCTTCCATAATTATCGGTTTGGGCTGAGGCGGCGAAAAAAAGAAATCGGCCATCGGGCGAAACGCATCCCGCTCCTTCATTGCAAGGAGTATTTACCTTTCCGGGAAGGCTTTTTCTGGGCAACCATTGGTTGCCGTCCCAACTGCTTTCAAAAAAGTTTTCTTCTTCCTTGGCCCCAAATCCAGGGCAGCCGCCTTTATAGGGCATTCGCACCGTGAAAATCACTTTTGACCCATCAATGGTAAACGAAGGGTGGTATTCAGCCGTTGATTCGTTTATGCCTTTACCCATCGAAAAAGCATTCAATTGAATGGGATTCCGCATAAGCTGTGCGGTGGTCTGTGCCGAACTAAGTCTGCTTTCCCATTCGACGCGTTTTTCAGGACTCAGGGTTGCGTGTTCAAGGTAAAGGCGAAAGCATGCCACGGCAGAATCGGGCTTTTCTAAATCCATCCAAAGCGTACCCGCCACGGCAATGGCACGTGAAAAACGCTTAGGATCAATGCGAAAAGCGGCATAAAAATCAACGATGGCTTCGGCGGCAAGGCCAGATTGAACTCTAAAGTCGGCCCTAAATAAAAATGCCTCCGCGTGTCGGGGGCCTGTTTCGACGGCTTCGTCCAAATGCCGCTTCATAGATTCTATGTCGCGTTGAGCATAGGCCGATTCAGCCCGACGCAGTGCTTTTTCAGACTTTGGCGGAACAATGCTTTGAGCCTGAAGTCCGGATACAGACGCTCCGAGTAAAAACCAAAAAAGAAAAAGGTGAATTTTCAAGGAATACCGACGTATTTGTGCGTTTGTAAAGATAATCGCCACTGGGGATTATCATGAATAAAACGCAAAATGTCTGCAGATATTTTATCGCGACGATCCCACTCCGGCTGAACAAATAAAGCGCAGTCGCTTGGCAGTTCAGGTAAAAAGCCCTGTGCCCAAAGCAAATCAGAAGGGTGGTACACCACTACTTTAAATTCATTTGCCCTTGAAAGCCATTCTGATTTCGGGGATTTAAATTTTTTAGGAGACAGGCAAATCCAATCCCAGGAACCGGAGAAGGCATGAGCGCCACTGGTTTCAATCCACACCAACAAACCAGCTTGTTTGAAGACATGGCAAAGGGCATCAAGGTTGTACATGGAGGGCTCGCCCCCTGTAATAACTACATTCTTAGCCCCAGATTGAAGCACGTCTGCACACAATTCAGGGGCCGTCTTCGCTGGGAAACCGGTGCTGGGCCAAGACTCTTTTACATCGCACCAAACACAACCAACATCGCAGCCGGCAAGCCGAATAAAATAAGCCGATCGTCCTGTATTCGCACCTTCCCCTTGTATGGTCAGGTATTGTTCCATTACAGGCCAGCTAGGCTCCTTTTCATTCATGATGGCTGAGTCAATGAGTCCAGCACAAACTCGATTAGACTCCCCATCGACTGTTGTGGAGTGAGGTGCATTTTTTGTTGAGATCGATTGGCCATGACCATGCAAATGCTGGCGCATTTATGTCCAAAGGCCTTTCCTAAGCTAAAAAGTCCGCTGGTTTCCATTTCGAAATTCGTAACCCGCAAGCCTTCAAAATGAAAACTTGCCATTCGGTTGTTTAAATCTGGGAATTCGGGGGAAAGCCGCAAACGCCGACCTTGCGGGGCATAAAATCCTGGACTGGTTAAGGTGATGCCCGGCAGGGTCTTTTCTCTGAATTTTTCTAACAGGTTAGAATCGGCAGACGCTGCATAGGGTTTGGCCAGATTTTGAGGATAGGCCGAATGCCGGATAAAATCTTCAACCAAATTTTGTGCAATTGGATTGGGTTGATTTTGGTACCAATTGATTAGTCCATCTAAGCCAATGGCCCATTCCGAGAGAATCCACGTTCCTACGGGTATATCAGAATGAAGTGCACCGGTGGTGCCAATGCGGACCAATTCTAACGAAGCCGGATTTGCTTTAGGCAATCTACGCTCTAAGTCGATGTTGACCAAGGCATCGAGTTCATTCAGTACAATATCGATGTTGTCGGTTCCAATGCCCGTTGCTACGCAACTGATTCGGCGGCCTTTTAACTCGCCCGTATGGGTAATAAACTCCCGGTGTTGAACCCGTTCATCAATCCGGTCAAACAGGGCCGAGACCTGTTCTACCCGACTGGGGTCGCCCACCAAAATTACGGTGCTAGCCAGTTGTTCGGGCCTAAGCCTTAGGTGGTATACGGAGCCGTCTGAATTGATAATCAACTCAGATTCCGGAATGGGTGGGTGGATTTCAGAACTGTCCATGGCACTATTACGTCGATGGCCACAAAAGTAGGAAAATTTAGAGCGGTCGGTCTCCCAGATTTAAGCTCTTCCTTTCTTGCCCCATTCTATTTGGCATTTCGGCCGCTTTCAAGGTCAAAAATCAAATCCAAAAACCCTGAAAAAGAGTTTACTTGTTGGTAGGGGCGACCTTGGTAATACTGGCTTAGTATTTTAATCCATTGTGTTTTTCCCTCAACTACCATTCGTTCTACCATCAAATTTCCGAACATTTGAGGAATTTCTTGGCCGGTATTCACAGAATGGGCGGGTTTAAGGTATCGGAAATCCCGTTGGCCTGCGATGGGATTAACCCAATTTGTTTTCTGCTCGCTGTGGGCCTCTGTGTACCCCAAGCGCATCGGAAGCCAACAAATCCAATCGAAAATATGAGTGGAATCAAGGTCAGACCAATGTGAAGGCGGAACAAAATACAAACCCTCGGCACCCTGTGTGTGAATGGTACTGATGCGAAACGCTGAGGCAATTCCTAGCTTATAAAACTCAAAGGCCCGAAGCAGCTCGCTAAGCTGTTCTTGTGCTTGGGGGCTCTTTTGCCAAGCTTCAAAATCCTCTATTTGCTGCGAAGTTCGAAGCAGAGGGGTTTGAATTAGCCAGGGATCTTTTTGGGACTCTTTAAACCACTTTTGAAACCAGTGCATAGTGTTGTAATTTTAAAAGAAGAACCAATGAAAGCGCATACCCGTTTGGTCGCCCCAGCCAAATTCCAACGTAGGTGCGGGGATTTTTATATAATCAAGGGCTTTAAACAAGCCGCGCACAAAACGATGGCGGCTGGGAATTTTTGACCAATGAATATCGGGGGCTAAATACAGATGTTGCGTCCGGGGCAGGTACATATAATCGCCCTCGTTCGCCCTTGCCCCTACATAACCTCCTATTCCATACCCCACAGCAATGGCCAACCAAGCAAACTTTTTACGGGCTGGATTTTTAGAAAACGACATTGGAGAAAAGCTGAGCCAATAGCGTTGGGCATTGTAATCTTTTAACAGCGTTGCAGGAAAGCCTGCGCCCAATAAATTGGGATTCCATTGGGCTATTTCGCTGGGCCACCACGAAAATTTGAGCCGAATCCGTTGCTCTTTCCAGATTTCTTGCTGTAGGTAAAACGAACCCCCTCCTGCCGCATTGGCTATTGCATCCCAAGGAGAAAAGCCCCAACCCTTTGAAAATCCATCCAACACCTCTATGCCCGTTAAAAAACCAAATGAATATAAAGCTCCAATTCGGTTGGATTGTTGGGGTGAATACCCACAGCTGGCAGCCCCCATGCCCGCCATTTCGGCTAGGCCGTAGCCACTGCCGAAATGTCCTAATTTATCCATTCCGCCCCATTGTTGAAGATCGTCGTAAAAATGGAATGATTCCATTGGATAATCCCGGTACCACAAAAAGTACAAGCCGCCTGTGGCTGCCGCTGCGGCGGTTCCCAAAAATATCGGATAGCCTGTCTTTAACCACTTTGGACGCAAAAGAACCGTTTCTGGCTTTGCAGCATCCGTTTCTGATTTCAATTTATCCAATTGAAACGAATTGGGATTTGCAATTTGTGCCGGCAAATAAGAAGCAACACAAAGGGCAATTAAATACAGATTTTTTATGGCTACCACCGGCCTCTAAGATAAGGAATTCCGCTCTGACCAACTAAAATATGGAGGCAATTTAGCCGGGTGGATTCTAGGCCAAATCAAGCAAATCCCAAGCGCTTGATCGGGCATTGCATGCAAGCACCTTAAGGTTGCTCGTTTAAAAATTCAACCGCTCTCTTAAGTGCCTGTATTCATACTCCTTGTTTGAACAATCCAAAGCGCTTTTGGCCAGGCCAGCCGATACGGATTTCGAACATCGGACTGCTGAATGCACATTTTAACTCGAAAGCTGTTTTAGGGGTTGGTTCTGATTGTATGGGGTGTTCGCCTCTACAAGAACCTCAATTATGGAAGCGGTTTCAGCGAACTTGGTACGGCTGAATACAACTCCAAACTTAAAAAAGCATTGCCTTGGGGTTGATCGGGCTTAGATCGAATCAGCAGCAAGGGGGCACTTGGCTTGGCATACCGGGCAGAATACATTACCTGAATCTGATCGTTGGGGTTCAGTTCATCTTCCATTTGAATCCAAACATAGGCCTTATCGGGCAAACCAAACTGGATGTTCTCTTTTAAAGCCTGTAAGGCGTCGCGGCCCGTGGCGGCGCCCGTTTCTGTAGCTTTAAACTGAAAAACATACCGCTGTCCCTTCTCGAATCGATTCAAGGTTGATACTGCATCAATAAAAACAGCGGTGCTGTCCGCCTCTCCAAATTTTAAGTTCTGCATCAATTCCAAAACCCGATTCGAGGGGTATAACTCAAACGCCTCTGCATGGCGCGCGCAAAATTCGTTGTGCTTTTGAAGCAAGGCCTTGGTTTGTTGAATATATCCCTTTCGCACATTTACCAGGGCCTCCCAAACAGACTTTGCCGATTCAGGGATAGGCTTTCCGACTCTTTTAGCCCATTGGTAACGGCCGGAAACAGCCACCCAATTTTTAAGTGTCCCTCGGGTATTCATGCAAAATCGGGCAAAATCAAGGTAGGCATTAACCAAATCGTTCGTTTCTGTTTTTTTGGGCAAATCGTCAATTGCCGCGAACAATTTAGGAGCATTCTTGTTAAGAAACTCAACACTCTGCGACAGCTTAATGGAATCAGCACTACCAAAGCCAGTAAAAAAGAAATCCATCTCCTCTTTTACTGGACTTACTTCGTTGTCTAGAAATCGGGCAAAATCGAATACGTGGGTTTGCCCTGTAGGTTTAGGTAGGGTTTTCTGTGAACGCAATTCAACAAAAAAAACCGTCAAAATCCATACCCCAAAAATAAATTTAACATGGATCCAAAGCATAGACTAAAAGTACATTTATTCTTTTTGATTGGCTTTGCTTTTCTGGCTTCATTTAATTCTTCTTCGGTTCAGGCACAGAACCAAGGCAGCATTAAAGGGAAAGTAATCGATGCCATAACCAACGAGCCCGTTCCTTTAGCAAACGTCATTCTTGCGGGTACAGACATCGGAGTAACCAGCAATTTAGAGGGTGAATTTGAGTTGAATAATGTAAACCCAGGATTTCAAAACCTTCGGATTTCATACATAGGCTATAAAACAGCCATTTACCGGGACGTTTTGGTTACCCGCAGCCAAGTTGCATTTGCAACGGTTGTTCTAGAACCGGATTCAAGACAATTAAATGAATTCAATGTGCGTTCTTCGCCCTTCAATAAAACCCAAGAAAGTCCGGTAAGTTTAAGGACCATTGGATTGGCTGAAATTGAACGAAATCCTGGAGGCAACCGCGACATCAGCAATGTTTTGCGCTCATTTCCTGGTGTAGGAAGCACTCCTGCCTTTCGAAACGACATCATTATTCGCGGTGGAGCGCCCAGCGAAAATCGATTTTTCTTAGATGGGGTTGAGGTTCCTCTAATCAACCACTTTCAAACCCAAGGAGCTAGCGGGGGGCCGGTAGGCATCATCAATGTGAATCTAATTCGGGAAGTGGATTTCTTGAGCGGGGCCTTCCCCGCCAATAGAGGCAACGCCCTTTCCAGCATTTTGGAGTTCAAACAGATTGACGGGAACCGCGACAAATGGAAATTTCGTGGCACCATAGGAAGTTCTGACGCGGCTGTGGCAGCCGACGGACCCATTGGTCAAAAATCCTCCCTTATTGTTTCAGCTCGTGCTTCGTACCTGCAATTTTTATTTTCTGCCCTTAAGCTGCCCTTCCTTCCAACGTATTACGACATGCAGTTTAAATTTAAATACGCCATTGATGAGCGGCGCGAATTAACAGTGTTAGGTTTGGGTGCCATTGATTTGTTCCGGCTAAACTTGCAAGCCAACGAAACCGTCGAGCAACGTTATCAACTGCGCATACTTCCTAAAAATCAACAATGGAATTATACCCTAGGGGCCGTTTACCGCGAGTTTACAAAAAAAGGAGGCCGGCACACCTTGGTGCTAAGCCGAAGCATGCTGAACAATACCGCAACTAAATTTCAAGACAACCAGGAAGATCAGCCCGACAAATTAATCCTGGAATATGCTTCCCAAGAGGCTGAAAACAACCTGAGGTATGAATTTGACTTCCGAATTAAATCCTGGAAATTCAATGTAGGGGCCGGAATGCTGTACGCCCGATTCACCAACCGTACCTACAACCGCATTAATACGCTGGCAGGAGTAGATACCATTGATTTCTCCTCCAAATTAAACCTGTTGTCAGGACGCGTTTTTGGGCAGGTTAGCAAGTCCTTGGCCAAAGACAAACTCAACATGTCGCTTGGTTTCAGCATAGAAAACAACGATTTCAACGCACAAATGGCGAACCCGCTCAATCAATTTAGCCCTCGATTTAGTGTTTCCTATGCCTTTATCGAAAATTGGGCCTTGAACGCAAGCGTTGGGCGGTTCGTTCAACGCCCTCAATACACCGTTCTAGGTTATGGACTGCCCGACGGAAGCCTGGGAAATGCGAACAATGGCTTAGAATACATTCAAGCAGACCACCTGGTTGCTGGATTGGAGTTTGCCCCTACAGAAAATACACGGATTACCCTAGAGGGCTTCTTTAAAAATTACAACCGGTATCCTTTCTCTCTCAGAGACTCGGTGGCTTTGGCCAATCTAGGGGCAGATTTCGGTGTGGTCGGCAATGTCCCTGTAAATAGCTCAGCCAGCGGACGGGCCTATGGATTGGAATTCTTGGCCCAACAAAAATTATTCAAAGGATTGTACGGCATTTTAGCTTATACCTTGGTTCGAAGCGAGTTTACAGATAAAAGCGGCAATCTTATTCCCTCCACTTGGGATGCAAGGCATATTCTTAGCTTGACGGCAGGCTATAAATTTAAACGAAATTGGGAACTTGGAATGCGATTCCGATTTGTAGATGGACAACCCTTTACCCCTTACGATGAAGCAACATCGTCCATTAAAGAAGTTTGGGACATTACGCAAATGGGAATTTCAGATGTAAATCGATTGAACAGCGTACGCCTTCCTGCGTACCATCAACTTGATTTGCGGGTTGACAAAGTTTGGTACTTTCAAAAATGGTCTTTAAACCTGTACTTAGACATTCAGAACATCTACAATTTTAAGGCAGAAACCCGTGGTTTTTTAACCGTTGTAGAAGACCAAGCCGGAAATCCACTAACGGACCCAGACGATCCGAACCGGTATGAGCTGCAGTCTATCCCAAATACCGCCGGAACGCTATTGCCCACCATTGGAATTATTGTTGACTTTTAATTCCGCCTTTTGCGCCTTCTAAATATCGGTCGAAACGCTGATATAGAGAAGGAAAACCGAATTCATCAAGCCCTTTCTCTATGCATTAAATCTAGAGGAAAACCGCTTTTGTCTACATTAAGTTTAATTTGTAGCTTTGCGAATTAACCTTCTAAATTGCTGTTTTCATGAAAAAATGGAGACAAGATGAGCTTGATTATTTCCAATTTGAGCACGACAGAGACCGACTCAGTGCAAACATATTGATGACCGCAGGCCTCGTTAAAAATCAAATGATGGAGTGGCTCGCGCCCTTCGACCTCACTCTGGCTCAATACCAAGCGCTGCAAATTTTGAATTTGCAAAATGGAAAAGCAATCAGCACCCTCCATTTAAGGGAGCGAATGCTCGATAAAATGAGCGACACTCCAAAAATTGTTGACCGACTTCTCAAAAAAGGGCTGGTCCAAAAAAACACCTCGAAAGCCGACCGGCGGTTGGTTGATATTTGTATAAACTCGGCAGGAGTACATCTGCTCGAAAAAATCAGGGTTAATCAGGCCCTTGGCCCTGAAACATCTTCCTCGCTTACCCAAAAGGACGTCGAAGCCCTTAATTCGTTGTTGTGTAAAATTCGGCTGGCGCCCCCCAAAAAAAAACGCAAAGGCTAAGGCGATTTTGACCTTTTGCCCCACCCCTATTTGATATCTAAACAACCTTTGGCCTTTTCAAGCCCCTAAATCCATCTTTGGTGCAAACCCATAAACAAACAAGGATTATAAAGGAAAACAGAAATCCCCCCTTGCCTTTGGTACCCATGCAAGGAATCGGTGGCGTAAAAACAAACGATTGTTTCTCCATTTCTGCCCAAGTTTACCTCCAAATGCAGCCGGGTACAGCAATGTACTTTCTCAAAAAAAGGAATCGGCAAAAAACCCTAGAATTAAGCTCCTACATGCTTCTTGGCATGCGCCCACAATTCCGTTAAGCCGATATTAAATCAGGTCGGTCGAAGTCAAAACTCCTCAATCGCCTCTCCAATCGACGGATATAAAAAAGAAAAGCCCGAATCAAGCAAAGCCTGGGGAATGGCATATACACCTTGGCATGCCAGCAGGGATTTTTCTCCCAACACCAAATAAAGAAGGGATTCAGGTACCGAGATGGGCCACAACATGCGGCGGTACTTTCGTGCCGCTTCGGCCATAAATCGGCGCATAGAAACAGGTTTGGGTGCCGTAAAATTATAAACGCCTTGAAGTTGTTGTTCAATCATCCATTCAAAACCACGAACCACATCGCCAATGTGAATCCAGGAAAGGCCTTGCCGGCCTGTGCCTGGAACGGCACCCAGCCCCCACCGAATGGGTCGAACCATGAGGGGATAAGCTCCATCTGTTGCATCAAGCACCACTCCAATTCGAGCAATTCCAACGCGGGAAAATGCAGAATTTTTTGCGGCCGACTCCCATTTCACGCACAAGCCGGCCAAAAAATCGGAACCGGGCAGGGCCGATTCCACTGCTGTACTGGCATCGGAAGTACTTCCATAATAACCGGTAGCAGAAGCAGAAATTAAAAAGATGTCGCGTTCTTTTGGCAAATGCTGGCTCAGGGTATTCAGGGCCATCAATCGGCTGTCTTCAAAGGCCTTTTTCCGTTCTGCGGTCCAAGAACCATGGGCCAAGGACAGTCCGGCCAAATTCAGTACAACGTCAACCGCATCAAACGCTGCGGCATCCATTTGCCCCGATGCGGGATTCCAATGCCAGGTTTTTACCTGCGTTTCGGTACTTGAACTTCGGCTTAGCCACTCCACATTCCAACCTTTTTGCTGAAAATAAAGGGTAGCCGCTCTCCCAATAAAACCGCTGCCCCCGGCAATAAGCATTGTTTTGGTTTTCATAGGTCGTTGATGTGCAAAAGAAACTCGTTGGGCAACAGATTTGTGTTTGTCCCCGTCTTTTGCAAGATTAACGCAGCTTGAGCCAACTTTGTTCCAACTGACTTACAGTTTGGAAACCCATGCTGGCTTCGATTAGTTCTCCGTTTTTGTAGAAATGGAGTTTGGGTATGCCTTGAATGTTCAGTGCATTGGCCACTTCAGGGTTTTGGTCCACATCGACGTCCATCAGTTCCAGTTCCGGGTACTTTTGCAAGAGTTTCTGAATTTCTGGCTTCATCATTTGACACGGCTTGCACCAAACGGCTTGAAAATCGACCAACAGGAATTTTTTGCCTTTGATTTGAGCGTTGAAATCTTCCATTCCCATTCCTTTAGATTGGCTGGGCTTGGGCGCTCCGAGCTGAACCAGGGCATAGCCTTGGTTTTTCCATTGCAGGGTTCCCCCAGCCAATTCAACGACCCGCATAAATCCGTTGTTGCGCAGGTAATCGGCAGCCGAGGCAGAACGCCCACCCGACAAGCAATACACCAAAATAGGCTTTGATTTATCTAAGGTCAAGGCCTTTCGATTAAAGTCAGGGGAATTGAAATCGAGGTGCAGAGCACCTTCAATGGCTCCACCTTGAACTTCGCCCAAGGTTCGTACGTCCACAATCACCTCATCGGAAAGGGAATCAATGATTGCTTTAAATTGTTGAGCAGAGGCTTTTTGGGGAAGTCCATCGGCAGATGCGGGTTGGCCCGAGCAAGAAATGCCTAGAAGAGCGGCAAAAAGTCCAATAAGAATTGAAGTGCGCATACGGAAATTTTGGCTTAAAGATAGTAAATGCCCCGGTTGCCATGCAGGATATGGATGGCATTCCGGGGCAAAGATAAAAACGAAATAAAAAAGGGGGCAGCAATTAAATAAGGCGGTTCAGCGAAGACCACCCACCCCCATTCATGCAATCTAGGTTGCGGCCTTGTCCATAATGGGTAGCTTGACCGCTGCGGTTGCCCGAGGCACAGCAAAAAATAATGGGCGATTTCATGTTTTCCACTTCCGAAAACCGAGAAACCAGCTCTTGCAAGGGAATGTTCACAGAACCAGCA
>Ga0079301_1000820_pt1 | contig 14967 bp, 18 predicted proteins | sample Wag4_2014_7_11_3_FD_74797 | JGI IMG/M metagenome (GOLD analysis project Ga0079301, IMG submission 74797) | Fresh water mixed with fracking chemicals microbial communities from Ohio, USA - Utica-2 Time Series FC 2014_7_11 | ecosystem: Engineered > Industrial production > Chemical products > Input...
CCAATAAGCCGACCAAAAATTTGTCTGAACTTGATATTAATTATCCTTTTCTCTTGATATTCGTTTTGAATCTAGCTACTGTTTTAGTTCTATTTGGTAGTAAATCTGATTGTAGGATTGGTATTCTTTAGATTCTAATTCCTGGTTTCTCAGTCGTTTCTAACCTATTTTAAACACTTTATAGCTTTAACCTAACAAATTGAAAAGTGGGTTAAAGCTATTTTTTAAGGGTTAGGCAGCTTTTAGTCTTCTTTCCGATATTGGGAAAATCTTAGCAGTAAGAATTAAAAACCTGAGTAAGGCATTATAAAATGTAAGAACTTAGGATAGTTCTCGCTAATTTTGTGTTTCAATTATAGTTATGATCAAGACAGGCAATATTACAGTGAGTATTTACACCGAGATGACACCCAATCCGGAGACGATGAAGTTTGTGGCTAACAAACTCCTTTATCCAGGAAAAAGTGTTGATTTTCAAGACATTGAGTCAGCGAAGCCTTCTCCTTTAGCTTTGGAGTTGTTCAGCTTCCCCTTTGTAAAAAGTGTATTTATCGCCAGTAATTTTGTTACGCTTACCAAAACATCTGAAACGGATTGGGAAGATGTGAAGCCTTCAATTCGTCAGTTTTTAAAAGATTACCTAGAAGATGGTAAGGTTATAGTTAATGAGGATGAATTACCAGCTACCAAGGCAAATGATGGCAATATTGTTCTATCTGAGGATGGTGATGTGGTAAAGCGAATCAAAGAATTACTCGAGAATTACGTAAAGCCTGCCGTTGAAATGGATGGTGGAGCAATACAATTCAAGAAATTTGAAGATGGTGTTGTTACCTTAATGCTACAGGGAAGCTGCAGTGGATGTCCCTCTTCTATGATTACGCTGAAATCGGGTATCGAAGGAATGATGAAGCGTATGATACCTGAAGTGACTGAGGTAGTCGCGGAAGCTGAATAATCAAATTCCATTAATGGACTTGATTGAATACCTCGAGTGGACTGCAATTATTTCTGGAATTGCTTCAGTCTGGTTCTCCAAAAAAGAAAAAATCTGGGTATATCCTACTGGGTTAGTCGGGACTATACTTTATGTTTACTTAAGCCTTAAAGGTGACTTATACGGGGAGGCTTTTGTCAATTTTTATTATACCGTCATGAGTTTGTATGGCTGGTGGAATTGGCAACGCAGAGACGTTTATAGTCAGAAGATGGTCAAAGTGCGTTTTTCCACAAGAAAAGAGTGGATACAGCAAGTCGCTTTTTTTCTATTTCTTTTTGTTGTCATCTATCTTTCTTTGGTATACATAAAAAATGCTTTCGCACCTGATGCAATTCCTTGGGCAGATGCTTTTGCCTCTGCTTCTGCATTGACAGGCATGTGGTACATGACCAAGAAAAAAGTTGAAAGTTGGATTTGGTGGATGATTACTAATATTGCGTCTATCCCTCTTTATTACGTAAAAGGGTTTGCACCTACGTCCCTTTATTATGCCATTCTATTGATTTTGGCTGTACTGGGTTATCAGGAATGGAAAAAAAGAGCTTATGCAAATTTGCAAGCAAAATGAGGTAATTAAGATTGTTGCCATTGGTCCTGAATCCACTGGCAAAAGTACACTTTGTGGCAGTTTGGCAAATCAGTTTTCCACCAATTGGTGCAAGGAGTATGCAAGAGAATATCTATTGACAAATGGAACTACCTATTCCTATGATGATTTATTGACAATTGCAGAAGGGCAGTTGCGGTTAGAAGAGGAAGCTACTTATGCATGTATTCAACTGCATACTGATCAAAAGAAAGAAGGCCGACCTCTTTTATTTCTTGATACAGATATGTATGTGATGAAAGTTTGGTGTGAATTTGTATTTGGAAAATGCCATCCTAAAATTCTCAATCAAATAGTAACTAGAAAATATGATGGATATTTGTTGTGCAAGCCTGATCTGCCCTGGGTGAAAGATGAGTTGAGAGAATACCCTGATCTAGTAACACGTGAAACGCTTTATCATCATTACAAGGATTTGTTAGTACACCAGTCAACGCCATGGTTTGAGGTAACAGGGAAAGATCCGGAACGTATGGCAGGGACTATCAAATGGATACAGGAGTTGATAAACTAATGAGCTACATGAAAAAACTCATCTCAAATCGTTCTTTATTTTATGCTTGCTGGCTGTTATTTTCTTTGGTGCAGGCAGCAGGTACAGAACTTTTTGATGATGAGGCGTATTACTGGGTCTATTCCAAGTTCCTCGATTGGGGTTATTTCGATCACCCTCCCATGATTGCTGTTCTTATTAAAGCTGGCACAATTATCTTTCCTGGTGAATTGGGAGTCCGATTCATGATTGTGCTGATGGGCACATTATCAATTTACATCATTGAAAAACTTACTCGTCCAAGCGACCTTCGTTTGTTTTATGCAATTGTTTTAAATATTGCAGTCCTTCAAATAGGAGGCATTATTGCAGTTCCTGATATTCCTTTGCTCTTCTTTACTGCTTTGTTTTTCTTAGCCTATAAAGCGTTTGCAGAGAAGTCAAATTTGATCAATGGGTTGTTATTGTCGATAGTAATTGCTTTATTGTTATACAGCAAATACCATGGTTTACTCATTATACTGGCCACCCTAGGTTCTAATTTGAAAATTCTCAAGCAACCACTTACTTGGATGGTTATTGCCTTGTCTGTAATCTTATTTTTGCCGCATGTATTATGGCAGTTGCAACACGGTTTGCCTTCCTTAAACTATCATTTATTTGAAAGGGTTTCTCCTGCTTATTCGTTGTCATTTACAACTGATTATTTAGCTGGACAGTTACTCATAGCCGGACCATTACTGGGTTGGTTAATGATTTGGAGTGCATTTAAATACAAACCAGTCGATGTAATACAAAAAGCCATGAAATGGTCTTTGGGCTTTGTCTATGTTTTGTTTTTGATCTCTTCATTCAAAAGCAGGACTGAAGCCAATTGGACAGTGCCTTTACTCGTGCCACTCATTGTATTGGCATACCATCATATTCAAACCAATGAAAAACTAATTAAATGGATATATCGTGCACTTCCCATCTCTTTGGTTTTGATTTTAGTGGTGAGGGTCTTTATGATATTGGACACTCCTTTGGTTGAAAAATTACCTAAAGATGAATTTCATTACAACAAAAGTTGGACGTCTGCTATCAAGGAAAAATCAAAAGGCTTGCCAGTAGTGTTTACCAATTCTTATCAGCGGGCATCAAAATACTGGTTCTATACTGGAGATACAGCATTCTCTTTGAATACGCACTTGTACAGAAGGAGTAACTATAATTTCTGGCCTCTTGAATTGCAATTGCAACAAAAGCCTGTGTTCATCGTTGGGTCAAAAGGGACAGCCGGATTGAGCGACTCGTTGACTGTAGGGAATAAAGCGTTTTCTGTTGGTGCCGATTTAGCATTCCAATCCTACTCACAAATAGTCCTGAAGCAATTAGGCTCGAAAGTGGCAGCAAAACATAGATCGATTTCAGTTACACTTCAAGTTAGTGCACCTTCAGATGCTTTACTAAAAGATGCAGAAAGTCATCAGCCAGAAATTATTTTAATGCTTTACCCCGGTAACAAGCAACTACCGTGGCTAATACCAACCGGTAAAAAATTAGTATTGAGTAACAACAATGAAGTGAAAATCAACTTAGTGATGCCTGAACTTGATTATAAGAATTATCAAATTCGATGGGGTTTACAAGGGAGCTATATAGAGCCCAGCATCAACAGCAGTGTGTATACGTTGGTTAACGACTTGTATTGATAATCTGTTGAACATCCGGATCAGCTCCAAGATTATTCATTTGTCGCATTACCCAGGGATATTTTTTGGAAACATATCTAGAAACAGGTTTTACAGTAAACCTAACTGGATTGGGAAGCGAGGAAGCAATCATTGCGGCTTCCACTTTTGTTAGTTTTTTTGCTGGGTGTTTGAAATACTTTTGTGAAGCAGCCTCAATACCAAAGATTCCTTTTCCCATTTCTGCTTCATTGAGGTAGACCTCTAAAATTCGTTTCTTCCCCCAAATCAATTCAATCATAAAAGTAAAATAGACTTCAAGTCCCTTTCTGATCCAGCTTCTACCTTGCCAGAGAAAGATGTTTTTTGCGACTTGCTGACTGATAGTTGATGCGCCTCTTACCCTACCTGGTTTTTTTTTGTTGTAAGCCAATGCTTTTTTGATGCTTTTGATATCAAATCCGTTATGGTCTGGAAATAATTGATCTTCTGAGGCAATTACAGCTAGTTTTCCATGCAGGGATATCTCATTAAGAGATACATGTGTTCTCTTGAAGCCATTTCCATCTATGATACTTGTTATTTGTGTAATGGTAATAGGAGCATCCACAAACTTCAGCAACACCAAATAAAGTAGATGCGAAATGAAAACCCCAATGATGATTTTTTTAATCAGTCGAAACAAGGGCAATTATTTTAAAGGGATGTATTGTAGGTAATGTGTCTTTCCCAACTTGACAGTGTTTTTATGAACCCTGTTCAATACAACTCCACTTGCTGTAATACCTCCTGCTACTGCAAGTTGTCCGGGTATAATGGGTTGGTCTAAAATTGGGGCATTCACTACGTGAAGAATTGCATAGGATATACCAGCAATCATAAATAGGTAACCGTTCTTGATGAAGCCAAAACCAGATTTAGGTTTGATGATTTCCCTTATCTCTGACACATGATAGCGCGAAAGGCTTACAGATACTGTATCCCAGAAACTAGTGCCCCACATGGTATACGCTGCTCTTGAATCATAGGTATGTATGAATATACTATCACGCTCAATTTTTTTGATGTTCCCTTCAACCTCATTTCCTGCAATACTGATGAAGTGAATTTGCGAACCTGCTAAATATGTTTTGAGTGTTTTGTCGGCGCCTTTTTTTAAAACAACCATATCAGATCCTTGCGCCAAGCTGGTCAAACAATTAGTAAGTGCGATAGCAATGAACAGCAAAAGTGCAGTTGTGTTTTTCATATTTTAATGATTGAGGAATTTGATTCCGTAGATTATAGCAATTCCAAATCCAATGAGTATAGTACCTGATATTTTATTAATGATACTGATATTGTGTGGTGTTAAGCTGTGACGGACTTTGGCAGCTAGTACTACTTTTAAGATATCTGCAAGTATGTTGACTGCTAGGCAAACACTAAATATGATAATTCTTTCAGATGTTGTATTGGAGGCTGCAAATGCAGTGGCGTTGATTAGCCAGAACAACATTACGCTTGGGTTAAGCGTGTTGATGAGGAAGCCTGACATAAAAGCTTTTGTGAATGCCTTTTTACCAAATTGAATAAGTACTACGTTTTTATCTTCTCCAACATATATTTTTTTGAAAAAGAGGTAGTAGATGCCCATAGAAATAACAAATGCCGCGCCAACATAGGCAATGGTTGATTTAAAGGCTAGTGCACTTACCACCAAATTAGAAAACATATTACTGATAAGCACAAGCAAAATGTCGCTGAACCAAACTCCCGCTACAAAACTAAAGCCACCTTTTTGTCCATTGTTCAGACTCTGTTTGAGGATGGTAAAAATGACGGGCCCCACTGAAATAGCAAGTATCATACCCAGTCCAAAGCCTTTAATCACCGACTCCAACATAGCCAATCTTTAGTGTTTGATCTGATTGATAAACTCTTTCCACTCTTCCAAGAGCTTTCCTTTCAATACTCTGGGGAATTTATGTTGTCCGCCTACCTTTCCTTTTTTCTCCATAAAATCCATGAAAATATGTTCTGGTAAAACTTGAACAACAATTTCTTTCAAAGCACTTTTTCTTTCAACAGCATAATCATCATTGATGTCTTTCAATGTTTCATCAATAAGTTGGGTCAACGCAACTGTATCTACTTTATCATCGCAAGCAATATACCAATGATGGCCAAAAAACCTATCGATTGGAAAACCTGCAACAGTAAACTCAGGACAATGGACATTTAGTTGTTCGGATGCAACCTGTATGGCTTTGTTCATGTTATCAACACTGAGGTGTTCGCCAACAAGACTTAGAAAATGTTTTGTTCTGCCGGTGATGATGATTTCTGATCTTTCTTTATTGACTAGCTTAACCGTATCGCCAATTAAATAGCGCCATGCTCCTGCAGAAGTACTCATCAATAAGGCATATTCCTTTCCCTCCTCTATTTCATCAATCGATAGGGAAATTGGCTCCTTCACTAAATCACCTGTATTGCTAAAATTAGTTTCATCGAATGGTACAAACTCAAAGTAAATGTGTTCGTTCAACACCAATTTCATTCCTTCAGGATATTGTCTGTCTTGATAGGCAATAAATCCCTCAGAGGCCAGGTATGTTTCTATATAGGTAAGAGGCTTACCTAATAATTTTTCAAATCCTTTTTTATAGGGTTCAAAAGCTACACCACCATGACAAAAAAATGCAAGGTTGGGCCAGATTTCATGTATATGATTCAGGTTATAGCGTTTGACCACCATTTCCATGCACATTTGTATCCAAGCAGGAACGCCTACCACAAAACCTATATCCCAATTTGGAGCTTGCTCTACAATAGCTTCCAGCTTTTCATTCCAGTCTTTTTTTCGGGCTATTATTTTACCCGGTTTATAAAAAGGGCTAAACCAAAGAGGCGCTTTTTTGGCGGTAATTCCACTAAGGTCACCTGCAAAATAGCCTGGTCCCTCTTGCAGTTCCGTGCTGCCACCTAGCATAAGATAGCCCTTGCCAACAGATTTCCATGGTATGTTCTCATATGACCTTAAGGAAAGCAACTGTTTAATCATAATGATTTTGTTGCCTTTCATCAGTTCTTTGCTAATAGGAATATATTTACTTGCCGCTTCTGAAGTGCCGGAACTTAGGGCATAGTAGTTGATTTTTCCAGGCCAGCAGACATCAGTTTTACCATCTAGGGTCTGCTTCCACCATTGGTTGTAGATAGTGTTGTAGTCGTGGTGAGGAACTGTTTGCTTAAATGTCCGTTCAAGTTCACTTTCCACCAATAGAGATCCAAATTGGTAATGTCTGCCAAAATCTGTGGGTGCAGCTTTTTTCAGCAATTTCCTGAGTACCCTGCGTTGTTGATCTCCAGGTGTACGCCTAGAAAGACTGAGAGCTTTGGCAATCGACTTCGGTATACTGATATCTATCAATGGCATTACCTGCAAGTTAAGCCATTTGTATTTTTTGATGATTCTTTTGTATTTTTAAATTCATAATTCTAGCATATGAACAGACGCGAAGCTTTAGAAAGAGTAGCCTTGATTTTTGGAGGGACTGTTATCGGGGGTGCTGCATTTTTACAAGGATGCAAGACTTCCGATAAAGGAGCATTTGTTTTTAGCCTAACGCCAGAGCAGATTGCCTTTCTGGATGAAGTAGCGGAAACAATTATTCCAACCACTAATACCCCTGGAGCAAAAGCTGCTAAAGTAGGAGAGTTCATGCAAGTTATGGTTACAGATTGCTACGAGGAAAAAGATCAGCAGATCTTCAGCGAGGGTCTCACAAAAATCGATGCGGCAACAAAAGCTAAGTTCAGTAAGTCTTTCATGGAAGTTACTCCTGAAGAGCGAACAACACTCTTCAATGAAATCAATGCTGAGTTGAAGGCGTACAACGAACAGAAAAAAGATACCGACCCCAATCATTATTTTGCCATGATGAAGCAACTCACTTTACTGGGTTATTTCACCTCTGAAATCGGCGCTACACAAGCCTTGCGTTATGTTGCAGTGCCAGGAAAATATGAAGGCTGCATTCCTTATCAAAAAGGTGATAGGGCTTGGGCATAAACAATGAAAAAATTACTACTCCTTCTGCTTCTCCCTTGTTTTGTCTTATCGCAGTCGAAAGATGAGCAGAAAATTTTATCCATTTTAGACAAGCAAACCCAGGCCTGGAACCGCGGAGATTTCGATGGTTTCATGAAAGGTTATCTGGAAAGTGATTCTCTGATGTACATCGGTAAATCGGGAGTCACCTATGGGTTTACTGCTACGCTTAACAGTTACAAGCGCAATTACGCTGGTTCTGATAAGATGGGTCAATTGCGTTTTGAAATTCTACATCTCAAAAAGCTCGGAAAGAAACATTACCTGGTTGTAGGCAAATGGTTTCTGAAACGAAATGCTGGTGATGTTGGTGGTCATTATACCCTCACTTTCGAAAAAATCAATGGAGAGTGGGTAATCATAGCAGATCATAGTAGTTGAAAAGCAACCTTTTCTTACATTCTTTAGTCTAATTTAAAAATCGCGTCATGGTTCTTATTATTTTAGGTATTATCTTCTTTATTATTGGATCTGCTCTTTTAAAAGGAGAACCAAAAGTTACACGAATTGCAAAGCCATTTCGCTTAATAGGACTTGTTATGATTGGCTTTGGATTAGTAACCTCAAGTGTCCGTCAGGTTGATGCAGGTTATGTTGGCGTTAAAACACTATTTGGTAAAGTACAGCCACAGACACTAAACAGTGGTTTGAGTTTCATTAATCCATTAATGGATGTTACCAATATTGATATCAGGACACTAAACTATACCATGAGTGGAGTACATGATGAAGGAACAAAAGCTGGTGATGATGCTATCAAAGTGCTTACGGCAGATGGGTTGGAGGTGACTATTGATCTTTCAGTACTCTATCGTGTAAACCCTGCGGAAACACCAAAATTGATTACTGATATTGGAGTAAACTTTGAAGATAAAATTGTTCGACCGATTACTAGAACAAGGATAAGAGACAACTCGGTATATTATGATGCCGTATCGCTTTATTCAACCAAGCGCGATGAATTTCAGTCGCGTATTTTTAAAACGATAGAAACAGATTTTAAACAGCGTGGTCTTATTCTTGAGAATTTGCTCGTTAGAAATATTACCTTACCCGCTTCTGTAAAATCCACCATTGAGCAAAAAATCAACGCAGAGCAAGAGGCGCAAAAAATGCAATTTGTGTTGCAAAAAGAAAAGCAGGAGGCGGAGCGTAAAAGGGTAGAAGCGCAGGGCATTTCTGATTACCAGCGCATTATCAATGAAAGTTTAAGTGATAGACAGCTGCAATATGAGCAAATTCAAGCTATGAAGGAATTGGCTAAATCTGCAAATTCTAAAATTATTGTAATGCCATCTAAGGGGGCTCCTTTGATTCTTGATGCCAAATAAATGAACTACTTTTAGAGATGGTTTTTCCAGAGTTTCTTGAATAGTCTGAATAGAAAAAATGAACTTCCTGCAAGCCAGATATAGAATAGGGTAGTGCCTATTTTGTGAGTGCCATCAATTATGGCAAGCTCAAATCGTAATCCTGCTATTGCATTAATCATTAGCCAAGTCAAGGCAGCAAAAAGCGACCACATGATACGCTGCATAAATTCTCTAACTACTGGATCCATAATGTAAAAACAACTTGAACGAAAATTAGTTCTATTAAGGCAATTTATGTTTTTTATTAACCCAAATGTAGTTTGGTTAATTTTACAACAATGCGCTTCTCAAAGTTTAATGATAGTCTAAATTTTTTGTCCAAGCTTAGCCTTTTAAAATGTGTAAATGCCCTCAAGATTTATACTTCTTATTTACTGAGCAGATGGATGGGTAGGCCAATCCTGTGGGGTTTACCTGTTGCTATGGCTGTTGAACCTACCACTGCTTGTAATTTAGGATGTCCGGAATGTCCAAGTGGATTAAAATCGTTTACAAGACCTACTGGTAAAATAGAGGTAGAAAAATTCAGGCTGTACATCGATAAGCTATGCAAGCATCTTGCCTATCTCAATTTCTACTTTCAAGGTGAACCTTATTTGAACAAAGGTTTTCTTGATATGGTAGCCTACGCATCTGGTTTAGGCATCTACACTTCCACCTCTACTAATGCCCATTTTTTGTCAGATGAAAATGCCAAGAAAACGATTGAAAGTGGATTGGATAGGTTGATTATCTCCATAGATGGTGTAACACAAGCCTCTTATGAAAAGTACAGAATGGGAGGTGAGTTGGAGAAGGTGATTGAAGGGACTAAACGTATTTTGTATTGGCGCCAAAAATTAAAGCGTAAAACACCTCATGTCGTTTTCCAGTTTTTAGTGGTCCGACACAATGAAATAGAAATTGAGTCAGTTAAAAAATTAGCACAGACCATTGGTGTAGATGATGTATGGCTGAAAACAGCTCAGGTCAATGATTATCTTCATGATCCTCATCAACTGATTCCTCTAAAAAACAAGTACAGTAGGTATACAGTAAATGAAGAAGGGACAACTATCCCAAAAAATAAACTGGCCAATCATTGTTGGAAAATGTGGCACAGCAATGTGGTTACCTGGGATGGTAAGGTTTTACCGTGCTGTTTTGATAAGGATGCACAACATGAATTGGGGAACCTCAATGAAGAGGATATGGCAAATGTGTGGGAAGGTAAAAACTACCATGAATTCAGGAAAGAATTGATGCGGAGCAGAAAAAATATTGATATTTGCTCAAACTGTAGTGAAGGGACTAAAGTCTGGACCTAATTTATAAACATGACTCAATTCAACAATAGAATTAGACAGGTTGTATTGCTACTGGTAATCGGATTTTTTGCATTTCTGATTATCAAGGAGCTGTATGTTTTTTTACCCGGACTCATGGGTTCTCTAACTTTTTATATTTTGGGCAGAGAGCGTTATTTCAGTTTGACGGAAAAAAAAGGATGGAAACCTGCTTTAACTGCCTTCTCATTTATCATGGTTTTTTTACTTGTCATCGCTGCTCCATTGTATTATACCATCATCTTGGTTTCTCCTAAAATCACTGAAGTATTTTCTCATGCAGATGAATTAAAAGTAGGTGTACAAGCGTTATCGGATAAGGTAAAAGAATTGACTGGTGAAGAATTGTTATCGGCTAAAAACCTTCAATCTCTTGAATCTAATCTTGCCAATTTCATTCCAACTTTCCTCAACAGTTCGGCAACGATTCTTGGTAACATGCTTGTCATGTTTTTTGTACTCTTCTTTATGTTTACAGGCGGTAGGGCCATGGAAGATACAGTGAGGCAGTTTATTCCATTGCATCAGGACAGTGTAAGTGCCCTTGCTCAAGAGACAAAACATATGGTTAAAGCCAATGCAATTGGTATTCCATTGATTTCAATTGTACAAGGATTAGCTGCATGGTTAGGCTATTTGATTTTTGGTTTGAATGATGCGTTGATGTGGGGATTTCTGACCGGTGTATTTGCGTTTTTCCCTATTGTAGGAACCATGATGATTTGGGTGCCGTTGGTGATTTATCTCTTTTCGCAAGGGCTGACTGGTCCTGGAAGTGGGTTATTGATCTATAGTCTTGTAGTAACTGGAAACGTTGATTACCTGGCCAGAGTAACTTTGATGCAAAAAATTGGCAATGTGCATCCTCTCATTACTGTTTTTGGCGTGATAGTAGGTTTACAACTTTTTGGATTCATGGGTTTTATATTTGGTCCGCTTGTATTTAGCTATGTGATTATCCTTATAAAGATCTATGCTCATGAATTTGTTGATCCCAATAAAAAACCAATCTGATTCTTTTTATGGGAATTGAAAAAGACATCAACCAGCAACATTTTCAAAGTGAAGGTCAGAAAGCCATGATCAACCTGATCTATACCTACAATTGGGTCACTGAGCGGGTGCGGATTTTTCTCGCCGAAGAAGATATTACCATGCAGCAGTTCAATATCCTTCGTATTCTTCGTGGTAGTGATCCAAAGCCATTATCAACATTGACTATTCGCGAAAGGATGTTGGATAAAATGAGTGATACCAGTCGCATTGTTGACAGATTAGTCCTGAAGGGATGGGTGGATAAAAAAATCTGTTCAGCAGACAAGCGCCTGGTAGATGTTTTTATTACCAAAGAAGGCAAAAAGCTTTTGGAAAGGATCGATAGAAAATCAGATGCTATGAATGCTACAACTGCTGCTTTATCTGATGCTGAATTAGAGCAGCTGAATCAGTTACTCGATAAGATAAGGACCCAAGGTGATAAATAGAATTCGCTTTACTTCCCCTCTAGCTTGTTTACATAATCAAGAGAGCCAAGTCTGACGCGCAAAGGCAATCCTGTTTTCTTTTCCAATAGCCATTCCTGCTTGCACATAAACCCCTGATTCATACTGATAAAATTAGGAGAGATGGATGCTGTTTTCTTGGTGTTATTCAAGTCATACTGTTTAGGAATAAAAATGAAAGGCTGTGTAGACGGCACTTTTTCTTGTCCGTGTACTAATCCTGAGAACAGTATGCCAATGGTAAAAATGAAAGCTTTCACTCCTCGCTTATTTGTTTGTAAATTTACAGCATAATCTAGATTCCTTTAGAAGTATTCTCGAACATGGCACTTTATCAAGGTTTACAACAACGGCTTCAACAAAAATTATCACCACAACAGATTCAACTGATGAAGCTGTTACAAGTGCCCACGTTGTTACTAGAAGAACGAATAAAAGAGGAAATGGAGGATAATCCAGCATTAGAGTTAGGGCAAGACGACTACGAAGAAAAAGACCCTTTGAATAACGAAGAACAAGATTCAGATCAATTGACGGATGCCGATAATGCTGAAGAAGATCTGATGTTCAGTGATTATGGGGATGATGATGAAATTGCAGACTACAAACTAAAAGAAGACCAAGTCCCAGAACTCCAAGGTAGCGGCAATATCCCTCATCCTACCACCAGTTCATTGCATGAATTGTTATCTGAACAGCTGCGTTTACTTAACCTTGAAGAGGTTGAAGCAAAAATTGCTGAACAGGTAATTGGAAGTATTGATGATGATGGCTATTTGCGTAGAGATACCAATTCAATTCTAGATGATCTCGCTTTTAAGCAGAATATAGTTGTGGAGCAAGAGCAAGTAGAGGCCTTGATTTTGAAAATTCAACATTTTGATCCTCCTGGAATTGCAGCAAGGGATGTACAAGAATGTTTACTTCTTCAATTAAGAAGAAAAAGTTTACACAGCAGCCACCCTGCTGTGAAACATGCTTTGCGTATTGTTGAATTTCATTTTGATGAGTTTACAAAAAGACATTTCGAAAAAATAAGTAAGTCGCTTGATATCAATGAGGATCAACTCAAAGATGCAATTGCTGAAGTAAGAAGGTTGAATCCAAGGCCCGGGGGGCAAGTAGGATCAATTAACAAGGCCGAACAATATATTGTACCTGATTTTTTGGTGTACAATAATAATAGTGAGCCAGAACTTACGCTGAACCAAAGAAATGCTCCTGATCTCCGCATCAGTGATGATTACCGCAGCATGTTGCGTGATTATGAAAAGGGCAGTAAAACAGATAAGCGTCAGAAAGAAGCAGTTGTTTTTATCAAGCAAAAAATTGATGCTGCAAAATGGTTTATTGATGCCATCAAACAAAGACAGCATACTTTAATCATAACCATGCAGGCCATTATCAATCACCAGCGTAATTTCTTCCTGACTGGTGATGAAACAGCCATGCGTCCTATGATCTTGAAAGATATTGCAGAAAAAACCGGGTTGGATATCTCTACAATCAGTAGAGTAGCCAATAGCAAATTTGTACAAACTGAGTTTGGTAGCTTTAGACTTAAGTATTTTTTCAGTGAATCTTTGAGTACTGAAAGCGGGGAAGAGGTTTCCACTCTAGAAGTGAAAAATATTTTGCAGCAAATTATTCAAAGTGAGGACAAAAGAAATCCACATAGTGATGATACGCTGACTGAACTCCTGAAAGCTAAAGGGTATAACATTGCCAGAAGGACCGTCGCCAAATACAGAGAACTACTGAATGTGCCTGTAGCGCGACTCCGTAAAGAACTTTAAAATGGAACAAACAGAAAACGTTATCGTATATCCTAAGTGGATCAGTATCTTAGCTAAGATTGTCTCTTATGTTTTTCATCCGCTTTTTGTAGGCGTGATGATGGCGGGCTACTTGATTTTTATCCACCCTTACTTTTTTGTAGGTTTCTCCGGACAACAAAAAATGTTGAAGCTGCTTACGGTAATCAACAATAATGTATTTTTCCCTTTAATTGTTGTGGTACTTCTTCGTGCATTAGGATTTAACAAGTCGCTATTGCTTCAAACCCAAAAAGAACGTATTGTTCCTTATTTGGCCAGCATCACCTTCTTTTTTTGGTCCTATTATATTTTTAAGAATCAGCCTGAAGTACCAAGAGTTTTGGTCAATATGTGCCGTGGAATGTTCTTCTCAGCTGCAATCGCCTTGGTATTGAATAACAACTATAAGATAAGTATGCATGCTATTGGTGTTGGTGGGTTAATGGGACTCATGATAGTCATTCTGTTGAATGGCAATTTAGATTCAGGATTACCAATGATGCTTTCTATTTTGGTGACAGGTGCAGTAATGACTGCAAGGAAAATTGTTTCAGATCATCATTGGTTTGATATCATTACAGGATGCTTGCTCGGATTTTTTACCCAGTTAATTGCCTTGTGGATATAAAAAAAGAGACCCAGCCTGGAAAGGCCGGGTCGGATTAACCATTCTAAGATCCCATTTTAACCATTTAAAAGTTTGGATGCGTTCAAATATTGTTGATCAGGATAATAGGCAAAAACACAGTTGCCTTCCTTGATGGACTCTATAATTTTTCGGTTCAATCCTGGTGGAAGTGATGGGCAGCCAAAACTTCTTCCTAGGTATCCCTTTATCTTAATCATTTGCTCACTTGCATAATCAGCACCATGTATAACAATAGCACGACGCTTGGCTTTGTCATTGAAGCCATATTCAACTCCCTCTAGTGCTAAAGAATAACCATTGCTGCCTTGATACGGCTTTGCTGTGATGTAAAAGCCTATGCTGCTTTGGTGTGAATTCAGTTGATTGGAAAATCTTTTGGCATATTCTTCGCCAGTATTTCTTCCATGTGCAACCACACTATTGAACAAGAGT
>Ga0079301_1000823_pt1 | contig 14953 bp, 9 predicted proteins | sample Wag4_2014_7_11_3_FD_74797 | JGI IMG/M metagenome (GOLD analysis project Ga0079301, IMG submission 74797) | Fresh water mixed with fracking chemicals microbial communities from Ohio, USA - Utica-2 Time Series FC 2014_7_11 | ecosystem: Engineered > Industrial production > Chemical products > Input...
ATCAGTCCTACGACATTTAGCTACCCCGTGGCGGGCGGAACAGCATATTCAGTTCAGTCAGTAGATGATGGTTTCGGAACTGTCTCGGCGTCCTTGCTTGCAATCTTTGGGAATGACTACGCAATTGCGACAGCCGCAGATACCTCCTTTACTTTTGCATTCAGTAGCGCTCTGCCCAGTATCACTACTCCAATTAGTATTAGCGCTACTGCCACCAACAAGACAAATGCTGCCTTGAGCGGTAATTTCACAGTAGACGCTAGTACCCCAACTCGGCCTACTTCAACTGTCAAATACTCTGTCACGGGTGCGGCACTGACCGCGAACATTACGACAATTGCCACTGCTGGAACTGCAAACAACCTAGACTCGGGCGTAATCAATGACACAAGGCCTGTGGTAACCGTTCCGTCTGCGTCGTCATTTACGTATGTCAAGACCAGCGGAGGCGGAATTGCTACAGACCAGGCTGAAACTATCACTACCGGTGTAGTCACTGTTCCGGCCAATAAAAATATCTACAATGGCGTCAGCAAAACTGTCACAAGTATCCCTCGATACGACACTGTGGTCTATACGACTACCGGAGTTGCGGACTCTGGTGAGACCAGTGAAAATGTGAGCCCTACTTTCCCCGAAGAAACCGCTCGACGAACATCCAGCACTGCATCGGCTGAAATTGAATACCGCTCAGGCTGGATTGGGTAGTGTAAAATAAAAGTAACGACAAAAGACTAGGCACATGGCTACCGTAACCGCACCCGTTTATCGATACTTCACCGCCGATCTTCTCACGAATGAAATTCTTGAGGAAATCCCGTTCCGTGGAGTGTCGTACCAGCGTGCCCTGAACGGTGCTGGATCTTTCTCAGGATCGATTCCAACCTCCGAGCAGACCAACTATCTCAACCTCTACTCGAGCACGACGCCGGGAAACACCGCTCTCTACATTGTCCGAGACGGAATCTGCGTCTGGGGTGGGATTATCTGGTCCCGGTCGTACGACGTTGTGCAGAAGACGCTCTCCGTCAGTGGTTCGGAATTTCCTAGCTACCTCTACCACCGCAAGATTTGGAAGACTTACAGCCACACCCTCGGGTCTACGCTGACCGTGGAAAGCGGAGTCGGAACAGTAGACCTCGACCTTGGCTACACTAGCGGTGCTCTCAAGTCTGGCCGCACAGTAGAGCTGCAGTTCGCTGACTTCCGGTACGACGGCATCTACACAATTGCGTCGAGTCCAGCTCCCACAATTAGACAATTCACTCTTAATAGTCTCAATAGTGTGGTAACGCTGTCTTCTGCCTCGGTTGCAGACAACGTTGTGACCATTACTACCGTTGAGGACCACAAATATAGGACCGATGATCTCGTCACTATTGACTCATCCTTGACCAGTATCAACGGAACTGACTTCAAGATCACGGCGTCGGGGGTGGATAGCAAGCAGTTCTCTTACGCTCTAACCTTGGCCAACGCCGATAGCGCAACTATCACTGGCACAGGAACTCGAACTATCCCGGACGGCACTTATGACAAGGTCAACGTCTCGGTGCGGACCGACACATACGACTACATCCGCGACTTGTTGTCGGGCATGGCCAGCGACTTTGTCGGTGTCAACTTTCCCAACGTCTACGTTGAGCCAGGACTCAGCTACTCACTCGACATCGTCTCAAAGAAACTTGCTGATGGGTTCGCCACCATTACAACGGCTCAGCCGCATGGTCTTGTCTCGCAGCAGGCTGTCCAGATCAAAAATGTTGACGACAACTTTGACGGCGAGTACCGCGTCTACTCGGTCCCCAGCCCCACCACCTTTACGTTTGAAAAGACTGGAACACTCTCCCCAACTGCAGTAGCAAAATCGAAAGCAACCGTTACAAAGATGGTGGCGGTTGAAGGCCTCACTACAATTACAACAGCAGCAGCCCATGGATTTAGTGTTGGACAGACTGTTGAGGTCAACACTCAGATTGGCTCACTCGGATATGGGGGCTACTTCAACGGTTCGCAAACGATCACCGACACGACTGCAACTACCTTTACATATCAAGAGGCGTCTAAGGCCAGCGTCCCAGAAACTACGTTCAATAATGCAACTGCCACTGTTGGTGCGAGCTCGGCTGGTGTAGTGCAGGCGAAACTTACCTCCAATGTTGCCACCATTACAACGGATAAAGCTCACGGGTTTACTGCTGGTCAGTCAGTCGTAGTCGCTAACACTTCCCCGCTGATTCAAATTGCTTCCCGAGCACTTCGCGTTGCATCTGGTTCTGGTACTGCCACAGTACAGACTAGTGCGATTCACAGCCTGAACAATAGCGATGTGGTTGACATCACAGGACTTCAGGACTCGGCCTTTATTTTTTCGATTTACGTCAAAGACAATATTGCTACACTCAAGACTTCTAAATCAGTCAACTTTAAAAATGGCGACACCATAACCGTTTCTGGGGTCAGCACACCGACAAGAATCACCCACAAGTCCCGAACTAGTAACAGCGTCACTCTTACCCTGAGCACAGATGCCACATACAAGCATCCCTATTCAATTGGGGACGAAGCAGTCATTGAAAATATCTATGACTATGTCACCGTACAAAAACAAAGAATTAGCAGTGCGGTAGCAACCCTAACAGTTCCGACAGGTCACGGAATTACAGTTGGCACCACAATTACAGTTAAAAAGTGTACAGACTCTGAAACCCTGATTAGCAAGCGAGCCTCTCGCGGGTATGCCACTGTTACAACAGGTGGACCACACAACTTTAGCTCTGGCGACACTGTCACAATTTCTGGAGCAGGGTCAGGCTTTAACGGAGAGCACCGCGTTACCGAACCCATTACCAGCAATAGTTTTAGCTATGAAGTAATCCTGGACGATGAGCTAGTAACGAGGCCCAACAGAAAAACAGTTGTTGCTGAAAAGTCCATTACCGGGACTGTAACTACCAATGAGGCCGTATTCAACGGCGACTTTGAGGTGTCTGCAGTTTCTGATACTACAGTTTCTTATCAGATTAACAACGCATACGACTCCCCCCTTACTACATCAGCGGGTACCGCTCAAATCGTGCTCTTGAGTCCGATGAACGGAACCTACGCCCTTACTAATGTATCTACTACTCAGATTACCTATACTCAAAACGGAGCCAATGTCGCCAATGTTGCCGTGGAGCGTCCTGATAAGAATATCGAAACACCGTACCCTACGGCCACCCCCAAGACTAATATCTTGAACGGCGATCGAGTCATCACAAAAGTTGATGGCAACACTCTTACGTTTGCGGTGACACCGCCTCGAAACTTTAAGACCGACCCAGTACTGGCGGGTATCGTCACCAAAAACAGCGTATTTAATGGAACTAACAAGACAATTAGCAACGCTACAAATAATGTCTTTGACTACTCCGCTGGGGCGCAAACCACAGCAGTTACAGAAGATGTTGTAAACTCCGTTGCCTACGCTAAAGCCACGAGCATCTATAACGGGACAAAGACTATTCTGTCTAGTCCAGCCCCGACGGAAAAGACGTTCTCGTACTCGGTGACGCACGGCGACCGATCTCCTGAACTTATCATTAGTCAGGGCTCAGCAACCGTGCGACCTGTCGCCATTGCTAGTACATTTGGACCATTCCCTGGCAGTGCGGACATCGGACTGTTGTTCTCGACTCGGGAGGCGTCTGGAATTAACACCGACCCACCCATTCATCGCGGCTTTGAACTCACGACTGTTGGGGAGGCGCTGGAGAAGTACGCATCGTCCGTAGACGGATTCGACTATCGCATTGACTGTGAGTACGACGAGTCGACCATGACCTTCACCAAGACTTTTGTTATGCTCCCCCTTGAGTACCCCAATCCGCCAGAGGCAGGTGTGGTATCTCCCGTTAGTCGATATGGGGCTGACGAGGTTATCTTTGAGTACCCTGGAAATATTGGAAAGTTCTCCGTCAACGAAAGTGCAGAGAATGCGTCTACGCGAATGTTTGTGGTTGGTAACGAAAACGCTGGCGACGACTACGGCTCGAACATTGGTGTCGCTGCCTTGACTGACTTCCTCGATGGATCGCGTGGACGCAAGTGGCCCCTCCTCGACTTTGACGAGAAGGCCGACGACGCCAACAACAAGACTATTTTGTACGGATACGCCCGACGCTACGCCCTCGAGGCCGCACCTCCAATGGCCGAATTTTCCATTAGCGTGAACGGGGCGCTAGAACCAATTGTTGGATCATATGCTCCTGGTGACTGGTGCAGTATTGTTGTTCGAGACCCGTTCATTCAGGCTCGACTGAGCACTGACCTTGAGCCTCGTGATACCGTGCTAGTCCGTAAAATTGAGTCCTACTCGGTCTCAGTTCCAGACGGTGTGACCTTCCCCGAGGAAGTAACGCTGACAGTTATTCCTGAGTGGGAGGTGGATGGCTTTGGCGACTAGACGCGTACGACGTAACCGCAATGTCGGAAACAAGCTCAACGATCTCGAGTCGAGGGTTGACTCCAATGAGAAGAAGAAGATTCAAGATAACTCTGTTGGGGCTGCTCAGATTGCCAATCAAGGTGTTGCCACCGACAACGTCCAAGATCGAGCCGTAACCAGCAACAAGATTGAGCTAGGTGCAATTAGCACCGAGCACTTGTCGCAGATCACTTCGCTGTCATCAGGTGGAGATTTGTCTTTGAATCTAGGCGATGAGGGCCATGTCGTACTTAATGGTGTCCGGTACGAATCTCCATATGACTCACTAGCAAGTGCTACTGGATTATATAGCTTAGCGTTTGATCCAGACACTAATGAAGTTTTAGTTTACCCGCAGCAACCTGGCGGCGATGCAGTCCTTACCCCCAGCGAGATGAACTGGAAGCAGGTTACTGGAACCGGGACAACATCTGCCAACCCTACGCCACCTGTAACGCTTCTTGTTTTTGACAGTGACGGGACATATGTTCAGCCGAACAGTCCCCTTGTAACTGTTGGCGGTGCGGTTCTTGTTAGTGTGTCTGGGTATGTTCACGCAAACTCGACCCCACGAAGCTGGGTTGTTCAGTTGTATCGAGGTAGCACTGCTATCGGCGTACAGCACTCATACGATTTCGACACAAGCAATGATGATTTAGCATTTGAGTTTAGTTTTATTGATGATGTAGCCGCTGGGACATATGTGTACTCCCTACGTCTAGTTAGCTCCCCCGCTGGAAGTCTTGACTGGTCTGCAGAAATGAATGTCATCGAGCTGATGGGATCCGTCGGGCCACAGGGTAATACAGGAGTAACAGGCCCTACGGGCGCGATTGGTGCAACCGGAATTACGGGTCCAACAGGATCAGTAGGAGCTACTGGAGTTGCTGGTAATACTGGAGTAACAGGATCAACAGGTGCTATCGGAGTCACTGGCGCAACTGGCGCAACCGGATCAACTGGTGCCGTCGGTGCCACAGGTGCGGTAGGCGCGACTGGTGCTGTCGGTAATACGGGCGCAGTTGGGGATACAGGAACAACTGGTGCCGTTGGACCAACAGGACCAACAGGCGCAACAGGTCCCACTGGCTCTACAGGTGCAACAGGAGCAGGTGGGGCACTAGGCTACTACGGCTCGTTCTACGACATGACCGACCAACAACTTGCTTCTATTTCTGCGGAGCAAGTCATTGCAATCGGTACCACGTCGGAGTCAAACGGCGTGAGCATCCAAAACGGCGACGAAGTTACATTTGCTTACGCTGGAACCTACAGCCTCACATTTTCTATCCAAATTACCAACTATGCTAACTCTGTAGAGAAAGCAATTTTCTGGCTAAAGACAAATAACGTCGACTACCCAGACTCTGCCACTGAAATAGATTTACAGCCACGCAAAGCGGCAGACAACCCTAACCGCCAAGTAATCACAATCAACTATGTTGCAACTGCAACAGCGGGACAACAAGTACAGGTTTACTGGTCTGGCTCAAGCACTCAACTTCGAGTAGAGTCCCTGCCCGCTGGCACGTCGCCAGTCTCTCCCGCAGTCCCGTCAATCATTCTTACCGCAGTACAGGTTATGTACACTCAACTTGGACCGACGGGTGCTGTCGGCGCTACTGGTGTGACGGGACCCACGGGCGCTGTCGGGCCAACGGGCGCTCAAGGCGTAACTGGTCCGACTGGCTCGCAGGGTATTCAGGGAGTTACTGGACCGACAGGCGCACAAGGCATTCAAGGCATTCAAGGTCCGACTGGCGCACAAGGTTTGACGGGTGCCACGGGTCCGACTGGCGCTACGGGCGAGACGGGGGCAGTAGGAAATACTGGGGCAACTGGAACCAATGGAATTGACGGTGCTACTGGTGCTCAAGGAAATACTGGTGTAACTGGGGCAACAGGGGCAGTCGGAAATACTGGACCAACTGGCGCAATCGGTAATACGGGTGCACAAGGTGAAACTGGAGCTGTTGGTCCCACTGGTTCAGTTGGTAATACTGGAGCACAAGGAGTTACAGGTGCAACTGGCGCAGTAGGTAACACAGGCGTTACTGGACCAACGGGTGCTGACTCAACTGTTGTTGGACCAACAGGAGCTGTCGGTCCGACTGGTGCTGTAGGTGCTACTGGAAATACTGGATCACAAGGCAACACTGGTCCAACAGGTGCTGTCGGAGATACAGGTGCTGTCGGAAATACTGGAGCAGTAGGAAACACGGGTGCAACTGGTGCTGATAGTACGGTTGCTGGGCCTACGGGCGCAGTCGGGGCAACGGGTGCGGTGGGCGCGACTGGTGCTACTGGTGCAACAGGTGCTACTGGTCCTACGGGTGCCGATAGTACGGTTGCTGGGCCTCAAGGAAACACTGGAGCAACAGGAGCAACAGGTCCTACAGGCGCGGACTCAACAGTAGCTGGTCCTACGGGAAATACTGGTGTGACAGGATCAACAGGATCAACAGGATCAACTGGTTCAACTGGTGCAACAGGTTCGACAGGGCCAACCGGCCCAACACCATCTTCTTCAGTAATACTTCGTCTAACCGTCACGGGTGGGACGTCAGTAGACCTCACTGGCGCACCTGCAATTGTCTATGCTGTACTTGCAGCAGGTGGCGGTGGAGGAGGCGGCACCAGCGGCGCTACCTCGGTAGCTGCTGGTGGGGGTGGGGCAGGAGCCGTAGTTTCAGGCTGGGTGCCTGCACTAAGCACAGTCACCCTTGGAGCCGGCGGCTCGGGGGGAACTACGACGGCTGGCGGAACCGGAGGAACCTCGTACTATTCTGGGCTGGTCGCTTTTGGGGGAGCTGGCGGTGGACTCGGCGGAGGGGTCGGTTCGGCTGGGTCTAACGGTTCAGCCGGCGGAGGCGGCGGCGGAAGCACGACAGTCGGATTTGCTGGAGGCGCATCAAGTTCAATCGGGTACAACGTCGGCGGATCGGGCGGAGCTGGAGTTTTTGCAGCTGCTTTTGCAGGAGGAACTGATGGTACACCCGGAAGCTCTGGAGGAGGTGGTGGATCAGCGGTGACTTCTGGAACAGCAAGCAACTCTGGAGGTGGGACTGGCGGAACCGGACTGGCTGGAGGTGGCGGTGGCGGGGCGTACAACACGTCGGCCTCAAACACCGGAACTGCTGACGGCGGCTCCGGAGGAGCTAGTTTTAGATTCTCTGGTGGGTCTACTGCCGTATCTGGGAGCAGTACAGGAGTTAAAGGCTCATCTGGAGCTGGTGGCGCTGGAATTGCAGCTGCTGGCTCAAACGGAGCTTCAGGTACAGGATCAGGAGCACGTACCGGAGGAGCCGGAGGAGCCGGAGGAGGCGGAGGCGGAGGAGCCGCAGGCCTTTCCGCAACTGGCGGCGCTGGCGGAGCCGGTGCGCTCCTTCTGTACTGGTAGGAGTGAGACCCTATGTTTGGTAATCTTTTAGTTCCCGAGGGTATGACCCTTAGATATACGTTTGCAAGTAGCGCGTACAGTCCGGGAGTTTACCACACAGTAGATCTTACTGATGCACCTACCTTTGTTTTTGCTATCGTCGTTGGTGGTGGAGGCGCTGGAGGTAGCAGTAACGCACTTGGCCAAAGTGCGGGGGGAGGTGGTGCTGGAGCAATTAGTTATGGCTTAGTTCCTGCCTCGAGCAAGGCGTACTTTGGAGCCGGAGGCGTCGCAACTTCAAGTGGCTCAAATAACGGCAATCCGTCAGCCTACTCAACGCTTTACGCTGAAGGTGGGGCTGGCAGCCTTGGAGGAAATAACAGTGTGACGTCTGTAGCAAAATACGGTGCTGGCGGAGCTGGCGGACCAAAAGGTGGTAACAGCGGCACTATCTCTGGCGGTGCAGGAAGCACCCTGTGGTACAGCATTGGTGGCGCTGGTGGCGCTGGAGTTTCGGAGGACAATGCCAATGTTGGTAATCCTGGACAAGACGGCTCCTCTGGTGGAGGTGGTGGGGGCAGAACCAACCCGTCAACTACGGGACAAAATCCGTGCGTTGGAGGGGACGGTGGAAGTGGTTGGGTCGGTGGTGGTGGGGGGTCTGGAGTAACAAAGGATGCAACTCAGTCAGCCACCACCAGCGGGGGCAACGGTGGCAGCTCATACGCAGGATATTCTGGCGGAATAGGCGGAAGCATAACAAACTCAACAGACCGCGCCGCAAGTGGTGGCGGAGGAGCTGGGTACCTGGGGGACGGATTCAATGGTTCGGCTGCTAGAACTTCTACCGGAGCCGTCGGAGGAGCTGGAGGAAATGGCGGGGGAGGCGGAGGCGGAGCAGGAGGCGACAACTCTTTAGGTGGAAATGGCGGAAACGGTTGTGTCCTTATTTATTGGTAAAGAAAAGAGAGTTAAATGAACGTATATGCAGTAGTTAACCCAACTCAAGGGTACGTAACAAATGTCATTCTTGCTGACAACATAGACCAGGCTCGGGCCGTGATGAGCAACGTAGTTGAGGTCACGGAACTGACTGGCCCCGCAAGAATTGGTGGATGGTGGAACGGGAGCGTTTTTATGGACGAACAACCAACAACTCCTGAAGAACCAATCATCGATGATAGTTCGGTGTAGCGTCGATCCTGAGATTGATACTCACACTGTTGTTTTATAAAAATGATAGAATAGAGGAACAATGTACTACGTAAAAGACGGCCCGCGTACCCTCGAGTTCGAGGGGCGTCTTCTTGGGGAATCTACTTCTCGGCGTGGTGACTCTATCCGGTGGATCGAGTTTAAGCTGTATCAGACCGAGAGCGGTGCGTACGTTCTCTCGCGCATTGGTCGATCAAAGGTTTATCATACAGCTTCATGTGCCTTGGTTTCTCGCTACGGGCTGACCGAGGTTGAGTGGAATGACATTGATATTGACTCACTTGAATGTCCTGAGTGTCTTCCGAGTGCTGAGGCTCAGCTGGTCTTTCCAGAAAAAAACCGATACTGGGCGCAAGTTAGTGACGAGCCGCAGGCGGTTCTCGAGGCTCTCTACAAGTATGATGAAGGAGGTGCGCGATATCTGACTAAGGTCGCCCAGCGACTGCTTGAGTCGGCATCACACAACGACTCTCGTATAGAATCTATCTACAGAATAGAGCGCATCCCGTGATAAACCCAGACTTTCAACACAGCCCCCTGCAAATGTTGCTGGTTGAAATGCATGAGCTTCACCAAGAATTACAACGTCAAGGGTTTTCATCCAAGGACTCTAACGAAATTATTGGTCACATCTTGTACGATCAGATGATGGACCGTCCGCTTGTGTCGGACGTAGATACCGAGTACACTGAAGACCTAGAAGATTTAGACGACGACAACGACGAAGGAGATTTACTAGATGACGACGACCCCAGCGGAGAACGGCCTCTCTAACGTCAAGCTTCACTTGGTAGACACTGTCGAAAAGGCAGAACAGTTTCTCTCGTGGCTTGGCGAGCGCCGACCGATGAACGCTATTGCCATTGATATTGAAACGGGCGAGAAGCCAGGTGGGCACCGCAACGATGCGTTGTCCCCGTGGCACGGAAACATTCGCCTCGTTCAGGTAGGAGATGCACAGCAAGGCTGGGCGATCCCGTGGGAAGAATGGGCTGGTGTCTTCTATCAGGGTATGGAAAACTACGACGGACCCATCGTTTGCCACAACATTGCGTTCGAGGCTCGCTGGTTTTCGGTCAAGTCGCGCTGGGAACTTCCGTGGCACCAAGCCCACGACACCATGATTATGGCTCAAATCATTGATCCTCTCGGAACAGGTGCGCTCAAGCGCCTTGCGGCTCGATATGTTGATGGCCGCTCAGTTGCCTTGCAGGACACGCTCGATCGTCAATTCATGGATAACGGCTGGACGTGGGGGACTGTTCCCGTCACGTTTGAGCCGTACTGGGCATACGGCGCTCTCGATACCGTACTCACAATGCGCCTCTTTGAGCAGTTCTACGAACTATGCGGTCCGGGAAAGCCATACAGCATTCCTTACGAACTCGAGATGGCGACGCGCAAAATTGTCACGCGCATGGAAATTAATGGTGCTCGCGTCAACCTTGAGTACTCCAAGAGCAAGTACGACGAACTCATGAACTACTCTGACTCCGTCAAGCAGTGGGCAAAACAAGCCTATGGTGGTGTGTCAATTACGAGTAACATGCAACTCGTGCGCGCATTTGAATGGATGGGTGCTGACATCACGGAGACCACTCCGTCTGGCAATAAGTCCGTCAGCAAGGATCAACTTGCCATGCTGGTCCGTGACGGTAACGCTGAAGTTAAGCAATTGGCCGATGCGGTACTCAAACAGCGCAAGGCTGACAAGTTGGCAAGTTCCTACTTCCTTAACTTTATCAACGACAATGTCGATGGGTTTGTCCACCCCTCCGTTAAAACAATGGGTGCTCGTACTGGCCGTATGTCGATTACAGACCCTGCTTTGCAGACTCTTCCGTCTGGCGATGCTACGGTTCGTCGTGCGTTCATCCCGAAGGATGAGAACCACGTCATTATCTCTTCCGACCTTGATCAAGTTGAGTTCCGCCTTACCGCCAACTACAGCGAAGACCCAGCCCTCATCAAGCTGTTCCACGATGCCGATGCTACTGGCGGTGACGTGTTTACCTCGATTATGCAGCAGGTTTACCGTGATAACACGCTCACTAAGGCAGACCCTCGCCGTAAACTTATCAAGGGTGTCGTCTATGGCAAGCTCTACGGTGCTGGTGTGGACAAGATGGCTCTAACCGCAGGTGTTCAAACCGACGTCATGCGCGAGGTCGTTGAGGCCTTCGACGGTAACTACCCTGGTGTCAAAATGTTCCAAAAGCGTATTGAAGACTTTGGGATGCGTCGCGTCCGTGATGAGGGCAAGGGGTATGTTATGACTCGTACCGGACGCCGACTTCCTTGTGACGACGATCGAGTTTATTCGCTGACCAACTACCTTATTCAAGGGACGGCAGCAGAAGTCTTTAAGCAGAACTTGATTCGACTCGATCAGGCTGACCTTACGGAACTCCTTATTGTTCCAGTGCACGACGAAATTGTTCTTCAGGCTCCTCGCGAGAACGCCGAAGAAATCAAGCGTGTTGTGCAAGCCTGCATGACAACAACCGAGGGCTGGGACATTCCTCTCACTGCGGGTGTAGACGGGCCTTTCGAGAACTGGGGACAGAAGTACGATGCCTAAATTTGTGTTGGCTGTAGACCCCGGAAAAGTTACGGGCATGGCGCTCGCTTCCTTTGGAAAAGGATCCGATCCACATCTAATTTGGGCTGACGAGCTCGAGATGATCGACTACTATGACAAGCTTCGCGAGTTGTTTGCAAGGTACGGGGACGACCTTGAAATTGTCTGCGAGAAATTTACAATCAATGTGCAGACGGCTAAGAAGTCTCAGGCTCCGTATAGCCTTGAGTGCATCGGTGTCCTCAAAGCGGTTATGATGTACTATGGCCGCAACCCCGAGGAGCTGAAGTACCAACTCCCCGCGAATGCCATGAGCATGTTCCCTAATGCCAAGATTAAGACCATGGGCTACTGGTACCGAGGAGGTGCTGGGCACGCCCTCGATGCAATTCGACATGCGCTACTTTATGTGGTACAACAGGAGAAGTGGAATTTTTTACCACTACTCAGAAAAGGAAATGACGAATGACGATTAATGTCGAACTGAACGAGGAACGCACACAAATCCTTATTAGTGCCGAGTGGCGTTTCAAGGAGCTGTGTAAGACGATTCCTGGTGCGACATGGGACTCCAAGAGCGATGTGTGGCGTATGCCTGTGTCGTGGTCTGGCTGTCTCGCCCTGCGCTCTACGTTCCGAGACGCCCTTGCAATTGGTCCGGGGCTGGCTCAGTGGGCAACGGATGAGCGAACTAATCGTATCGACCCTGCTAACGCACTGCGCGAAGTTACCGTCTCTGACGAGGGGGACGCGGACCTGTTCCCTCACCAGCGAGCTGGTGTCGAATTTTTGGTTACAGCACGTCAGGCGTTGTTGGCTGATGAGCCTGGGCTTGGTAAGACTGCACAGGCGATTCGAGCTATCAAGAAACTTCACGATCAGGGGGAGGATGTTTTTCCTGCCCTAATTGTCTGCCCTAACACTCTGAAAAAGAACTGGGAACGCGAGTTTGATCGGTGGTGGCCAGGTGTCGACGTTACCGTCATTGGTGGTACCGCCGTTCAACGTCGCAAGCAGTTTGAAGAGCCTGCTCAGGTCTATGTCATTAACTGGGAAAGCCTCCGTACACACTCGCGCTTGGCTCCCTATGGCTCGGTCTCGCTGGCTCGCTGTAAGGCGTGTGGCGGAGAGAACGGCTCTATGACCGAAAGCCGTTGTGAGGTTCACCCACGCGAGCTCAACTCTATTGACTTCAAGGCGGTGGTCGCGGATGAAATCCATCGATCCAAAGACCCAAAGTCCAAGCAGACTCGCGCCCTCTGGTCGGCGTCGGGCAACGCAGACATTCGATTTGCACTTACCGGAACTCCAATTGCTAAAGATGTTGTCGACCTGTGGCCGATCTACCACTGGCTTGCCCCAACTGAATTCCCAAGCCGTACTCGCTGGATTGACCGAATGGTCGATACCATGTTCAATGCTTTCGGCGGGATGATGGTTCTCGGTGTCAAGCCTCAGATGGAGGACGAGTTCTACGCCTCAATCAACCCCCGCATGCGTCGTATGCTCAAGCAGGTTGTGCTTCCGTGGCTTCCTGAAGTCATTGTCGATCGTCGCGATGTCGAGATGTCGGCCAAGCAAAAGAAAGCTTACAAGGATATGAAAGAGCAAATGATTGCTGAGATTGAGGACGGTGGCATTGTCACAGCACCCTCAGTCCTGACCCAGACTCTGCGCCTCCTCCAACTTTCGAGCGCGTACGCCACAATAGAAATTGATGAGACCTCGGGCGAGGAGCGCGTGATTCTCTCCGAGCCGTCGTGCACGATTGATGCCTTGATGGACGACATTAAGAACGCTGACTTCGGCGACGATTCAGTTGCGGTTTCCGCTGTGTCTCGTCAGTTGATCTACTTGCTGAGTGCTCGCCTCACCAAAGAGGGCATTGCTCACGGCCTCATTACAGGGGCTCAGACCGCTGATGAGCGACAGTACGCTATCGACGACTTCCAGTCTGGTCGCACTAAGTGGATCCTCTTCACGGCGCAAGCAGGCGGTGTTGGGGTCACCCTGACGGCAGCTCGTCGCCTGATTCGTCTGCAACGTCCGTGGTCACTCGTTGACGATCGACAGGTCAACGACCGCGTCCACCGCATTGGCTCTGAGATTCACGACTCGATCATCATTACTGACTATGTCACTGGCGGAACTGTGCAGGAACGCGTAGTTGACGTGTTAGAATCAAAGTCCGACAATTTCGAACAGATTGTCAAGGACAAGGAGCAACTCCTCAAGATGCTCAAAGAAGGGTAAAGCTGTGGCTGGGAAAAGAGGAAAGTCCTCTGGCGTTCGTAACAACGATCGTCAAAATGGCAAGGCATTTAAGAAGCACCCCAAGAAGTTCGACACTGAAAAGCGTCGACTCGTTCCGGCACCACCTAAGTAAGGGAACAAACAAATGACAGAAGGAATCTATACGCTCTCCAACTCGGAGATTCAGACGTACAAGGACTGTCGCCGTAAGTGGTGGCTGGCCTATTACCGACGTTTGAAGCCAAAGCAGAAGAAGTACAGCGGCCCCTTGGCTCTTGGATCTCGTGTCCACGAGGCATTGGACCAGTACTACTCGACTGACTCTCCGCTTCTTGACATCTACGCAAACCTTGTTCAAGAGGAGCGTAAGCTTGTCGAGGCTCAGACGGAGTTTACAAGCGACTTTGAGACAGAAGCCGACCTCGGTCGTATCATGCTCGAAGGGTACCTCGACTGGGTCGAGGAGGAAGGGATTGACGCCGACCTCGAGTTCATCTCGACGGAAGAAATCCTGACCATGCCAATGTTCGACGGTAGCGTTGAACTTCAGGGCAAGCTGGATATGCGAGTTCGCCGTAAGGCGGACGGTGTTCGCATGTTCCGCGACTTCAAGACGGTGGGCGGGTCGTTTACTCAGTTCGGTGAAACTGCTCACATGAATGAGCAAATCCTCACCTACATGCTCTTGGAAAATGCTCAAAACACAGACACGGACGAACGAAGCGAAGGTGGTCTCTTTACCCTGCTTAAGAAGGTAAAGCGTACTGCTGCTGCAAAGCCTCCGTTCTACGATCAGTTCGAAGTACGACACAATGTGTACACGTTGCGAGCCTTCTGGCAGCGACTTCATGGTGTAGTATCAGACTTGATAAAGACTAAAGATGCGTTGGACAATGGCGAAAGTCACTTTGCAGTGGCTTATCCTCGTCCGAACCGGGACTGCAAGTGGAAGTGCGAATTCTTTGCTATCTGCCCTCTCATCGATGATGGAAGTGCCGCAGAGTCAGCTTTGGAAATGGGCTACGAAGTTGCAGACCCGTATGCATATTACGGAAAA
>Ga0079301_1000826_pt1 | contig 14935 bp, 16 predicted proteins | sample Wag4_2014_7_11_3_FD_74797 | JGI IMG/M metagenome (GOLD analysis project Ga0079301, IMG submission 74797) | Fresh water mixed with fracking chemicals microbial communities from Ohio, USA - Utica-2 Time Series FC 2014_7_11 | ecosystem: Engineered > Industrial production > Chemical products > Input...
CTGCTCTACGGAACCCTGGTGCGAACGCTGCAGGAGCAGCGGATTGCCCTGCACGGCATGGCCCACATCACCGGTGGGGGGTTACCGGAGAACCTGCCCCGCTGCCTGCCCGCCGGCGTTCATGCCGCCATCGATCCGCACAGCTGGGCCAGGCCGCCGCTGTTTCGCTGGCTGCAGGAGACAGGGCAGATCCCGGAGCCGGATCTCTGGAACACCTTCAACCTCGGCATCGGGTTCTGCGTGGTGGTGCCAGCAGAGGCGGCGGACGAGGCCCTGACGGCCTGTCAAGACAGCGGCCATCAGGCGTGGCACCTCGGGGAGATCGTCAGTGGCGATCCGCCGCCGGGAGCGACCCTGGCCGGCCTTCCCCGCTGATCCAAACCGCGCCCCTGGCTCCGATCAATTCATTGCAAGCCAGCCGGATCCGTGGCGACGAATTGATCGCGACTGCTTAGGGTGCCTGGCATCACCCGGGCCGGGGTCAGTCGTCTGGCCCCCCGGGGATCGGAACGGTGCGGAAGTCGATGCTTTCCGCCCGCGTCACCGCTGTTGCTGATCCACATCCCCGTTCGCGAGGTTCTACCGATGTTTAATAACCGTCCCCAACCCCCGCTCGCGGGCGGTCAACGGGTCACCCGTCGCCGCAGTTCGGCGGGCCCGGTTCCCCCGATCCGGCCCCAGCGCCCGCGGGAGCAGCTCAACCGCCCCCTGCGCCCCACCTTTCTCACCCTGCGGGACCACGGCAAGGTGTATGTGGCCGACCTGCCCAAGCTCTCCGATGGCCAGTTGGCGCATGTGGCCAAGGAAGCCCGGGATGTGCTGGACAGCATCACCCGCCGGTTGGCGGAACTCGAATCCCAGCTGCAGTTGAGCACCCCGGAGCAGGACACCCGCATCAGGGCCGCCACCAAGCGCGGTGTGACCGAGCGCTTCATCCGGGCGATCGAGGAAGAGCAGGAACTGCGTCGCAACAACCCGAAGCTGCGGGAGGCCGCCGATGAATCGGTGGCACGCACGTTTCTGGAACTGGCCCGCCACCGGCTGCCCGGCTCCACCTTCGATGCCTTGCTGCAGGAGGCCCTGGCCGCCTGCGGCCCCAGCGCTGGCGATGCGGTGGTGACGGCGGATGAATCAGGGGGATCTGACGAGTCTGGGCTGGCGGCCGTCGCTCCCCAGCCGCGGGTGATGCCCGTGGTTCTCACGCCCGCTCCTGAGGCCTGCTGACCCCGGCGCCGGACCCTGCGGTCAGGCGCTCTGAAAGGGATTGGCCGGCATCCCCCCTGGCACAGCCGCCGCCGTCTGGTCCAGGGCCTGTCGCTCCTCAGGCGAGAGTTGCCAGCGCAGGGCCGCAGCCGCAACCGCCACTTGGTCAGGCCGGCGCAGCCCGGGAATCGGCATCGCCCCATGGGCCCGACACCAGTTCAACGCCACCGCCGCCAGGGGGGCCTGCCGGCCCTGTGCCACCTCGGCCATCAACGCCAGAAGCGGCTCGAGCCCGGGCCCGAGCCGGCCGAACAACCAGCGCCTGGGGCCGGAGGCGGGCCTGTCGACCAGGGGATCACGGCGGGCCAGCAAACCAAGGGCCAGCGGGCTGTAGGCGATCAGCTCGATACCGAGTTCCCGGCAGACTTCGGCCACGCCGCCAGGCCTGAGGGGTTCCCGGCAAAGCAGCGACAACTGCACCTGCAGGCTGCAGATCCGCACCCCACGGCTGTGGAGATACGCATGCAGCCAACGTAGACGACGGGGCCCCACATTGGAGAGCCCCAGCTCAGCGATGCGACCGCTGCTCACCTGATCTGCCAGCCCATCCAGGAGGGGCAGTTCCTGCCAGGACGCGTAACGACTGGTGCTCCAGTGCAGCTGCACCCGATCGATCCGGCCGCCGAGGCGCTGTTCTGAAGCTGCAACGGCGCGATCGAAGCCATGGCGCCCCAGCCGCCAGGGGAAGGGGGCGAGCTTGGTGGCCAGGCAGAGACCGGCCCGTTCCTGCGGCGGCAGGGCTAGCGCAAAGCGGCCGAGCAGCATTTCGCTGCGGCCGTTGTAGCGGCCCGTTCCATAGGAATCAGCCGTATCAAACAGGCGCAGACCCGATGCTGCTGCCTGGCGAAAGGTGGCTTCAAGCACGCCGTCAGCAGCTGGCTCATAACCCCAGAGCAGCTGATTGCCCCAGGCCCAGGTGCCCACGCCGATGCCTGGATGCGCCATGGTGGAGGTCCGACTCCTCGGGGAACCACTGTTGCAGCTGACTGTCTCAACCCCTGTTGCAGCTGACTGTCTCAACCCCCGGATACAGACCCCGCACCGCCCAGGCCATGGTCGCCACGCGATTCAGCTCCAGCGAAACTGCACCCGCAGAGCAGGCGCCCACCGATCAGCTCCCTCAGGCTGAGGCGGTGCCAGACCCGGTGCTCTGCCTGCACTGCGGCCGCACGGCAACCAATGGCATCAGCTGCGAAGGGGCCTGCGTCGCCGACTCGGGCTACTGATCCAGACCGGTTGAAGCCCGCCACGCCAGGATGGGCTCATGGTTCTGCCCAGCCTGCTACTGCCCAGCGACCGGCTCAGCCACCGGCCCAGCGCTGCTGGCCAGCGGCTCACGCGTCAGGCATGGATCGCGGCCGGCCTGATCGGCCTCAGCTTGAGTGTGCTGGCAACGGCGAAGGCCGACGGGGCCGGATTCGGACGCTGGGAAAGTCGGCTGCGCCAGTGCAGTCTCGAGGCGGCCAGCCGACCGGAGCGCAGCTGTGCCCACCTGCGCCTGGAGCAACCGGTGGCCGGACTGCTGAGTGTGCGGTTTGTGGGGCCAGGCAGCCGCGAGCGTCCCGGCAGCGAGGAGGTGGTGTTCGCCGGCGATCTGCACGCCCTCCAGCCTCCACTGAGCTGCGACGCCGAAGGCCGCTGCCAGGCTCCCCGCACACCACTGCGGGTGCGCGTGCGGATGGTGGCCTGGGCCGGCTTTGACGACCGGGGGCTGGTGGAGACCCTGCCCCAGTCCCGACTGGCCCAGGGAGAATGTCTGATTGAGCGCATGCAGGTGCGCTGTGACGCCGACCTCAAAGGCGGCTCGACCACCGGCGGAGCACCCACTGGCCCGCGTCGCTGGACAGCTCAGGGCCAACTGCCGCCGTGAACCGGAACCGCTACCTCAGGCCCAACCCGAATGAGGGGTGGTCTTGCGATCCGGCCAGCCTCCTGCAGGCCGAGGCTCTGCAGCAGCGGCAGAGCAACTGCCCACCAAGGTGGCAGATCGGACAACCGCGAAGGTGGCAGTTCAATCTTCTGCGAAGGTGGCAGCTCAACCCTCTGCGAAGGTGGCAGCTCAACCCTCTGCAAAGGCGGCACCCAGATTCGAACTGGGGGTAAAGGATTTGCAATCCTCTGCCTTACCACTTGGCCATGCCGCCGGCTGGGAGCAAACTCCCGCTGAGCGGATCGTATCAGTCAGCCACCGGATGCCGGATCGCCTGCTGGTGCTGAGCAACGGCCACGGCGAAGATCTGATCGCCCTGCGGGTGATCGAAGCCCTGCGGCGTCTGAGGCCAGGGCTGCGGGTCGCAGCGCTGCCGCTGGTGGGGGAAGGCCACGCCTTCGGAGCAGCCGCCAGACAGGGCGCAGTGGAGCTGATGGGCCCCCGCCTGCACCTGCCGAGCGGCGGCTTCAGCAACCAGAGCCTGCGAGGCCTGCTGCGGGATGTGGCGGCGGGGTTGCCGCAGCAGAGCTGGCAACAATGGCGCCTGGTGCGCCGCTGGGGCGGCGCAGGGTGGCCGATCCTGGCCGTGGGCGATCTGCTGCCGCTGGCTCTGGCCTGGAGCGGGGGAGGCCCCTATGGCTTTCTCGGCACTCCGAAAAGCGATTACACCTGGACGACTCCACCTCCTCCGGGCTGGGGCAGCACCGCGCTGGCGGATGCCTACCACCGCTGCAAGGGCAGTGAATGGGACCCCTGGGAATGGGGTCTGATGGGGGCTGAACGCTGCCGGCTTGTCGCCATGCGCGACCGCCTGACAGCCCGGGGCCTGCGCCGACGCCAGGTGGCAGCCCTGGCAGCCGGCAACCCGATGGCGGATGGGTTCGGGCCGGCGGTCATGCCGGCTGACCTGAGCGACCGGCGGCGACTGCTGCTGCTGCCAGGCAGCCGCATGCCCGAGGCGCTGCAGAATGCTCGGCGCCTGCTGGCCGGGCTGGTTGCCGCAGGACTGGACGAACCCACAACTGTGCTGCTGGCCTGCGGTCACCAGCCCGACCTCACCTGCTGGCAGCGCCTGCTGAGCGACTGTGAGCAGCCGGCGTTGCCGCTCACCGCCGCGGCTGCACGGCTGGGGGCGGCGGCCCGCTGGGGCAGCGGCCCCCTGGAGCTGCTGTATGGAACGGGCTGTTTTGAGCGCTGGGCCGGCTGGGCCGAAGTGGCTCTGGCCACCGCCGGCACCGCCACCGAACAGGTGGCCGGGCTGGGGGTTCCAGCCCTGTCGCTGCCGGGGGCCGGGCCCCAGTTCACCGCAGGCTTCGCCCGGCGCCAGAGCCGGCTGCTGGGCGGCGCCGTGCAGCCCTGCCACGACCCCGTCGAGCTGGGATGGCGCCTGCGTCAGCTGCTGGCGGATCGAACCCACCGGCTGAAGTTGGGCGCCCAGGGGCGGCGACGGCTCGGCCCGCCCGGTGGCAGCGAACGCCTGGCGAGGCATGTGCTGCGCACACTGCTCGCCAAAGCCGACGAACCCGATTGGGGATGATGGCTGTCCACGCTGCACAGCCCCGCCCATGGCAGGCCTCTCGGATCGCGACTACAGCGCCGCCTGCGCTCGACTGGCCAGCGCCATGGGGGTGAGCCTGGCGGCGGCCCGTCGGCGGGTGGACATCAAGGCCGCCCAGGCGGGCCTGCGCGACACGACAGCCAAGATTGCCCTGGCAACGGAACTGCTCGCCGGCGCCGAAGTGGATCGCAGCAGCAATCAGGCGCTGCTCACCAGCCTGCTGGAAGCCACCGCCGCCGACGCGAACTTCATGACCGAAGACTGAGCCGCCCAGACCTCAGCGGGTGCCACCACTGGAGTGCTCGAACAGCAGGTGGAAACGCTGCCGATCAAGGTCAGCCATCACCGGCAGGCAGCCAAAGCAGCGTTGGGCCAGTTCCCAGCGGTCCTCGCGTTTCAGCATCTGCTCAAGGCGGTCACGGGCCGCCAGCAGATAGCGCACATCTCCCGCCGCATAGGTGAGCTGGGCCTCGCTGAGATCCTCCACCCGACCCCAGTCGGAGCTCTGGGCCTGCTTGTCGAGCTCCACGCCGACCAGCTCCTGCACCACCTCCTTGAGCCCATGCTTGGGGCTGTAGGTGCGGGCCAGGCGACTGGCCACTTTGGTGCAGAAGATCGGTCGGACCGTAATGCCCAGATTCTCCGCCAGGGCCGCCACATCAAAGCGGGCGAAGTGGAACACCTTTTCAATGGTGCCGCTCTCCATCAAGGCCTGCAGATGCGGGGCCTCGCTCTGACCGCGGCCCAGCCGGATGCAGCAGACGTTGTCGTGGTCGTCGCAGATCTGCACCAGACAGAGCCGGTCGCGGCCATGGATCAGCCCCATCGCCTCGGTATCCACAGCCAGGGCCCGTGCCCCGGCATAGAGCGTCGCCCACTCGGCATCAAGGTCACCGTCGAACACCGCGAAGCGGGCTGGGGGGGGCAGATGGCTGGTGGGTGTGGCGGTCATGCGGTCGTCAGGAACAGGTGGGGCCGACCCCATGCTGACAACCCGAGCGTCCAGCGCTTCACGGCAGGCAGCCGCAGCAGGGCAGAATCAGCAGATGGCGTCCACCGGCTCCACCCTGCTGCTCACGCTGCTGCTGGCCGTGGGGCTGGTGTTCTTTCTGCGCGCCGCCAGCAAGGACCGCACCACCACAGTGGAGGTGCGCAGCTCGAAACCGGCCCTTGAAGTGCTGCCGGCCCTGATCGGCTGGCTGGAACAGCGCGGCTGGCAGGCCGCCGGCGGCGATCCGGAGCGGCGCCATCTGATCTATCGCGCCCCGGTCGCCTCCAGCCCAGCCCTGGCGGTGCTGCTGTCGCTGCTGGGCAGCATCGGCGCAGCCTGCCTGGGGCTGGTGCTGCGGCAACTCTGGCCGCTGTTGGGCTGGTGGCCCCTGCTGTTGGCCCTGGGTGGCCCCCTGGCTGGGGTGCTCTACCGCCGCAGGGCCCAGCGGGAGGAGGCTCTGGAAGTGCGGTTGGTGAGCCATGACACCGCCACCGGCAGCGCCCTGAGGCTGCGCGCCCACCGCGACGAACTGATCGCCCTGGAGCTGGACCTGGGTCCCCGGCTCGGGCTGTTCAGTGACACCAACCTGCTCAGCTCACCGATCTGACTGCCATGGCTCCCCGTCGACGCTGGCTGGCCGTTCTGGCCGTTCTGTGCCTCGGTCTGGGCCACGCCGCCGCGGCCCAGGCCCCGGAATGGCCTGATCCCGATCCCCTCACCGGCCCGCGCAGCCGCCTGAGCGCTCGCAAGGACTGGCTCGGCAGCCGGCAAGTGCCGTCGGACACCGACATCCTGGTGCTGGCGGGCCATGCCGATTCCCAGGGCATTCCGGGAGCGGGGACCAGCGGGGAAGCGGTGGACCTGCAGGGAGCGGCGCCGATGACGAATGGCATCCGCGATGAACTGCACTGGAATCTGCTGACCGCCCAGGCCGTGGTCAGCCTCGGCCGGGAGCGCGGTTTGCGGATCCGCCTCTACGACCCGGGGCTGCGCACCATCGCCGATGCGGATGATCCACGCACCAACTGGAGTGTGGGCAGGGCCCACGCGGCAGCCGGCGGCTATGCCCTGGAGATCCATTACGACGCCTACGGCCCGGACGGCGTGGGGTCCGGGCTGATCCCTCCCCTGCATCGCCCCCCCAGCCGCCTGGACGAAAGCCTCGCCCAGGCCTTCGGCGCCTACCCCCTGCAATACCGCGAGGGGCTTGGGGCCCCACGCCGCGGCATTGCCATTCTGGAGATCGGCAAGCTGGAAGGGCCACTGGAAGCAGCCCTGCGCGACCCCCTGCGCAGCCAGGTCACGATCGCTGCGATCGCTGAGCGGGTGGTAGTTGCGCTCGAGCAGGGCCTGGGCCGCGGCGCCCCGGGTCAGGCGCCTGTGGCCACCAACGCGGGCGTCGACCCGACCCTCAGCCCACGGCCTGATGGGGAGCGCAACGCTCCACCAGCGTGGCGTCGCTGAGCCAGGCCTGGGGCCGGGTGAACAGCTCGGTGAGCAGGGCCTCGCGGCTGCCGGGCTCGGCCTGGTAGCCGTATTCCCAGCGCACCAGCGGCGGCAGCGACATCAGAATCGACTCGGTGCGGCCGTTGGTCTGCAGCCCGAAGATCGTGCCGCGGTCGAACACCAGATTGAACTCCACATAGCGGCCGCGGCGGTAGAGCTGGAACTCCCGCTCCCGCTCGCCGTAGGCGGTGTGCTGACGCCTCTCGGCGATCGGCACATAGCTGGGCAGAAAGGCGGCGCCGCAGGCGGATGCCAGCTGGAAGAGCTGCTCCCAGCCCTGGCCGATCGGGCCGATGCGATCGCTTTCCACGGCCGCCGGGCCGCCTGGGGTCTGCCCTTTGTAGAGCACGCCACCGGGATCCTGATAGTCGTAGAAGATGCCACCAACGCCCCGGGTTTCATCCCGGTGCTTGAGGTAGAAGTACTCGTCGCACCAGGGCTTGAACACCTGGTAATAGGCCGGATTGACGCTGTCGCAGGCTCCCTTGAGGGTGCGATGGAAGTGCTGGGCGTCCTCCAGGAAGGGGTAATAGGGCGTGAGGTCGGCGCCGCCGCCGAACCACCACACCGGTCCCGCCTCGAAATAGCGGTAATTGAGGTGAACGGTGGGGATGTAGGGGTTGCGGGGGTGGAGCACCATCGAGGTGCCGGTGGCGAACCAGCGGTGCCCCTTGGCTTCGGGGCGCTGGTTGAGGATGGAGGGGGGTAGCTCACTGCCCTCGACCTCGGAGAAATTCACGCCGCCCTGCTCGAACACACGGCCGGCCTTCATCACCCGCGAGCGACCGCCGCCCCCCTCCGGGCGCTCCCAGCTCTCCTCGGCGAAGCGACCCTCACCGTCGAGCTGCTCCAGGCCAGCGCAGATCGAATCCTGTAGCCCCATCAGCAGGGCCTTGGCCCGCTGGCGGGAATCGCTGGGGGGAGCCTCGAGGGCCTGGAGCATCGGTGCCACGCCCTGCGGGCGTCAGGAAATCCCCCACACCTTTTCAGGCGACCTGGCCCCTCCACAAGCGATCGAGAGGCTCTGTCACGCCAGCCGGACCAGCGGGCGTCCTTAGGATCGCCAGCGATTGCACGGCATGGATGACATCCCTGGAACAGGCGAGCGAAGCTCTGGGCCGTCTCAGGGATGCCGGCAGCGGCCGCAGCCTGATCGAACTGGGCTGGATCCAACAGCAGCGGCTGCAGGGAGATCGGCTCGTGTTCCGCCTCAGCCTGCCCGCCTTCGCCCAGAGCCAGCAGGGCCGGATCGCGGCTGAAGCCCGGGAAGCCGCCCTCGCACTGGAAGGGATCAACGACGTGCAGATCGAGGTCGGACAGGCCGCCCCCCACCAGGGCGCCCCGATCGGGGCCGCCGGCCACGGCCCGGCCGCTGGTCCCGGCGGGCAGCTGCCGGCCTGCCAACCGGTCCCGGGAGTGAAGCAGGTGATCGCTGTGAGCAGCGGCAAGGGTGGTGTCGGCAAGAGCACCGTGGCGGTGAACCTGGCCTGTGCCCTGGCCCGCCGCGGTCTGCGGGTGGGCCTGCTGGATGCCGACATCTACGGCCCGAACGCCCCCACCATGCTGGGGGTGGCCGACTGCACCCCGGAGGTCCGCGGCGAGGGGAGCAGCCAGATGCTCACGCCGATCGAAAGCTGCGGCATCGCCATGGTGTCGATGGGGCTGCTGATCGACGCCAACCAACCGGTGATCTGGCGCGGGCCGATGCTCAACGGCATCATCCGCCAGTTTCTGTATCAGGTGGACTGGGGCGAGCGCGACGTGCTGGTGGTGGACCTGCCCCCCGGTACCGGCGATGCCCAGCTCACCCTGGCCCAGGCCGTGCCCATGGCGGGAGTGGTGGTGGTCACCACGCCCCAGCAGGTGTCCCTGGCCGACGCCCGCCGCGGCCTGGCGATGTTCCTGCAGATGGGTGTGCCGGTGCTGGGAGTGGTGGAGAACATGAGTGCCTTCATCCCCCCTGACGCCCCGGAGAAGCGCTACGCGATCTTCGGCAGCGGCGGCGGCGCCAGCCTGGCCGCAGAGGCCGGAGTGCCCCTGCTGGCCGAGCTGCCGCTGGAGCTGCCGGTGCGCGAAGGGGGCGACAGCGGCCATCCCGTGGTGCTGTCGGCCCCTGACTCAGCAACGGCCCAGGCCTTCATCGCCCTGGCCGATCGCCTGGTCAGCACTGCAACGGTGCCGGCCTGAGCCGATGCTGAGTCTGCCGGGGTCGCGTCGCTCCCTGTTCGGCCGGTCCGGTCGCAGCCGCCGCAGTCTCCTGGCCCGGATCGACTGGATGCTGTGGGGGGTGCCCATGGGCATGGTGGCCCTGGCCGGCGTCCTGATCGCCAGCACCCAGCGGCAGGCCAGCTACGCCGACTGGTACCAGCACTGGATCACCGGAATCGTCGGTCTGGGGGTGGCCCTGCTGCTGGCCAGGCTGCCGCTGGAGCGATTGCACCCTTGGCGTTGGCCGATCTACATCGCCATCGTCTGCGGTCTGCTGGCGGTGCAGGTGGTGGGCACCAGCGCCCTGGGGGCCCAGAGCTGGATCAACATCGGCGGTTTCTATCTCCAGCCATCGGAATTCGCCAAGCTCGGGGTGATCGTGCTGTTGGCCGGCGTATTGGCGCGCCATCCCGTGGAGCGCCCTGTGGACCTGGTGCGGCCCACCACCCTGATCGGCCTGCCCTGGCTGCTGGTGTTCATCGAACCCGACCTGGGCAGCTCGCTGGTGTTCGGCGCCGTGTTGCTGGTGATGCTGTTCTGGGCGGGCATGCCAGGAGCCTGGCTGGTGCTGCTGTTATCCCCTCTGATCACAGCGGTCCTGGCGGGCACGCTCCCCTGGCTGCTGATCGGCTGGATCCCCCTGATGGGCTGGCTGGCCTGGACGAGCCTGCCCTGGAAACGCATCGGGGTCAGCCTGGCGGTGGCGGTGCAGACCCTGTTCGCTGTTGCCACACCCTGGCTGTGGGAGCACGGCCTGAGGCCCCATCAGCGCGCCCGCCTCACCCTGTTTCTCGATCCGGGCCAGGATCCACTCGGCGGTGGTTACCACCTGCTGCAGAGCACGGTGGGCATCGGCAGCGGCCAGCTGTGGGGAACCGGACTGATGCGGGGTGCGCTGACCAAACTGCGCTTCATCCCGGAGCAGCACACCGATTTCATCTTCAGCGCCCTGGGTGAGGAGACCGGCTTCATCGGTTCATTGCTGGTGGTACTGGGCTTTGCACTGCTGATGCGCCGGCTGCTGCAGATCGCCGGCCAGGCACGCACCGACTTTGAATCGCTGGTGGTGGTGGGAATTGGCGCGATGCTGATGTTTCAGGTGGTGGTGAACATCAACATGACCATCGGCCTCGGTCCGATCACCGGCATTCCCCTGCCATTCCTGAGCTACGGCCGCTCCGCGATGGTGATGAATTTCATGGCTCTCGGACTCTGCGCCTCCGTCGCCAGGCGCGGCCGCACCGGCAGCGGTCCCCAGGGCCGACGGTGAACGGCGAACCGAGCCTGGATGCCGTGCGGGCCTGCCTGCGCGACGGCGTGCCTGCGGGCGGTGGCGACGACGACAGCATCCGACGCCAGTGGTGGGCAGCCCTGGCCACCCTGCAGGACGATCTCCTGCAGGACGTGGCCAACGACGGTGGTCTATGGCTGGCGTCACCCCTGCCTGCGCTCTACGAGCCGCTGGTGCTGCAGCGGCTGCAGGGCTGGGTCTGGACGCCGGAACGGGTCGGCGGGTTGCTGACCCCGCAGGCAGCCCTGCTGCCAGGGACGCCTGACGCTGGTGCGACGGAAGGAGGCCGGTTCCGCCGGCTGCCGCTGCGCCCCGCCGATGGCACCGATCCGCTGCTGGTGGTGATCACCCCTGGCGTGCAGGTCGGTCTCTGCCTGGCGGGCTCGGCGGGAGAACGGCAGCTGGTGGTGCGCTTCGATCCGGTAGTGCTGACCCAGGCCCTCGCCCTGCTGAACGAGCGGCTGGAGCTGAGCGATCCGGGCGAGGCCAGCCGCTTCCGCCAGAGAATGCAGGCCCTCGGTCCGCTCCACAGCGACCCGGCCCTGGGGGTGCGCTTCTGGCCGCGGCTCGCCGACCGGCTCGCGGCGATCGCGCCGAGCGTCACCCTCCAACCGGTGCTGCAGGCACATCAGCCCGCCAGCCCAGAGCAGCGCGGCGACGAACTGGGTCTGCTGGAGGCCCTCACCCACGAGGTACGCACCCCGCTGGCGACGATCCGCACCCTGATCCGCTCCCTGCTGCGGCGCACCGATCTGTCGCTGGTGGTGCGCGAGCGGCTGGAGCAGATCGACAGCGAGTGCAGCGAACAGATCGATCGCTTCGGCCTGATCTTCCTGGCGGCAGAACTGCAGCGGCAACCGGCGGAGACGGAAGAGATCAAGGAGCGCTCAGCCCAGCTGGCCCGCACCGACCTGAGCGCCCTGATCCTGCAGCTGAGCGAGTTGTGGCAGCGCCAGCTTGAACGCCGCGGCCTGAGGCTGCAGGTGGTGATCAGCCCTGATCTGCCGTCGGTGCTGAGCGACCCGGCGCGGCTGGAAACCACCCTCGGCGGACTGATCGACCGCTTCAGCCGCGGCCTGCCATCGGGCAGCCGGGTGCGCCTCAGCCTGCGCCCCGCCGGATCAAGGCTGAAACTGCAGCTGAACAGCAGCGCCAGCAGTGGCGAGCCCGACAAGGGACAACAACGGGCGGTCGGCCCGGTGCTGAGCTGGAATCCCGCCACCGGCAGCCTGCAACTGAGCCGTCAGGCCACCCAGCGGCTGTTCCGCCGTCTCGGTGGACGCCTCACCGACCGTGGCGACCAGGGGCTGACGGTCTTTTTCCCGGTGTGCTGAAGGGCGGCGGCGCTGGGATCGAGCGGCTGAGCCGGAGGGTTTGTTGACGGGTGTGAAGAGTGGGGCACCCCTTGGCGGGAGGGCCAAAACTCCGGTGCTAGCTTCCGCCTGAACCAGTCTGCCGACCCCGAACCAGCCATGACAGCAACGGCGCTGAGCGGTCAACTTCCGAAGTACATCGGCAGCACGGGCGGTCTGCTGAATGCCGCCGAGACCGAAGAGAAATACGCGATCACCTGGTCCAGCAGCACGGCCCAGGTCTTCGAACTGCCCACCGGCGGCGCAGCTGAGATGAACGCCGGTGAAAACATCATGTATTTCGCCCGCAAGGAGCAGTGCCTGGCCCTGGGCACCCAGCTGCGCACCAAATTCAAGCCACGGATTGAGGACTACAAGATCTACCGGATCTACCCTGGCGGCGACACCGAGTTCCTCCATCCCAAAGATGGTGTCTTCCCCGAGAAGGTGAACGAAGGCCGTGCCATGGTGGGGCACAACGCCCGCCGGATCGGTGCCAATCCCAATCCTGCCAATCTCAAGTTCACCGGCAAGAACACCTTTGACAGCTGAGCCGATCTCTGTTTGATCGGATGGCGTTGCCGGGGCTGAGCCCCGGCTTTTTTGTGGCCCGAATCATGCACCTCGGTTGATTGCAGCCATGTTCAACGTTCTGCTGCAACGCCTCAAGATCGGCCGGATCGGCCTCCATCCGCCGCGCCCCCTGCCTGGGCGCAGCGGCCTGGCGATCGTGCTGGTGGTCAAGGATGAAGGGCGCCACATCGGCGAATGGGCCCACTTTCACCGGTTGGCCGGCGTGCGCCATCTGTTCGTCTATGACGACGGCAGCAGCGACGACACCCTGGCGGCACTACGGCGTGAATTCGGCCCCGCCGCACTGACGGTGATTCCATGGGCGCAACGGCTCGACGACCGCAGCCTGGGACGGCCGATCCACAACCAGGTGCTCGCCTACGCCCACGCAGCCGCGAATTACGGCGGTGCGTTCCGGTGGCTGGCCTTTGTGGATGCCGATGAGTTCCTGGTGCCCGTGCGGGCGACCTGCCTGGATGAGGCACTTGCCCATCTGGGAGCGGAGGTCTGCAATGTGTCCCTCCCCTGGCACATGTTCGGGCGCTGCGGACACGTGGCGGCCCCGAGCGGCGGTGTGGTGGCGAACTATCTCCACCGAGCGGCCGATCCGATGCACGGTGTCAACTTCAAGTGCCTGGTGGATCCCTGCTGCCTGACTGGCGTGAGGGTCCACAGCATGACCACGGCAGGCGGCACCCTCACCTGGAATGATCGAGGCCAGGCATTTCCGCTCCACCAGCGGCACCAGCGCGGCTTCTACTCCGCCGATCACCTGCAGTTGAACCACTACTACACCCGCTCGGCCGAGGAACTGGAGCAAAAGATTTCGCGTGGGCCGAATCTCGATGCCAAACGGCAGGCCTACCGCCGCAAGGTGATGCGCACCGTGGGACGGATTGAAGCCGAAACAGTGCTCGATCAGCGGGCGATCGCCTTTCTCGATCGGGTTCAGAAGCGGTAATCGAACTGCTCGATTTCAGACCGGTAGAGCCGGCCCACCACCTGTTCCAGCTCTGGGGTGTAGTAGCTGCGGTAGCCCCCCGGAGCGCCTGCCGGACGCAGACCCCCCTTGGATCGGGGCAGCCAGCCATCCCAGGCGATGCCGGCGCCGCTGAAAAACGCCTCCAGACCCGGCTGCAACTGCTCAAAGCGCACCACGCAGTCGGCGACCACCCGGTCATCGATCGTGTACATCGGCCAGTTGTCGTGGAATGCCAGCGGCACGATGCCGCCCAGGGCCGCTCCATTGGCCAACGCCTCCACGTAAGTGCGAAAAGAAGGCGGTCGCTGCCGTCCCTGGATGCGCCAGAAGTAATCCGAGACCGTCTTGTCCCAGGGATTGCGCACGATCGCGAGCTTGCGAAAGCTGGTCCATTCCCGGGGGAACGCCGCAGCGATCCGGGCAGCCGGAGCATGGGGCGGTTTGCGACCCAGCCGGGCTCGATGGGCATGGTCCACGGCCCGGGTGAGAGCCCGGCGATGGGCCCGTGGACCGAGCAGCCGCATCAGCGGCAGCAGATAACCGGACTGGCGCAGGGCCAGCTGCCGGACCCGCTGGCTGAGGGGAATACCCAGGGCCAGCGTTTCAGGCAGGGCACTGATCTGCAGGTCGTTCGGTCCGAGGGTGCGGGCCAGAGACACACAGAGTGAACTGCCCGCCGCCTTGCGGCAGTGGAGAACGATCAGCTGGTGACGCTCACTGATGATCATCAACAGCCCTCAGCGCTGCGTGCGGGGGCGATGCTGAGCGATCCAGGTCTTGCAGGCCAGCAGCCAGGCGGGTTGGCTGACGTCCCGGCTGCGACCGATGTCGTCGAAATGGTCGGCCTGCAGGCCATAGGCGCTGAGACGATCCACCAGTTTCTGCACCGGGTCGCGCTCAAGATGGAACTCCACCAGCTGGTCGGGGCGATCGGCCATGAAGGCGCGCACCGCCGCCAGGTGTGTCTCCCAGTCGTGGCGCCAGACCGCGCAGAGAGCATCGAGGCTGGGGAGGCGGCGCAGCCGCTGCTCCCGAGCGGCGAATTCCCCATGGCCATGGCGCAGCCGCGAACGGATCCAGGCCTCGCGGTCGCGCCAGTTGAGCAGCAGGATCGTATCGGGATAATCCCGCATCACCTCCCTGAAGAGGGTGTTGCCATCGAAGCTCTCCCGTTGATTGCTGTCGATCAGATCGCCGTAAAAAACGAACTCCTCCACCCCTGCGAGCACCGGCCGACCGGCCTCCACATTGGCGCGCATGATCCCCCCCAGCTTGCGGCGC
>Ga0079301_1000831_pt1 | contig 14867 bp, 15 predicted proteins | sample Wag4_2014_7_11_3_FD_74797 | JGI IMG/M metagenome (GOLD analysis project Ga0079301, IMG submission 74797) | Fresh water mixed with fracking chemicals microbial communities from Ohio, USA - Utica-2 Time Series FC 2014_7_11 | ecosystem: Engineered > Industrial production > Chemical products > Input...
ATGGAGTTTAGGGGATGCACGGGTTTCGACTGGGCTATGGCCGGTTTCTGGCACTGGGTTTGTTGCTGGCGGTGCTTTCGGCTTGCGCGGATGGTGGGGGCGGACGCCATGCGAATGGGCCGTACTATAATCGCCCCGATAGCGTTTCGCCGCCTGGCCCGCCCAACGATCCCTGGGGTCCCTGGATCCGCGATGCGTCCCGCCGCTTTGACGTGCCCGATCTTTGGATCCGCGAAGTGATGCGTCAGGAAAGTGGTGGCCGCGCCAGCGCCACATCGCGCGTGGGCGCAATGGGGCTCATGCAAGTGATGCCCGGCACCTACCGTGAATTGGCGCAGCGTTACAATCTGGGGTCGGACCCGTATCACCCCTACGATAATTTGCAGGCCGGAGCGGCCTATATCCGCGAAATGTATCAGCTGTACGGATCGCCCGCCTTCCTTGCCGCCTATAATGCCGGGCCCCGGCGGCTCGAGGATTTTTTGTGGGGCAATCGCGGGTTGCCGGATGAAACGCGCAATTACGTGGCCCGCATCGGGCCGCGCATCGCGAGCACCGCCCCCGCGCGCCGTGCCGCCAGGGAAGTTTATGCGGCGGCCGATATCGGCACCAATATCCCGCGCGGGCCCCGGCGGATGGATGTTGGCACGATGTTGGCGCTGCGTGACCAGCGGAACCCGCCACAAACCGTACAGGTCGCGCAAGCCGCTGCCCCGGCACCTGCGGCGCCAGCCGGCACACAAGTGGCAAGCCTTGCCCCGGTTGTGGTCCGTATGGACCCGATCCCGGATGGCAGCACCTTCACGCCGGCAGAACGCAGGCGCGCCGGGCTTGATGGCAATGGATCAGCGCTCGCCTCTGCCACTTTGGCACCGCCCGCACCACGCGAGGTGCCGGCTGCCCAGCCATCCCGCCGTGGCATAGGCCTGATTAGTTCTGCCCAGGCAGCGCCGGCTTCGGCTTTGGGGCGCACCGCGTCTGTGCAGCCGCAGGCCGGCGGTGGGAATGGTTGGTCGGTCAGCCTTGGGCGCTTTGCATCAGAAAACCTGGCGCGGAGCGCTGCTTCCTCCGCACGTTCTTCGGCCGGCGGCAAAGGGCGGGCGGAAGTGGTGCGGGTTGCACAGGGCAAGGGTGCCACCTTCACCGCGCGGGTGAAGGGGCTGACACGCGCGCAAGCGGAACAATCCTGCCGAAAGCTGCGCTCGGCCGCGAAATGCACCCTGGTGGCGCCGGGGGCTTGAAGGGATGGGTCGCGTAATCCGGATTTGACGCTTTCCGGATTACCGCCTCAGCCAGGGAAGCCTATGGCAGAAATGCCATCACGGGAGCAGGGAACCAAAGCGCCTATCCCGCCCCTGCGCCTGTAATTCCCGGCGCGCATCCAGCATCGCACGGGTGGTGCGCGGCAAAGCGGGCAGCGCGCCCAGCCGTTCAAGCGTGCCCCCGCCGCCAGGGCTAAAAATGGGGGCGCGCAAGGCTGCTGCCGCCTCGGCCGTTCTTTGGGCGGCATAGGCAGCCCGCAGCTCGGCCAGGCTGTCAATCACTTCCTGCGCGCGCGCATCAGCCGCGATGCCGAAAGCCTGCCGCCATTCGGGCCGCGCCGCCGGCACTGCCATTGACGCCATGGGCAGCGCAGAGCTCCACCGGGCCCCAACGCGCAATTCTACAGCCAGAAATTCAAGCGCTTGAACAAGGCGCGCCACTTCCCACGGCTGACCGGTCATTCTTTGCGGGTGCGTCAGCATATCCGCCCCCTGATCAATGGATTGGCGGACCGGATCAAGCGTCAGAGAGCCTGTGAATTCCGGCAGGCTGACCGTCTCGATCGGTGTTTCCGAACAGGCGCCAAGACCGAGCAACCCCAGAAGAAGAACACGTCTGTCACACGGCATGAGGATTTCCTTCCATCAAAACGCGCAATCCATCCCGCACCTTTTCTGACAGCTCAGATGGGCGGGCGCCTTGATCAGCATCACGGCGCCCCCCCCAGAATAGGCACTTACAGGCTAACCGCCTTGCACTTTTCCGGCACCAGCACCTTGGCCTTGGCGCCAACCATCTCGGCCTCAAACCCCTTCGCATCCGGCAGCAACATGCCGAAGGTGGCGTAATGGCAGGGAATGGCGGTGGTGACATTGCGGAGATACCGCTTCACCGAAAGCGCCGCGGCGCGCGGGCCCATGGTGAAGCGATCACCCACCGGCACGAGCGCAACCGTTGGCGCGTAAAGCTCATCAATCAGCGCCATGTCGGAAAAGATATCCGTATCCCCCATGTGATAGATGGTAGGTTCGTGTTTGTCCTTCGGCGTCACCACAATGCCATTGGGCAGGCCGAGGCAATGGAAAACGCCATTGGCATCCACCTCAACCGAGGAATGCAAAGCCTGGGTCAGCGTGACGGTGAATTCGCCCTGATCCGTGGTGCCGCCCGTGTTCATGGGATCAAGCGCGGTGACACCCTGCTTGCCGAGCCACATGGCGAGTTCATAATTGGTCACCAACTTTGCGCCAGTGCGTTTGCAGATGGCCGCCGTATCGCCGATGTGATCGGCATGGCCATGGGTCAGCAGCACATGGGTCGCACCAGCACTCGCAGCCTCCGCATCACCGCCAAAGGCAGGATTGCCGGTCAGGAAAGGGTCAATCATCACTACAGACTTGCCGAATTCCAGGCGAAAGGCGGAATGGCCGAACCAGGTCAGTTTCATTGTATTTCCCTTGCGTTTCAGGTGAAGGACATGCGGATGGTATCCGCGATCATGGCGGGCTTCGCCTCATTTTCGATTTCCAGCGTCTGGCGCACGGTGATGCGATGCGCGCCCGGCGCGCCATCTTCCACCGCAACCAGGCTTTGACGGAGCCTAATGCGCGCGCCGGCCTTGACCGGATTGACGATGCGCACCTTGTCGCTGCCGTAATTGATGGAGCGTGTGGGCCAGGATAATTTGTAGATGCCAGCGCCAAGTTTTGGCAAAAGCGAGAGCAACAAATAGCCATGCGCGATGGTCTTGCCGCCGGGCATCTCTCGCTTCGCGCGTTCCACATCCACATGGATCCATTGATGATCGCCCGTCACCTCGGCGAAGCGATCAATCAAATCCTGTGTGACCTCCAGCCAATCGCTGACACCCAATTCCTGCCCGATCAGCGCCCGGAGCGCTTCCGGGGTTTCGACCATGCGCATCGCATCCTCCCTAAATCACTTCACCGTAACATCGGGCGCGGCGCGGCGGGGATCAAGCCGGGCTTTCCGGCGCGGGCAAACTGCGGCCTAATTGGGCCATGACCCTGTCCCCCGGCAGCCGGGGTTTCGTTGTGGCCATGGTTACAGCGCAAATCCTGACGCAAATCGGCGCCTTCACCCTGCCTGCGCTCTTGCCGGAGATGATGGCGCGCTGGTCCCTTTCCGCGACCGAAGCGGGCTGGCTGATTGGCGTTTTTTTCGCGGCCTATGTGCCTGCAGTGCCGGTGCTACTTTCGCTCACGGATCGCGTGCCGGCCAGACGGATTTATCTGATCGGCACGGGCGCGACGGCGCTGGCGCATCTGGGCTTTGCCTTCTTCGCTGATGGCTTCTGGAGCGGGCTTTTCTTTCGCGCGCTCGCCGGGATTGGCTGGGCCGGGGCCTATATGCCCGGGCTTAAATCCATTGCTGATCCGCTGACCGGTGTGGCGCAATCGCGCGCTGTGGCCTGGCATGCGGCGGGTGTTGGGATTGCGGGCGCCGCTTCCTTCGCTTTGGCAGGGCTTTGTGATGCGCTGGTAGGCCCGAGTTTTGCCTTTCTGGTGGCGGGGCTGGCCGCCACTGGCGCCTTTGCCATTGCCATGCTGATTCTGCCTGATGCGCCGCCGCCCAAAAGCGCCGCGCGGCGCGGCTTGCTTGATTTCCGCCCGGTTTTCGCCAATCGCCGCGCCATGGCCTGGATCGCGGGCTATACGGTGCACACACTTGAACTGGCGGTGCTGCGCGCCTGGGCAGTCGCCTTCCTGACAGCGAGCTTCCTGATCAACGCACCGCCGGCATGGCTGCCCGGCCCGACTGTGCTGTTCACATTCGCGGGGTTGGTCGGGATTGCGAGTTCGCTCATCGGGAACCGCCTGGCCGAGAGCCTGGGGCGGGACAAGATTGTGGCGATCGCCATGCTTTCAGGCGCCGCACTTTCCCTGGTGGCGGGGTTTGGCTTCGGCGCCTCACCTTGGGTGGTGCTGCTTTTGGTGATGGTCTGGAATGCAGCGATTTATCTGGATAGTTCGGCGCTGACCGCCGGTACGGTGCAGGCGGCAGACCCGGCTTTGCGCGGCGCGACCATGGGGCTGCACAGCATGTTCGGCTATGCGGGGGGCTTTGTCGGGCCTTTGCTGGCCGGCGTGCTGTTGGATTGGGCGGGCGGAGAGGGTGTCCCGGCCTGGGGAATCGCCTTTGGGCATATCGCTTTCATCATGCTGGTAGGGTTTGCCGTGCTGCGCTGGTTGGGGCGCGGCAAGGGCTCGCCCGCAACCGCCCGGTAAGCTTCCTGCCAAACTGTAGCCTTGCAGGCGGATCAGCCCGGTCTTTAGCGGCCCTTCGGGCAGGATTCCGGGACCTTGCATGGCTTTGAGGAAAAAAAACGGGCGTGAGGCAATTTTTTTCTTGCCATGCCCCGCATTCAAGCGTAGGAACCCCTCAGACGCAGTACGCACGTGCCTCTGGCCCCCGGCCTATCCGGCCAAAGGGTTTACGCAACGACGTCAAGCGTTCTGGCAACCCCGTCCGGGTCCTCTCGGGCGGCCTTTTTCTGGTCGCTGGTTCGTTCGACCGTTTCGTTAACCTTGGGCCGTCGCCGTTACAGGTGGCCCTTCTGGAGCCTGGAGGGTGCTGCGATGACACCGAAGATCGCACGCTTTTTGCGCGACAACGCGCCTGCTACGCCATGCCTTGTGCTGGATGTGGATCGTGTCGAGGAAAAATACCGCGCCATGCGTGCGGCATTGCCCTTGGCGCGCATTTATTATGCCGTGAAGGCCAATCCTGGCGCGCCGATACTGGAGCGGCTTGTCAAGCTCGGCTCGAGCTTTGACGCAGCATCCTGGGAAGAAGTGCAAGCCTGCCTTGGCGCCGGCGCGCGGCCGGAAGTGATTTCCTATGGCAATACCATCAAGAAGGTGTCGGCCATCGCTGCCGCCCACAAGGCTGGTGTTTCCATGTTCGCCTTCGACAGCATCGAAGAATTGGAAAAGCTGGCGCGCCACGCACCCGGCGCGCGGGTTTATTGCCGCATCCTGGTGCAGAATGAGGGCGCGGAATGGCCGCTTTCACGCAAATTCGGCTGCGAATTGGAAATGGCGCGCGACCTGATGCTGAAGGCCGGCGATATGGGGCTCGACCCCTATGGCATTTCCTTCCATGTCGGCAGCCAGCAGACCAAGACCGCCGCCTATGAAGGCGCCATCGCGCGGGTTGCGATGCTGTTCACGGATCTGAAGGAAGCGGGCGTGAAGCTCCGCATGGTCAATCTGGGCGGCGGCTATCCGGTGCGCTACCGCGCGGAAGTGCCGGAAATTGATGATTTCGGTATGGCCATCATGGGCGCCATGACCAAGCATTTCGGCAATGACCTGCCGGAGATGGTGGTGGAACCAGGCCGCTTTATGGTGGGTGATGCCGGCCTGGTTTCCAGCGAAGTGGTGCTGGTGTCCCGCAAGGGGGCAACCGATCCGGTGCGCTGGGTTTATCTGGATATCGGGCGCTTTGGTGGCCTCGCGGAAACCGAAGGCGAAGCCATTCGCTACGAAATCCGCACGCCGCATGATGGCGCTGAAGATGGGCCGGTGACCATTGCGGGCCCGACCTGCGACAGCACGGATACGCTCTATGAAAAATCCAATTATCGCATGCCGGTGAAGCTGGCCTGTGGTGATCGGGTGGAGCTGCTGGCGACGGGGGCCTATGTCACCTCCTACGCGGCGCAATTCTTCAACGGCTTTGCGCCGCTGAAGGAACATTACATCTGACTTCTATGGCGTGATCCGCTTACGCGGGTCACGCCATCGCAACCTTCATTTGGTCGCATTTTCCGAGTCGCCAAACGATTCCGTTTGGCTTGAAAATGCTCCCCCGGCGTGGGAAACCGCGCCGGGTCAGACGTAGCCGGGGCCTTCGATGGCGGGATGCGCCTTCAGGAAGGCCTCATCCACCTCAACGCCGATGCCAGGCGCTTCCAGCGGGCGCACGCAGCCATCCTTACCGATGCGCCAAGGCTCGCTGCCCAGTTCATCGCGGAACTTATTGGCGCGCGAGACATCGGCCTCGAAATAACCACCATTATCAATCGCGGCCAGCAGATGGATGGATGCTGCCTGATTGACGCCGGTCATGGATGAATGCGGGTGGACCGGGATCTTGAAGCCCGATGCCATGGCGGCGATCCGCATGGTTTCAGTCACGCCGCCGCATTTAGAGAGATCCGGCTGCCAGATGCGGATCACATCATCTTCCAAAACGCGGGTGAATTCAAAGCGGGTGAAGTGATTCTCGCCGGCGGCAAGTGGCGTGCTGCCAAAGCCATGGGCCTCTGCGTAGGAACGATGATCATGCGCGGGGAAGGGTTCTTCCAGCCAGCCGATATTCAGCCGGTCCATCTCCGGCATTACCTGCCGCACCTGCGCGATATTATAGCCGATATTGGCGTCGGTCAGGATTTCAAGCTCATGGCCGAAAGCGTCGCGCACGGCTTCCATGCGCGCAATATCATCGCGCACCGTATCGCCAACACGCAGCTTCACGGCCTTGTAGCCCGCTTCCATGTGCGGTGCCGCTTCATCAATGAGTTGCGCCGGCGGCTGATAGCCAAGTGCCACACCACCGGCATAGGCCGGCACGGGGCGCGCGGCACCGCCGAGCAGCTTGTACAATGGCAGATTGAGCGCTTTGCCCTTGGCATCCCATAGCGCCATGTCGAGCCCCGACATGGCCATGGCAGTCGCAGCACCCATGCCATGGCTTGCCAATTGGTATTTGTAGATGCGCGCCCAGATGCCGGTGGTGTCAAAGGCATCCATGCCAAGCACCAATTGCTTGAGCGTTGTTTCCAGCAATTTCGCGATGGCAGTATGCGCCCGGCCATGATGGCTTTCGCCCCAGCCGACAATGCCATCTTCCGTAATGACCTTCACCATCACCGCATCGCGCTTCACCGCCTGGCCAATCCCAAGCCGAGGCCCGGAATTGGCCGGCAGTGGGAAGGAGGTTGGGAATGCCTTGATGTCCACGATTTTCATGCGGCGATCCTCATGCTTGCTGGGATCGAAGCCTGCCATCATGGCAAGGCATTTGCAAAGACCCCTCACCCGTCGCAGCATGAGTGACCGCAGGAGAAACTGGCATGAAACCAGACCCCATCCCCCCCAGCATGGAAGCTACCCGCTTATGGAGTGGCGTTGAATGCCCGAATGAGGCAGCGCGGCTTGGCCTTGCCGATCATGTCGGCCTGCTCAAGGAATTGGAGGCTTTGCGCGGCACGCTGGCCTTTGAAGACGAGCCTTCCAGCTTTGAAGCGGCACTCCGCGCCGAGCAGGAGAAGGAAGCATGAGCGCTTTGCATGAGCTTTCCATGACGGAAGCCGCCGATGCGGTGGCGCGGGGGGATGTAACGGCAACCGCGCTGACCGAAAGCTGCCTCGCGCGCATTGCCGCGCATGATGGCAAGGTGAATAGCGTGATCCGGCTTGATCGCGACAGCGCTTTGGAACAGGCCGCCGCGGTGGATGCGGCGCGCAAGGCGGGCAAGGCGCTCGGCCCGCTTGGCGGTGTGCCGATGATGCATAAGGATATGTATTACCGCGCGGGCAAGGTTTCGACTTGTGGGTCAAAAATCCGGCGTGATTTTGTGCCCAAGGTGACAGCCACTGTACTGGAAAGGCTGGATGCTGCCGGCGCGATTGATATGGGCACGCTGAACATGGCGGAATTTGCCCAGAACCCGACCGGGCATAACGCGCATTTCGGCCATTGCCATAATCCTTGGCAGCATGGCTATTGCACGGGTGGATCATCCTCGGGCTCCGGCGCCGGGGTTGCGGCGCGGTTTTTCTATGGCGCACTTGGGTCCGACACCGGGGGTTCCATCCGCCTGCCGGCGACGATTTGTGGCGTGACCGGCATTAAGGGCACGCAGACGCGGGTTTCGCGTGCGGGCGTTATGCCGCTGTCGTTTTCCGCTGATAATGTCGGGCCTTTGGTGCAAACGGCGCGCGATGCGGCGCGCTTCATGCGGGTGATATCGGGCCATGATCCGCGCGATGCCACCAGCGCGCGCGAAGCCGTGCCGGATTATGAGGCTGCTTTGACCGGCGATTTGCGCGGCATTTCCGTGGCCGTGCCGCAGGAATATTTCTTTGACGGCGCCGATGATGTGGTGGTGAAGGCCTTTGATGCCGCGCTTGATGCCATGCGGGATCGCGGGGCGACAATCACGCGGCTTTCCTGCCCGTCGCTCCGCGCCATTGCCGCCTATACTGCGCTGGTCAGCCGGTCAGAGGCTGCGGCGATTCATGCCGCATGGATGCGCGAAAGGGTAGCGGATTATTCCATCCATCTGTCGTCCCGGCTTTATGGTGGCTATCCCATGCCCGCGCATCTCTACATTGAAGCGCTGTCGCGTCGTGGGCCACTGCTACGCCAGTTCTGTGCCGAGGCCATGACGGGGCATCATATTGTCGCGACCCCGGCGCTGCGCACCCGCGTGCCGACATTGGCCGAGACGGATATTGATGCCGATGCGGCGAATTGGTCGCGCTTCATGGCGGTTTCGGCCAATACGCGGCCCTTCAATTATTTGGGCCTGCCGACCATCAGCGTGCCGTGCGGCTTTGATGATCGCGGCCTGCCGATTGGCCTGCAATTGGCCGCGCGCCCCTTTGCCGAGGCGCGGGTGCTGGCCGTGGCCGATGCCTATCAGCGCGTGACGGATTGGCATAAGCGCTGCCCTGCCCTGTGAGGGGAGTGCTTGCCAAAGAATTGGGCTGAGTGAGTGACGGGCGGGCAATAAGGCGCCGCCCGGCCCATTTTTCGGGCATTACCCGCTTGTGTGGGCGCCCCTTTGACCCGATCTTCTGTGAAACAGGAGGTCGGTCCAGCGATGGCGGAACCCATCAAGGCCTTTGACGAAATGGGCGAGCCAGGTGCGGCACGCGCGGCTTATGGCGAAATCGCGCGCTGGCTGGCGGCGACGCCCATCGCCCAATTGGAACGCAAGCGCCAGGAAGCCGAGCTGTTGTTTCGCCGCATCGGCGTGACCTTCGCAGTTTATGGCGAAGGCGGCGATCCGGAACGACTGATCCCCTTTGATATCATCCCGCGCATCCTGGCTTGGCGGGAATGGGAACATCTGTCGCGCGGCCTGACCCAGCGTGTGCGCGCGCTCAATATGTTTCTGGCGGATGTCTATGGGCCGGGGGAAATCCTGAAGGCCGGGCGCATACCCGAAGCGCTGATTTTGCAGAATGAAGCCTATCGGCCGGAGATGCGCGGCATTACGCCGCCCGGCGGGATTTACGTGCATATCGCCGGCATTGATGTGGTGCGCACCGATGCCGCGCAATTCCATGTGCTGGAAGATAATTGCCGCACGCCATCTGGCGTTTCCTATATGCTGGAAGGCCGCGAAGCCATGCTGCGGTTATTCCCTGGGCTTTGCGCGGCGCATCGCATTGCGCCTGTCAGCCATTACCCGAGCGATTTATTGGAAACCCTGATGTCGGTGGCGCCGCCTGCCTGCCGCGGCCTGCCGCGCGTGGTGCTGCTGACCCCCGGCGCTTTCAATAGCGCCTATTACGAACATTGCTTCCTGGCCGATGAAATGGGCGTGGAAGTGGTGGAGGGTCAGGATTTATTCGTCGAAGATCGTGTTGTGTATATGCGCACCACCGCTGGGCCGCAGCGTGTGGATGTGATCTATCGCCGCATTGATGATGATTATCTGGACCCGGCGGTATTTCGCGCCGATTCAATGCTGGGGGTGCGCGGGCTGATGGAAGCCTATCGTTCCGGCAATGTCGCGTTGGCCAATGCGCCGGGTGGCGGTATTGCCGATGACAAGGCGGTTTATCCTTACGTGCCGGAAATGGTGCGATTCTACCTTGGCGAAGAACCTATCCTGGCAAATGTGCCGACCTATCTTTGCGAAAGGCCGGATGATTGCGCCTATGTGCTCGAACATTTGCATGAATTGGTGGTGAAACTCACCAAGGGTTCGGGCGGCTATGGCATGCTTGTCGGGCCACATAGCACTGCCGAACAGCGCGCTGAGTTCGCCGCGCGCATCCGCGCCAATCCAGCGGATTACATCGCGCAACCAACACTTGCCCTTTCCACCGTGCCGACCTTCACCGGCAGCGGCACCGCGCCGCGCCATGTGGATTTGCGGCCCTTTGTGCTTTCGGGCGCGGAGACGCGCATTGTGCCAGGGGGCCTCACGCGCGTGGCCTTGCGGGAAGGATCACTTGTCGTGAATTCATCGCAAGGTGGCGGCACCAAGGATACCTGGGTATTGGCCCCGGATGCACCATGCTGAGCCGTACGGCAGATAGCCTCTATTGGCTTGGGCGCTATATGGAACGCGCCGGCAATACGGCGCGCGCGCTGCAAGTGGCGTTGCGCGAAGCCGGCATGGGCGGCGGGCGATCAGCGCAGGGGCAAGGCTGGCGCGCGCTTCTGCTGACCAGCGGCGATATCGGGCTATTGCAGGGTTTTGGCGCGGCGCCCGATGCGGCACAGATCATCCAGCATCTGGTGATGGATCGCGCCAATCCTTCTTCCATCCAATCCTGCATTGAAGCATCGCGGCAGAATGCGCGGCAGGTGCGCACGGCGCTCACGGTTGATATGTGGGAAGCGGTGAATGACACCTGGGGGCAGATGCGGCGCGTGGACAATACCATGCCGAGTGCGGATGACCTGCCCGGCTTTCTGGATTGGGTGAAGCGCCAGACCATACTGTTCAATGGCGCCTATGATGACACCATGCTGCGCGATGAAGCCTGGCGCTTTGTGCGGCTTGGCACCATGCTGGAACGCGCCGACAATACCGCGCGCGTGCTGCATGCCCATGCCGGGGCGCTGAGCATTGCAGCACCCGGCACGGCTGAGGATTATCTGAATTGGCAGGCGATCTTGCGCAGCTTCACCGCATTGCGCGCTTATCAATGGGTGTATCACGGCCGAATTGAGCCACGGCGGATCGTGGAATTGCTGATCCTGCGCGGGGAATTGCCGCGGTCCATGATTGCCTGCCATGCCCGGATTGAGGGCGTGTTGGATGAAATCGCCACCGCCCATGGCGGACGGCGCGGGGAATGCCATAGGCGTGCCGGCGAAATCCATGCCAGGCTGCGCTTTGGCCGGGTTGAGGATATCTTTACCCAGGGGCTTGAAGCCTTCCTCAATGAAATGATGGCGCGCAATATTGATCTCGGCGGCCAAATCGCCGAATTCTACCTGCATAACTGAAGGGCGCGGAGCGCTTGCCATGACCTATTGCGTCGGCCTGTTCCTGAAGGATGGGCTTGTCCTGCTTTCCGATACGCGCACCAATGCGGGGCTTGATCACATCTCAAGCTTTTCCAAGATGCATGTCGTGGAACAGCCTGGTGAGCGCATGCTTACGCTGATGTCGGCGGGCAATCTCGCGATCACGCAGGCGGTTTGGAATCGCGTGCAGGAAGGTTTCCCGCTGGGCGAGGAAACCCACACGCTCCGCGATGTGCCAAGCATGTTCCGCGCCGCCCAATTGGTTGGCGCGGCGGTGCGTGATGTATTTGAAAATGATGGGCCGGCGATGAAGGCGCAGAATGTCGCCTTTGATGCTTCCTTTTTGCTCGGTGGGCAGATCGCCGGCGGGCCAATGCGGCTGTTTCTGATCTATGCCGCAGGCAATTTCATCGAAGCCACCGCCGATACGCCCTTCCTGCAAATCGGTGAGCATAAATACGGCAAGCCCATTCTGGACCGTGTGGTGAAAAGCGACACATCATTGGCCGATGGGGTAAAGCTGGTGCTGATCAGCATGGATAGTACGCTGAGATCCAATCTTTCGGTCGGGCTGCCGATTGATTTGCTGATCTATCGCGAAGGCGAACAGAAGGTTTCGCTCAGCCGGCGCATTACGGAAGAGGATGCCTATTTCCGGCAGGTCAGCCAACGCTGGTCCGATAGCCTGCGAGAGGCCTATCGCGCCCTGCCCTCCCCCGGATGGATCGCGGATTAGGCGAAAGCTTTACGATCATATTTTGCAATTGGGGCGATCAACACGCCTCAGGTTTGATCAATCCAATCCATTGGAATATGCCGGGGTGCTTTGTCACACAAAAGTAAGGGATTACACGTCATGCAGATTTCACGTCGCTTGGTTCTTGGGGGTCTTGCAGCGGCCAGCATTGTGCCGGCTCAGGCCCAGGGCAATGCCATTCGCATTGTGGTGCCCTTCGCGCCGGGCGGGTCCACCGATGCGGTGGCGCGCCTTGTTTCGGCTGGGCTGATGCAAAGGCTTGGTGCGCCAATTGTGGTGGAAAACCGCCCTGGCGCGGCAGGGTCCATTGGCACAGATGCGGTGGCCAAGGCGCGGCCCGATGGGCAAACCTGGCTGATAACCTTTGACAGCCACGCCACCATGCCGGCGCTGCTGCCAAGCCTGCCCTTCAACCTTACGCGTGATCTTGACCCGGTGATGCTGATCGGCGGCGCACCTTACGTGATTGCCTGCCGCGCCGATAAGCCGTTCCGGTCACTCTCGGATGTGCTGAACGCGGCCAAGGCGAAGCCGGATGGCGTTTCCTTCGCTTCCACCGGTAATGGGACGATTGGGCATTTGACCATGATCCAGTTGCAGTCTCGCAGTGGCACGCGGATGACGCATATTCCCTATCGCAGTGGCGGACTTGCGGTGAATGATACCTTGGCGGGCACGGTGGATATGATGATCGGTTCCGCCGCGCTGGTGGCATCGCAAATCGCCGCCGGCACTTTCCGTGCCCTATCGCAATTCGGCCCGGCGCGGTTGCCGGCCTTGAGCAATTTGCCAACCGCGGAAGAAAGCGGCTTTCCCGGCTTGCTGGCGGAAGCCTGGTGGGGTGTTTTCGCGCCTGCGGGCACGCCGGCGGAATTGGTGACACGCATGAATAATGCGCTGCGGGAAACCCTTTCGGAAGAGCGTGCACGCACGCAAATGACGCAGACTCAGCAGGCGCGGCTGGTTCTATCCGACCCGGCGGGCCTGGCGCGCTTCCTGGATGGGGAAGTGGCGAAATGGGGCGCTGTTGTAAAGGAATTCAATATCCGCGCTGATTGATCAGGCAGGTTGAATGCCGCGCCGCGCATCATGCCGGCGCAGCCAGTGAATGAAGGGCAAGGCCAGCACTACCATCCAGGCCTTGCCGATTACCTGGCCTGCCAGAAAATCCAGACTGCCAAAGGCGAGCAGCAGAAACACCACGCTATCCACCACCAAACCCACGGCACCGCTGGCGGCCACGGCCAGCACCAGACCGCGCTTTTGCAGCGGCGTATAGACGGCAAGATCAGCGGTTTCACTCAGCAGGAAGGCGGCAGCCGAGGCCAGCACCAAGGCTGGCGGCGCGAGTAGCGCGGAAAGCGCCACGCCCGCCGCAATGGCGGCGAAAGCCCAGGTCAGGCCAAGGCGGCGCTGCACCAAATCCCTGAGAACCAAAGCAAGACCAATCATCAGCACGCCCGATGGCGCCATGATGCCGGGCGCGACCGGGATCAGGCAAGGGCCATTCGGGACGCAAAAGCTGCCGAGATTCCCAATCATCCAATTCGCTGCCGGAATGCACAGCGCAAAGCCGATCAGGAAGGCGAAGCCTTGAAGGCGGGGGGAAAGGTTCATGGGATTTCCAGCGCTGCATAGGCCGCCCAGCCCTTGGCGCGCAAGTCGCAGGCCGGACAGCTGCCGCAACCATAGCCCCAAGCGTGGCGATGCTGCCGATCCCCCAGGTAGCAGCTATGCGTGTGTTCCAGGATCGCCATGACCAAAGCCGTGCCGCCCAGGTTTTCCGCCAGCTTCCAGGTTGCAGCCTTGTCCAGCCACATCAGCGGCGTTTCCAAGACAAAGCGCCGATCCATACCAAGGTTCAGCGCCACTTGCAGCGCCTTGATCGTATCATCCCGGCAATCGGGGTAGCCGGAGTTATCCGTCTCACACATGCCGCCCACGATATGCTTGATGCCGCGGCGATAGGCGATGGCGGCGGCGAAGCTCAGGAAAATGATGTTCCGGCCGGGGACGAAAGTATTGGGCAGGCCATCGGCATTGAAGGCGATGGTGGCTTCTGAGGTGAGCGCGGTATCGGAAACCTGGCCCAAAGCATCCAGGCGGATCAGATGATCGGGGCCGAGCTTCGCTCGCCATTCAGGACGCGCCTGCAGCAAGGCGGTTCGAAAACCTTCGCGGGTATCGAGTTCGATCCGGTGGCGCTGGCCGTAATCAAAGCCAATGGTCTCGACCGTTGCGAAACGATCCAAGGCCCAGGCGAGGCAGGTTGCGGAATCCTGCCCACCGCTGAACAGAACCAGGGCTTTTTCTGGCGTCATGCGGTCTGGTCCAATTGTACTACGGCCCAGGCTGCGGCTTCCGCCACCACCGGATCGGCATCTGCGCATAGCGCGCGCGCGGCTTCAATGAGGCTGGGAGTACCAGAATTGCCAATGGCAATCAGCACATTGCGGATAAAGCGATTGCGCCCGATGCGCTTGATGGGGCTGCCGGAGAATAGCGCGCGAAAGCCGGCATCATCCAGCGCGGCCAAATCCGCCAATTTTGGCGCGGTGAGTTCAGCGCGTGGCGCGAAGGCGGGTTCTTCATGTGCAGCGGCA
>Ga0079301_1000835_pt1 | contig 14834 bp, 16 predicted proteins | sample Wag4_2014_7_11_3_FD_74797 | JGI IMG/M metagenome (GOLD analysis project Ga0079301, IMG submission 74797) | Fresh water mixed with fracking chemicals microbial communities from Ohio, USA - Utica-2 Time Series FC 2014_7_11 | ecosystem: Engineered > Industrial production > Chemical products > Input...
TCCCGCAGCAGGGCGGCCAGCAGCTCGGCCCAGGCCGCACTGGTGCGGGGCCGCCGCAGCTGGACAAGCCAGTGGCGCAGCCGCCCCAGCAGGTGAAGCCAGCGGCCCAGCAACTCGAGCTCCAATCCCAAAGGCTGGGGGGCGGTGTCGCCCGGGGCCAGACCGGGCTGGGCGGGCAGCACCATTCCCAGCAACAGGCGGTCGCAGGCCCAGGCCAGGCTGCCGCTGGCGCACCCACCCCGCTCGCGCCCGTCGAGTCCCCAGCGAAATCCAAGTTGCTGCAACTGCCGGTTGAGGGCCTGAATCTGGTCACGCTCGAGGCCAAAGGCCTGCCCCAGGCAGGGTCGCTCGAGCAGCTGCTCAAGGGCCGAAGCCGTGAACCGCTCCCCGGCCAGCTGCAGCAGCTGCAACAGGGTGCGGCTCAGGTCGGCGTCGCTCTGTTGGCTGCGGTCGGTGAGCCGCCAGGGCAAGGGCACACCGGTGGCGTCCTGGTCCGCAAAGACCGAGGCCAGCAGGGGCGCCAGGGCATCGACCTCGGGCGTCATCACCAGCACGTCACGGGGCTCGAGGGTGGGGTCGGCCGCCAGCAGCTGCAGCACCCGATCGCGCACGATCTGCACCTGGCGCAGCCGGCCCGGGCATGGGTGAAATTCGAGCGAGGCATCGCCGCGGCCCCGTTCCAACAGCAGGGGTTGATCGGGGTCGGCCAGCTGCTGTTGCAGCTGGGCCAGCAGAGGCGCAGGCCCCTGACCCCGGTGAACCGCTGCCGCGGCAAAGAACAGATCGTGTTCGCGGCTCACACCCAGCTGGGTCTCGCCCGTGCCCTCGAGCAGCTGTTGAAACTCGGCCCCGAGGCGACCGAAGCGGGCATCGAGTCCCGGCGCCGCCAGCAACCAGTCGCCGGCAAGCGGCTGCTGCAGGGCCACAGCGTCACTGAGCTGGCGCCGCCGGTCCGTGCAGCGCTGCCACAGGTCGCGGCAGGGGGTCAGCAGATAGAGATCCACCGGCAGATGGGCACTGAGGGCCTGCAGCAGCTGCACCTGCACCGGTGCCATGGCGCTGAGACCGAACAGGCGCAGGCGCTGGGGCAACGCCCCCGCTGGCAGCCCACCCCGGCGCAGGCGGGCGATGGCCCGTTGCACCCGCAGGCCAAAGGGCTCCACCCCGAGCCGCTGCTGCAACAGGGTCAGCAGCAGGGGCTGCCAGCCTTGCGGCTGGTCCGGGCTCCGGCACCACAGGGCGAGCTGATCGGGGCGGTACAGGGCGTAATCATCCAGGGCATCGGCGATGGCACGGCCCAGTTGCCAGCGGGCCAGATCCAGCTGGCCGGGCGCTTCGCCCCGCTGCTGCAACCACTGACGCAGGGGGGCCGCCTGGGGCTGCTCCACCAGCTGGGGCAGCAGCTCCAGCACCGGCCAGACCAGCGAAGCGGCGCGCCAGGGGTCTGGAGCATCGGGCGGCTCGTCCAGCAGGGCCGCCACCAACCGCCGCAGCTGGGCCCCCGGAAACGGAAAGCGAATGTTGGCGGCAACGCCGCCCAGGCCGACGGCCAGCTGCTCGCCCAACCAGCGACTGGTGGGCCAGGTGTTGACCACCACCTCGATCTGTTCGAACGGGTCCGGGGGCTCCAGCCGCAACTGGGTGGCCAAGAGCTCGGCCAGCAGCTCGGCCCGGTTGCCCCGATAAACGGTTAACAAGGCAGTGCAGCCGGCAACACGATGCTCAGCCGGCCGTACCGGCTGACGCCGAGCTGGTGGACGCCGAACGGGCCCGCTCGAGGGTGGCCGTCCAGGGACGCAGCCCGGGCACCTGGCGCACCGCAGCTGTCTCGGGGCAGTAGGCACTCAGCTCACCGCCGTAGCAGGCACCGGTGTCGACCATGACGATGTGGTGCAGGCGACGCACCGCCGAACCGGGGGTGTGGCCGATGATCGCCGTGCCGAAACGACCGTCATAGGCCTGCCAGAACGGCAGACGAATGCTCAGATGGGGCTGCCAGCTGAGGGGGTCAAAGCCCGCATGGGTGGCCACCCAGCCGTCCCCCCAGTAGGCCAAAGGCAGGCTTTCGAGCCGTTCCAGCCAGCTGCGGCAGAGGCGTTCTCCCAGCTGTCGGTAGGTGTCGCAGCCGGCCAGACCGCTCTGACCGCGCCAGTGACCGCGCCGCAGCGCCTGAATCAGATCGGCCTCGTGGTTGCCCTGCAACCAGACGCAGCGGCCGCTGCTGACCAGATCCCAGGCCAGGTCCATCGTCTCGGCGATCCGCGGACCGCGGTTGATGACATCGCCGCAGAGCACCAACCTGTCGCCACGGGGCAACCTGTCGACGAGCTCGGACAGGGATTGGGCGCAACCATGCACATCTCCGATGACCCAGTGGCGCTGGGTTGGACTGTCGGGCGTCATCGGAGAGATGCGTTATCGGAAGTTTGCCTGCGGCCCCCCCGACCTGTCATCCCCCTGAAGGAGTGTGTGCAGGACAACACACCCCCGGTGTCCAGGGTTACGGTCATTGGCCTGACCAAGGCCCGACGGGGCCAGCCTGATGAGCCCGGCAGAGCCCATTTCAGATCCACGCCAGCTGACTGTCGGCCAGCGGGTGAGCCTGCTGGTCAAGGCCCTGGACGGAGCACAGCGGACCAATGAAGCCCTGGCCCGCTGCCGTGATGGCGAGGCCATGCTCGACGTTCTGCTGGATGCCTCGTCGAAGCTCGGACTGGGCCTGAGCCGACGGGACCTGGCCGACACCCCGCCGATCCGCGACTGGATCTGGTGGAAGAACAAACAGGCTCTGCTCACCATCGGCGACGACAAACCCCGCTACCAGCAGGACGGTGGCCAGGGCCAAGAAGCAGCAGGGGCTGACGGGGCCGCGAACGCGCCGCGCAAACGATTCCTGGGCCTGTTCTGAAGCGCACGACGGGAACAGGCCCCCATTCACCCCGCATCCGGCAAAGCAGGGGGGTCTGGGTTCCGAAGCAGTGTCTCAACGGTGCGCTGCACCACCTGCAGGAGTCCGAGGGCCCCCAACGGTCATTCGCACTGCCGGTCAATGCGCCTCAATGCTGGCCAGGGCGTCGGGAATGGAGGCACTGGGGGCCTCGAAACGGCCCTGCGCCACGAACTCGAGGCGCAGCTTGAGAAAGGTGATGAATTTTTCATCGGTTGACACCACCGCGGCGGCAGGCCTGGGCACGGCGGCCACCTGGGACGCCAGTTCGGGGGCATCCAGAAAAGCCGGACGCTTCACCAACCAGAAGTCGATCGCCTTGCCCTGCTCGCCGTAGTTGCGCACCCGCTCGCGCAGCACCTCGTCGAGGGGCTCTTCTTCGATGAGAAAGGCCTCGCTGGCCGCGACGAAGAAATAGGTGCTCATGGCTGGCTGCTGCCGAACAGGGGATCCCGGCGGGGATTCTGGACCAGAGCCTTCATCTCGCTGACCGCCTGCTGCAACCCCACAGCCAGGGCCCTGGCCACGATCGTGTGGCCGATGTTCAGCTCTTCCATCCCCTCGATCGCCGCCACGGGCTCGACGTTCTGATAGGTCAGGCCATGGCCGGCGTTGATCCGCAGGCCCAGGCTGCGGGCCACGAAAGCCCCCTCACACAGGCGCGCCAACTGGCGGGGCTGCTCGCTCCAGCTGGCCTCGGCATATCCGCCGGTGTGCAGCTCGACCCAACGGGCTCCGCTGGCGGCACAGGCTTCCAGCTGGACCGGATCGGCGTCGACGAACAGGCTGACGCCGATCCCCCCGTCCTGCAGACGACCCACCAGCCCCTGCATCGACTGCAGCTGGGCGGCCACGTCCAATCCACCCTCGGTGGTGACCTCCTGCCGGCGCTCTGGGACCAGGGTGACCATGTCGGGCCTGATCGCCAGGGCGATGGCCTCCATTTCGGCCGTTGCCGCCATCTCCAGATTGAGGCGGCTGCGCACGGTCTGGCGCAGCAGCTGGACGTCCCGGTCCTGGATGTGGCGGCGGTCTTCTCGCAGGTGAACGGTGATGCCGTCGGCGCCCCCCAGCTCGGCCAGCAGGGCATAGGTGACCGGGTCCGGTTCCACCGCGCGGCGCGCCTGGCGCACGTTGGCGATGTGATCGATGTTGACGCCCAGACTGGCCATGCGATTGCCCCCGATGTGGCGATCCTATGGATGGCCCCAGCGAGGGCCACCGCGGCGATCACCACCCTTAGGTTCGGGTTTTGGTCAATGCAAGCCATGGCCGTGCTGCCGCGGGAGCAGCAGCTCTGCAACGGCATCAGCCCCTGGCTGTCGCCGCTGGCCATGGTGCTCACCCAGGATCTGGTGCTGCCGGCCTTCTTTGCCGGGGTGACGGTGCTCGATCGGGACAACCTGCCCGGCAGCGGGCCTGTGCTGCTGGCCCCCACCCACCGCTCGCGCTGGGATGCCCTGCTGCTGCCCCATGCCGCAGGCCGCCGTGTCAACGGCCGCGACTGCCGCTTCATGGTCACCCGCGACGAAATGCTGGGGCTGCAGGGATGGGTTCTGCGACGGCTGGGTTGCTTTGCGGTGAACCAGAGCCAACCGTCCCTCTCCACCCTGCGCTACGCCGTTGATCTGCTCAAGGCAGGTCAGCAGCTGGTGGTCTTTCCCGAGGGGCGGATCAAGCGCGACGAGGAGACCCCGATCGCCCCACAGCAGGGTCTGGCCCGCCTGGCCCGCCTGGCCAGCAGCCAGGGGGTGCAGGTGCCGGTCGTGCCGGTGGGCCTCGCCTATGGCCACCGCCCGGCCCGATGGCGGGACCGGGCTGCGGTCTGCTTTGGGCCTGCCCTGCGGGTGAACGGCCAGGGCCGCGACGGCGCCCAGGCCTTCAACCGCGATCTGGCGGCAGCGATGGAACAGGCCGAGCGGCGTGCCTGCGGTGCGATCGGGGCCCGTCCGGCCCTGGCTGGAGCCCCTGCCGGCGCCACTTAAACTCTGGCGATTCTTGAACCGGTACCGGTGCCCCGCTTTCTTGGACTTCGTGCCACGGCCCTGGCCGGTCTGCTGAGCCTCGCCCCTGGCGCAGCGCTGCTGCTGCAGGCCCCAGGCGCTCTGGCCCAGGCCGAGCCCACCAAGGCGCTCGAGGGTGCCGGCAGCCCGTTCAGCCTCAGTGCGATCAACACCCTGCTGCTGCGCGGGGATGCGGCTGCAGCCAGCGGCAACCTCAACGAAGCCCGCCGCCTGTACGACCAGGCCCGCGACGCCACCCGCCGGCTGCTCGGCTTTTACCGGGACCTGAGTGGCTCCTTCAGGGGCCTGGATGCCCGGATTCCCCGCGAGATGGACAGCAAGGGGCGCGATGCCCTGGAGGCCATGGCCAAGTCCAACCTGCGTCTGGCTGCCGTATTCCGCCGCCAGAACCAACCCGAGGTGGCCGTGCCGCTGCTGGTCGAGGTGGTCAAGGTGATGACCCCGGCCAGCGAAGACGGCCGCAAGGCCTACCAGCAGCTGGTCGAACTCGGGTTTGCCGCCACCCCCTACGCGGCAGCGGGCAGCGGCAGCTGATCAGCTTTTAGATTCAGCCTCGAACGTCAGAGCCGCATGGTTCAGCCCGACCAGGTCAGGCAGGCAATTCAGAACGCCCTGCCCGATGCCACCGTCGATGTCGAGGACCTCACCGGCGGTGGCGACCACCTGCAGGTGAAGGTTGTTTCCACCGCCTTTGCAGGCCGCAGCAGGGTTCAGCAACACCAGATGGTCTACCGCGCCCTGAAGCAGGAACTGGCCAGCGAAGCGATCCACGCCCTGGCCCTGCAGACCACCACTCCGGCCTGAACCCCTTACCCACCCGTCAGCGACCATGGATTCCCAGACTCGGCAGCGCATCGAAGGACTGATCGCCAGCAGCCCGGTGTTCGTGTTCATGAAGGGCACCAAGCTGATGCCGCAATGCGGTTTTTCGAACAACGTCGTGCAGATCCTGCACGCCCTCGGGGTGCCGTTCGAGACCTTCGATGTGCTGTCGGACATGGAGGTCCGCCAGGGCATCAAGGACTTTTCCGATTGGCCGACGATTCCGCAGGTTTACGTCAAGGGCGAATTCCTGGGTGGCAGCGACATCCTGATCGAGATGTACAACTCGGGAGAGCTGCGCGAAAAACTGGAGATCGCCCTCGCATCCTGAGGCCTGACAGCTCTGGAATTTTGAGCCCTGGCACCCTGAAGCGACCCGATGCAGGGTTGCTGCTTCGGGTTCAGTACCGACCGGTCTCGAAGCCGGTTTCGTAGAGGCTCCGAGGATCGCCGTCGGGCCCCACAAAGCTGGAAGGATCAAGAATCCAACGGTCGATCAGCTCTTCGAGACGCCGTTGGGACAACGGATCGAGAACGGCCGTGCGCCGCAGGGCATGCAGGTAGCCGTCGGCGTACAGACGCAGCTCAGCCGGGCTGTGGTAGCGCTGAGCCAGCTCCTGACAGGCGTCGCACAGCGACTGAAAATGTCTGATCGCGTCGGGGTGCTGCAGTGCGGTCATGCCGGGGTTGAACCCTGAAGTCATTGTGGTCGATCAGTGCCCCGGTTGGAAGACGCGGTGCCACGTGCCAGATCAAAAGGCATCGCCTGATACCTGAATCGCCTGGATTCGCCCGTTAGCGTGAGTGCTTCGACAGGACCCTGCGGTTCATCCCATCCATGGATCAGCCGCCTGCCAGTGCTCCAGGCCTCAACCAACCCAAGCGGGTGCTGGTGGTCGATCCCCACGCCACCCTGCGCACCGTGCTGGCCCAGCGCCTGCGGCAGGACGGGCATCTGGCTGCCGCTGTGGGCAGTGCCCGCGAAGCTCTCGAGGTCTGCCAGGACCAGTCACCCGACCTGCTGGTCGCCGCTGAACTGCTCGAGGAGACCTCGGCCCTGCGCCTGGCGGCCCAGCTGCGCTGCCCCGTGATGGTGTTGACCGCCCGCTCGGGCACCGAACCGGTGGTCACCCTGCTGGACGCGGGGGCCGACGACGTGCTGCGCAAGCCCTTTGGCCTCGAAGAGCTGGCGGCCCGCTGCCGCACCCTGCTGCGCCGCAGCCGCACCGGTCTGCAGGAACGGGTCTGCGTGGGCCCGCTGGTGGTGCACGTGCTGCTGCGCCAGGTGACCCTGCGCGACCAACCGGTCGAGCTGAGTCCGCGCGAATTCGCGCTGCTGTGCGCCCTGCTGATGCCCCCGGGGGTGGTGCGCAGTCGCCAGGAACTGCTGCGCATGGCCTGGCCCCCGTTCAGCGGTGGCCCCCGCTCGGTCGACACCCAGGTGCTGACCCTGCGGCGCAAGCTCGAGCAGGCCGGCCTGGGCGAGGGGGGCGGCATCGAGACGATGCGTCAGCAGGGCTACCGCTTCAGCCTCGAGACCCTGCCCTCAGAAGCGGGCCACGATGCTGATGCCAGCCAGGGCAGCAACACGTCCCTGGCCGTGCCCCTGTCCTGATGGACCCTGCCCTGCTTGGCGTGCTGCTGGCCCAGACCATCGCGTCAAATGGCAACGGGCAATTTCTCTTGAACGGGGTGCCGCTGCAACAGGTCACAGCCCAGCTGGTGGCCTATGTCGGGGACTGTCCTGGTGATGGTCAGGATCTGATCAACGGCACCTCCTTTCTGACCCCGGTGGCACCGGCGCCCTACCAGCGCATCGTGATCACCAACACCGGCACGGGGGGCTACACCGACCGCGAATACGACGAACGCAGACCCAGTGCCGAACCGTTCAGCATGGGGCTGGCCAACGGACATCACGGCAGCTTTCTGAGCCTGAGCGAGGGTCCCAACACGTTCACCTACGTGGTGCGCAACCGGCTCAGCAACACCGAGCTGGGCCAGGGGACCGCCACGCTCATGGTCACGGTCAACCGCAGCATCCGCAACCGAAGCTTCAGCCAGATCAAGGAGGAGCGCTACTGCCTGGGTGATCGCAGCAGCCGCTACGGAAAACTCGACCAATGCAGCGATGGTCTGATCACGGTCGAGCGCATCGGCGTGTGCCCCAATGGCGCTACCCGCACCCTGTCGCTTGAAACCGTGCGGCTGCGGCGCTCCTGAACGGGGCTCAACCCAGTTGCGGCACCACCACCAGAGCCGCCAGTTCACCCATCAACAGCAGGCCACTGAGCAGCGCCAGCAGTTGATAGGTCCAGGCGGGGGTCAACCGGCCCACGCCCCCGGTGTCGACGCCGGTGGCCGCACTGAAACGCACCAGAAAATCGTCGAAGCGCACGATCCGCTGCGGCAACAGAAACGCTCCGCCGGCACCGCTCTGGCGCACATAGAACACCCGTCCGCCCTGGCTGGTGGCCACCGGGGTCAGACCGCCGACCTGATCGAGGCGCAGGCTCCAGCCGCGCCGCAGCAACCAGCGGCACCAGCGGGGATAGCCGACGCTGATCACGTCAGCGTCCAAGCGCACGATCTCGCTGGTGAGGGCCACGACCACCAGCAGGCCCAGGACCAGGGCGATCAGCAGGATCAGGGTCAGGCCAGGGGGCGCCAGCAACGGCAGTGGCAGCACCAGGGCCAGATACAACGTGATGAGGGTCAGACGGATCAGGGGCGCCATGCCGTAGGTGGCGGCCGCAGCGGCAGTCGGGTTCAACGGTCGTCAGGCGAACCGGGCAGGGGCTCGACCAGGCTGGGGGGGGTGTAGCGGCCGCTGAACACCTCCTGCTCCCGACCCTTCCAGAACTCGCCCAGACGCATCAGGTCTGCATGGGCCTCGGCGAGACGGGCCACGTACTCGCAGGGATCCATGCTGTCCTTGGCCTCCTTGAGCTTGGTCAGCCGCAGCATCTGCAACATCCAGGGCTTGCTCAACTCGCCCCGCTGCTCGAGGTAGCGCGCCAGTTCGGCGGCGCTGGGGGTGGAGGGACCCGGGGCTGAACCCATGGCGATCAAGCGTTCGAAGACCAGCCTATGGAGAGCGGTCCTCTCGCCGTGAAACCCCGGTACGATCCGCTCAGAGACAGGGTTCCATGGCGCAGCTTCACGATCGCCAGCAGCTGGTGGCGCTTTGGAACCGCATCGCAGGCCAGGACGGCACCACGATCCAGAACCTGGCCGCCCGCCTGGCCGCCACCTGCCACGCCGAAGGGGTCGACGTCTGCGAGGCCGAGGCCCAGACCCTGATCAACAGCCTGCAACTGCGGACGATGCCCGCAAGCGGCCAGGGCCGGTTGCTGCTGACCGCCCTGGGGGGCGACCAGACCTTGCGCTGTGCCGAGGCCTATGGCCTGCTGGCCCAGGCCTGCCCCGATGGGGTCAACGTCGCGGTGCTGCAGACGCTGCTGCAGATCTTTGAGCTGGAGCCCGCTGAAGCCAACGAGATCGCCGTTGCGATCGACCGCGACGGCGGCGGCCTGATCACCCGCGAGGACTTTCTGGCCTATCTGCCGGAACATTTCTGCCGGCATCCGCGCAGCTACCACGCCTCCCACACCGGCTACCGCCGGGGCAGAGCAGCAGCCCCAAGCCAGCCAGAGACCAGGTCCCCAGAGACCGCCAGAGCGGCAACAGCGCCAGCGGTCGCCCAGGCCCAGGCATCCGCTAACGCCAACGCCAACGCCAGCCTCCAGGCTGGGGGCACCTCTCCCCTGCAATTGCAGATCGGTCTGTTCCGTCTGCTGCAGGGTGCGGCCTACCGCAGTTTCAGGGCCAGCTACTCGGCCAACTCAGAAACGCACCTGCGGGCCTACGACCTGCCGTACACGATCGAGAACTTCGGCCGCTTTGTCGAGGCCGCCGTCGACCTGTACAGCGCCCTGGGGGTGGTCGATGCCGATGCGCGCCAGCCGCTCGAAGACCTGCGCAGCTCGGTGCAGACCGCCCTGTCCGATCTGCACCAGCGCATGGAGGCGTGGCCGACCCTCGATCTCAGCGACGCCATGCGCGAAGCCGAGGGCCGGATCGAATCCGAACTGGAGGTCCTCGACCACGCCCATCAGCTGTTTGCGGCCCTGATCGAGCTGCTGCTGGTGGCCGGGCTGCAGGGCCATGACCCCCTGCAACTGAGCGCCGAAGACCTGCACCACCACGAGCTGAACCGGCTGCGCCACCTCGAGGACCACCGCGAGCTGAGCGACCACCGCCACAGCGTTGCCGGTGAGGGCGGCAGCCAGAGGCCCTTTCTGGAGACCTGGCAACGGGTGATCGTCGACGAGAGCGACACCCGCTACGCCGGCGCGATCATGCCGACCCGCTACTGGTATGAGGACTTCATGCCGAAACTGCTGCGGGCCTGCTCGGTCCGCAGCGCTGCCGACATCGCCGCCCTCGATGCCGAAACCGAAGCCGACCTGGACGCCTGGTTCATCGCCGCCCGCGACGATGGCGAGTTCGACCGCTATGCACCTGCCATGCGCGAGCACTTCCTGGAGTGCCCGCACTGGGTCAAACAGGAGCTGCGGCTGGCCTGGCGCCTGACCCGCCACTACCTCAATGGCGTTCAGAAACGCCGCGAACGGGAAGAGTTCGGCCGGGGCGACGGCTACATCACTGAATATGTGGCGTTCCTGGATGTCTATCTGGGTCGCAGCGACATCGCTGACTCCGAGATGCGGCTCAGCTTTCCCTATTACCTGGGGCCGGCCACCTGGCGGTTGCTGCACACCAGCGCCGAGCTCATCGCCGATCGTCCCGAGGCTGAACAGGCACAGCTGGTGGAGCTGTTCAAGCGCTTCTTCGCCGCGATGGCGACGATGTACCCCTGCCCGTACTGCCGCTTCCACCTCAACCGCTATGTGGTGCGCAACAAGGAGGTGCACCTCTACCCGATCGAATACCTGCTGCTGGGGCCCCAGGACAGCGGACAGCCGCACATCGAGGTGACGGTCGACCAGAAGCTGAGCGTCATCCACGACGGGGCCAGCCTGCGGCTGTTCGTGTGGAAGCTGCACAACACCGTCTCGGCCTCGATCGCCCGCAGCGAACCCTGGTTCCACCGCGACGACCACGCCCATTACACGACCCGCTACTGGCCCAGCCTCGACTCTGAGCTGGCCCGGGCCCAGGCCCTGGCGCAGCAGGCGATCGAAACCGAGCGCGTCAGCCGCATCTATGGGGTGCTCAAGCATGCGGCCCACCTGGGGGTGTTGCGGGACGAACTGCAACTGGCCCTGCACCGGCCGGGCTCTGACGAGCTGCGTCTGGTCTGGGAGCGGGCCGAGGCGATCGTGGCAGCCGCCGAGCAGGCGGTGCTGAGCTCCCGCTTTCTGCAGCAGAGCTATCACTACAACCCGGCGCTGGAGCTCGAAGACCCCCACTTCACCCCCGAAGAAGAAGCCCTGGCCCGCAGCGGTTTCTTTGTCGAGACCTGATCCTGAACCGGGCGCCCGGCTCAGGCCGGCAGGGCCCAGGGGTTCAGGCCCAGGTCGGCACCGATGCGGTGGGCGCAGGCAAAGCCGCTGAAGGCGACAGCGTTCAGGCCCTGCCCCGGAAAGCAGCTGTCACCAACGCAGTACAGGCCGTTCAGTCCGGTGCGGTTGAACGGCATCGGCAACAGGCCGGGCAGTCGCAGGGCCGGGATCGGCCCATAGCTGCCGCCCATGCGTCCCAGAAAACGCCGGTGACTGCGGGGGGTTCCCACCTCCTGGTGGTGAATGGCCCCGCCCAGCCCCGGCAGGATCGCCTCGAGCCGGGCGATCAACCGTGCCGCGTCAGCCGCCTTTTTGGCGTTGTAGGCAGCCGGCCCCAGCCCCTGCCAGCGCTCCATGGCACTGGGGGTGAACGTGTGCAGGATGTGACGCCCGCCAGGGGCCAGCGACGGGTCGAGCAGGGTCGGCATCGACACGAAGATGACGCCCTGCTCGGCCTCCATCTCTGCCCAGTCCTCGAGCAGCAGGTGGTGGCAGTGGAAGCCCTCGGGCACCACCGCCGCGTCGATGCCCAGGTGCAGTGACAAAAACGACGGCGACGGCTTGTAGCGGCGCCGCCAGGTGGTCTCGGCTTTCGGGGTCTGGGCCCGATCAACCAGGGGCTTCTCGACGGCGCCTTCGCTGCCCGGCTGCCCCCCGAAGGTGTCCCAACGGGTGGCGTTGCTGACCACACGGCGGGCCCTGATGCGCTCGCCGCTGGCCAGCTGCACCCCGACGGCACGGGCTGCTGCGCCTTCGCCTTCAAGCAAGACCTTGGTGACGCGGCTGCGGTAGCGGATGGCGCCGCCATGGCGCTCCAGACCCGCCACCAACTTGCGGGCAATGACGCCCACACCCCCTTTGGGGTAGTTGATGCCGCCGGCATGGCGATCGGAGAACACCATGCCGGCATTGATCATCGGCGTCAGATCGGCCGGCATCACCGACCAGCAGAAGCACTCCATGTCGATGAAGCGCAGCAGTTGCTCGTCTTTGATGTGGGCACGGGCCACATCGCCCACGTTGACCGGCAGCCAGCGGGCCAGGCCCAGGCAGGCGAGCGGCGCCCGAAAGAACACCTTGGCCAGATAGGCGGGGTCCTCGAGCGAAAGCAGAGGCATCGCATCGAGGCAGTTGAACACCTGCCAGCAGGTGTCATAGAAGGCACGGATCCCCCTGGCCTCATGGGGAAACAGCCGGCTCAGGCGGGCCACGAAGCTCTCGTAATCGCGGTCGACAGCCACCTCAAGGCCACCCGGCAGGTGGTAGGCGAGCTGGGCCGGGTCGGGCACGGTCTCGCAGTGCTCGCCCACATCGGCCAGGGCCCGGGTCAGCAGGTTGGTGTGCCCGCGCTCGCCAAAGCCGAAGATCATCGAGGCGCCCACATCAAAGGTGTAGCCGGCCCGTTCAAAGCTGCCCCCCGACCCCCCCGGGATCAGATAACGCTCGAGCACCAGGGTGCGGGCCCCCTTGGCCGCCAGCTGGCTGGCGGTCACCAGACCGCCGATGCCGCTGCCGATCACGATGACATCCCAGTCGGCAGAAGGGCTGGCGCTCACCGTTGACCATTGCAGGGTGTGCCGACCCTAGGTGGCAGGCGTTGGCCACTGACCCACCCCCGTCAGCAATGGACCGGCACCATCATGCCAATCGTTCGATCCAAGCGTACATTTGGCACATGTGGATCGAACGGCAGATCAGCGCGCGGTTGCAGCATCTGGCCGCCACCCGCCCGGTGCTGGTGGTCACAGGCGCTCGCCAGACGGGCAAGACGGCCCTGATTCGCCATCTGTTTGCAGGTCACCATTACGTGAGCCTGGACCTGCCCAGTGAGGCAGCCCAGGCCGAGCAAGACCCGGCCGCCTTCCTGGCGCGCCATCCCCTGCCCCTGGTGGTCGACGAGGTCCAGTACGCCCCCGGGCTGTTGCGCCACCTCAAGACCGTGGTCGATGCCGCACGGCAGCGCAACGGGCAGCTGATTCTCAGCGGATCCCAGCCCTTCACGCTGATGCAGGGCGTCAGCGAGAGCCTGGCCGGTCGTGCTGCCATCGTCCAGCTCGAAGGCCTGAGCAGCGCCGAGCTCAGCGGCGGCCGACCGATCGATGGCAGCCAGCTCGACTGGCCCAGGTGGCTGCTGCGCGGTGGATTTCCAGAGCTGAGCGCCGATACTGCGATCAACGCCAGCGAGTACTTCGCCTCCTATGTGGCGACCTATCTCGAGCGCGACCTGCGCAGCCAACTGCAGGTCAGCAGCCTGCGCGACTTTGAGCGCTTTCTGCGGGCAGCGGCGCTGCGCTCGGCCCAGGTGCTCAACCGGGCCGAACTGGCCCGCGATGTCGGCATCAGCAACTCGACAGCCGGGATCTGGCTGGCGCTGCTGCAGCGCAGCGGACTGGTGGTGCTGCTGGAACCCTGGTTCAGCAACGCCACCAAACGGCTGGTCAAGGCGCCCAAGCTCTATGTGGCTGACAGCGGCTTGCTGACCTTTCTGATCGGCCTGAGTCGTCCCGACGATCTGCTGCGCTCGCCGCTGCTGGGCGCTGTCTGGGAAACGGCCGTGCTGATGGACCTGCGCCGCCAGGCTGCAGCCTGCGGTGATGGGGCACCCCTGTTCTTCTGGCGCGATCGCAACAAGGAGATCGATCTGCTGCTGCAGCGGGGTGGTCGCTTCTGGCTGGCCGATGCCAAGTGGAGCGAACTGCCCCAGGCCGGCGATGGCCGCCGCCTGCGGCAGTTGGCCGCCGAGATCGGTCCTGATCAGGTGGCCGGCCTAGCGCTGATCTGCCGCGCCCCCAACCGCTTTGGACTGGGGGACGGCGTTGAAGCCCTGCCACTCCAGGACGCCGGGTCCTGGTTCGGCTTCACAGCGACCTCTGCTCAGGAGCAGAACGGCATCAGATCCGCCAGGGAGCGGTCGCGGTAGGCGCCGTAGCGGCGGCGCTTGTCACGAATTCGCTCGGCCAGTTCGGGCAGCAGCCCGAAGTTGGGCGGCATGGGCTGGAACTGGCCCCGCTTGCCGCCAGAGCCACAGGGCGCCTCGGCCACAAAGTGGGTCAGCGCCCCGATCATCGTGGTGGGGGGCAGCTGCAGGGGCTCGCTGCCCAGGGCCAGCCGGGCCGCATTGGTGCCTGCCAGCCAGCCGCCGGCCACCGCTGCCGCATAGCCCTCGGTGCCGGTGAGCTGGCCGGCCGCCAGCAGGGTGGGCCGCGCCGTGAACTGCAACGTGGGCTCCAGCAGTTGGGGCGACTCCAGAAAGGTGTTGCGGTGCATCACGCCAAAGCGCACGAATGCGGCGTTCTCGAGCCCGGGAATCAGCCGCAGCACCCGTTGCTGCTCGCCCCATCTGAGGTTGGTCTGGAACCCCACCAGGTTCCAGAGGCGGCCGTCCTTGTCCTCCTGGCGCAGCTGCACGACTGCGTAGGCCCGGTTGGCGCGGCGCACGTCGCGGTCGTTGACATCGCCCCAGCGCGGATCCCACAGGCCGATCGGCTTGAGGGGGCCGTAGCGCATGGTGTC
>Ga0079301_1000838_pt1 | contig 14818 bp, 11 predicted proteins | sample Wag4_2014_7_11_3_FD_74797 | JGI IMG/M metagenome (GOLD analysis project Ga0079301, IMG submission 74797) | Fresh water mixed with fracking chemicals microbial communities from Ohio, USA - Utica-2 Time Series FC 2014_7_11 | ecosystem: Engineered > Industrial production > Chemical products > Input...
GGCAAGAAATCTAGCCAAAACAAACCAGACAGTCAAGCCCTAAAACTCAACAACCTCGCGGTGAAGGGGCTTCTATACAGGACCAAACATCACGTCAAGCGGATTTCTTAAAACTGTCAAAAATTACACCACGAGGGCTAGTTAATTGTTTTTACTTTATTTTTTCTGATACTCCACCTGAAACATCGCTTCCTGCCCGTGTTGGAATTCAGCACCTTAGCAAAAAGGCTCCAACCCCAGCCCCGGCCCCTGCGGCACCGCGATCGCTCCATCCTGCGGCACCAAAGCGGTCCCGAAGGGCGGGTCCTCCAGATCAGCAAAGTAGATTTCCAAGGACTCCACAGCTTCTGAGGCTGCGAGGAAATGCAGGCTCGCCAAAAGCCCTGGTCCAAAATAGGGACAATGCGGCACCAACCGAAGTCCCGCCCCCTGTGCGAGTTCCGCAATCTCCAGCATCGCTGTCAGCCCACCAACCTTGGTCACGCTTGGCTGCAGGATCCCCGCCGCGCCTGTTTCAATGATACGGCAAAATTCTTCAGCGTTCGCGGCATTTTCACCCGCGGCTATCGCGCAAGGCGACGCAGCGCGCACCCGCGCCGAGGCTAAATGGTCTTCGGGGGGCCAGGTTGGTTCTTCCACCCAAGCGACACCAAGGTCTTTAACGGCCATACAAAAATCCAATGCATCAGCCTCATTATCCCAGGCACAATTGATATCCAGCATCAGGGGAATGTGTTGTGGCACTGCGTCACGCGCCGCGCGAATGCAACGCAAATCAATTTCATGCAGCTTGATGTCGCGATACCCGCGCCGTACAGCCTCAGCCGCATTGCGCGCGACATCCTCCGGATTGCCGTAGCGCAATAGGCTCGCATAGGCCCGCACCGAACTGCGCCCCGCATCACCAAGCAGCACGTGCAACGGCTTTCCCGCGACTCTTCCGGCAATATCCCAAAGGGCAATATCAATCGCGGAAATGCCGAAAGTCACCGGCCCATTGCGACCGAAATTATGAAACCGCTTTTGCAGCATGCGATGGAGCGCACCAATATCCCCTGCATCCATGCCAATACAGGCTGGTGCAATCAAACGGTCAATTGCATCGCGCGTTGTATCCACCAGGTTAAAGCCGAACCCCTCCCCCCAGCCATGAATGCCCCGATCCGTTTCGACCTTTACCAAAAGCGTATCCATGGTCCTGAGGGAGAGATTACCGCCCGTTGCACGACTGCTGCCACCCTGCGCATCAAGGCCAACGCCATAGCTGAAGGCGCTGCGATGGATACGGGTTTCGATCCGCGTGATCTTCATGCTGTAATGTTTCCCTTGCATCTTGCGGTATCACCTAGCCTTTGCAATCATGCCATCTGAAACGGAAGAACAAAAGAACAGGACAAGGGAACGCCCATCATGCTGCGAGTTTTTGCTACCGCTTTAATCTCCATTCTCTTTTGCTCAACGCTAGCCGCACAGGAACAATTCCCAAATCGCCCTATACGGATCATCGTTCCTTTTGCTGCGGGTGGGCCCAGCGACATTGTGGCGCGCCTATTGGCCACAAAAATGACAACAACACTGGGCCAGCCGGTGATTGTGGATAATCGCCCCGGCGCCGGCGGTGTCACAGGCGTAGACGTCGCAGCGAAAGCAGTGCCCGATGGTTACACGATCGTTCTTGGCAGTGCCGGCGGAGTCGCTATTTCGCCGCAGCTTGACAGAGGCACCCCCTATGACCCGCTGCGTGATCTGGCGCCGCTGACACTTGGCGTTCTTGTGCCGGAACCGATCGTTGTGCCATCGGCGACCCCTTACCGTACTCTTCAGGAACTCATCGCGGCGGCGCGCGCACAGCCTGGTAAAATCAACCAAGGCTCCACCGGTTCGGGGAGCCTGCCCCATTTGGCGGGTGAATTGCTGAAGAATGCCACTGGCATTGAAATGACCCATATCCCCTATCGTGGCGGTGCACCGCTCACGACCGCGCTGGTTCAGAATGAAGTTCAAGTCGGGCTTGCCGATCTACCCATTCTGCTGCCACAAATCCGCGCCGGCACTATCCGCGCCCTTGCGGTTGGCTCTGCGCAGCGCCTGCCGTGGTTGCCAGATGTGCCCACAATGATTGAATTGGGCTATCCCAGCGTGGATACCAATAATTGGCATGGTTTTGTCGCTCCGGCGCGCGTGCCGGAACCCATTCTGGAACGGCTGCATGGCGCACTTGCTGGGGCGCTGAAAGACCCGCAGATTTCACAGCAACTCTTTAGCCAAGGCGCCGTCCCGGGCGGCAATAGCCGAACGGAATTCGGCACGTTCATCAAGGCTGAAATGGCGAAATGGGGCGAGGTCATACGGCGCGGCAATATCCGCGCCGACTGACCCGTCGCCAAGAAATCCCTATTGCGCGGCGGCGAGGATCCGCAGTGTTGCCTCCTCCCGCCCTAGCGCCCAGAGCACGGCATCAATCGGTGGGCTGGTCGTGCTGCCGCTGAGCGCCGCGCGCAAAGGCTGCGCCACCTGGCCGAGCTTGATACCCTTTACCTCAGCATAATCGCGCAGCCATTGGTCCAGATCCAGCTTCTCCCAAGGTGCGGTCTGCAAAAACGCTGCCAGATCGGCGAGGCGCGCCTTGGCTTCTGGCGTCAGCAATGCCTCGGCCTTGGCTTCCATGATCGGCGCGCCATCCTGCACCGCGAAAGCCGCAGCGCCGGTCAATTCTTCCACCGTCTTCGCGCGTTCCTTGAGGAAGGGCATCAACAACCGCACGCGCTTCGCACCATCCGGCCCGAACAATACGGTGCGCCTCGCAAGCCGTTCCAGTACCTCCCGCGTCAGCGCATCATCATCGGCTATGCGCAGGTATTGCCCGTTCAAATGCGTGAGCTTGGCATAATCCATGCGCGCCGCCGCGCGCCCGACATCCTTGATGTCAAACAGCGTCACGGACCGATCGCGCGGGATGAACTCCTCATCGCCATGGCCCCAGCCAAGCCGTAGCAGATAATTGCAGACAGCCTCAGGCAAGAAGCCTTGCTCACGGAAATCCAGCACGGAAACCGCGCCATGGCGCTTGGAAAGCTTGGCGCCATCGGCACCATGGATCAGCGGCACATGGGCGAAATGCGGACGGGTCCAGCCCATTGCGTCATAAACCATGCATTGGCGGAAAGTATTGGTCAGATGGTCATCGCCGCGAATGACATGGGTGATGCGCATGTCGTGATCATCCACCACCACCGCATGCAGATAGGTGGGCGTGCCGTCACTCCGCAGAATGATCATATCGTCTAATTCGCCATTGGCGACACGCACCTCACCTTGCACCAAATCCGCGACAACCGTCTCACCTTCGAGCGGCGCCTTGATGCGGATGGCGAAGGGCTTGCCGGCCTGTTCCGGCCCGGGCTCACGGTCCCGCCAGCGGCGGTCATAACGCGGCGGGCGGCCCTCGGCGGCGGCGCGTTCGCGCATTTCGGCCAATTCTTCCGGCGTCGCCCAGCAGCGATAGGCCTTGCCCATGACCAGCAACGCTTCGGCGATTTCGCGATGCCGTGCCTCCCGCGCCGCCTGAAACACCGGCGCTTCATCCGGCGAAAGGCCGAGCCATTCCAGGCTGTCCAGGATCTGGTCCACCGCTTCCCGGGTGGAGCGTTCGCGATCCGTGTCTTCAATACGCAGCAGGTATTCCCCGCCATGGTGGCGCGCAAAGAGCCAATTGAACAAGGCAGTGCGGGCCCCGCCGATATGGAGATAGCCGGTGGGCGAAGGGGCAAAGCGCGTGCGAACCGTCATGGCGTGCTGATCATTCTCCTGTTGTCTGGGCTTTAATGCATCTTCAAGCGAAGTGGAATCACTTGGCTGCCCTGAAAATGCGAACAAACAAAGGTTTGGTGCGTACCCGGTGAACCAAGGTGGAAGAAAAACGGTCTTCACCACAAGCCGCCCTTGGGAAATCCGGGTCTTGGTCAGACAGTGATGAATTTCCTGTTTGGCTGTTGGGTGCAGCCCATCTAAACTTATGGTTGTGCCCGTTCTTCCGCCCTTCTTGGCCAAAGGCCCCAGTGTCACGGAGTCATGCCGCTTCTGGCACGCCCTCTCGATAAGGGCTGCTGCGGCTTTCGCTTCGGAACGCCAACAGCAAGCGCTTTGGTTGCCTGTCGCCATGGGTGCGGGGATCCTTGTTTACTTCAGCCTGCGCGCCGAACCTGCCGCATACCTGGTTTGGCTCGTCCCTCCCCTCATCGTTGCATGGCTTCTCGTTGCGCGCAGGCTTCCTTTTTGCGGCTGGCTTTGTTCACTGGCAGCGGCGTGCAGCTTCGGTTTCGCTGTCACGCTTTGGCATGCGCAAAGGGCACCGCCGCCAGTTTCGCCGCCGCCGCGCGCGCTGGTGGTGGAAGGCATCGTACAGAATGTCGAGGCTCTGCCCCAGGGGCTGCGCGTGACGCTTGGGGCGGCAAGGCTAGGCCCCGAGGCGGCACGCCTGGAACGCAGCCTTCGGCTTCGTCTGCGCAGTAATGACCCCGCGCGGCCAGTACCAGGCGATCTCCTGCGCGTAAGGGCGCTGATACGCGCGCCGGCGGCGCCGGCCTATCCTGGCGCATGGGATTTCCAACGAGCAGCTTTCTTCAGCGGTCGCGGCGGTGCGGGATTTGCCATCGGCGCTGCCGAAGTCACGCGGGGCGCAGGTCGAGCACCGCCACTATCAGGCTTGCGGACGGAACTGGAAGCGCGCGTCATGGCTGCTCTGCCTGGCCCTGCTGGCGCGATCTCGGCTGCGCTGCTGACAGGTAGCCAAAGCGCCATTCCGGCTGCTGACCTTAGTGCAATCCGCGATGCAGGCCTCGCGCATCTGCTATCTGTCTCCGGCCTCCATATCGCGATTGTGATGAGCGTTTCCTTTTGGGTGTCACGCTTGCTCCTGGCATCTTATCGTCCCTTGGCCTTGCGTGTTCCAGGCAAGCTGCTTGCAGGATGCGCCGCGCTGCTTGCCGGCGGCTTCTACATGCTGCTGACAGGCGCTCAGGTACCGATGCAACGCAGTTTTGCCATGGCATGCCTCGTCACTCTCGCCATCCTGGCGGGGCGCAAGGCCATATCGCTGCGCGGCCTAGCCTGGGCTGCGGCCGCGGTGATGCTGTATGACCCTGCCTCATTGCTCGGGCCTTCTTTCCAGATGTCTTTCGCGGCAGTGCTGGCCCTTATCGCGGGTTGGGAGGCGTTGCAGCCGCGTATCGCGAAGCTGCAAGGCAGCCCTGGTTGGGCGCGCAGCATTTGTTTTGCCGTGCTTGGACTGATGCTGACATCGATCCTTGCCGGCGCCGCAACGGCGCCCTTCGGTCTCGCGCATTTTGGCAGGCTGCAATGGTATGGTGTGGCCGCGAATGCGGTTGCGGTGCCGCTTACCTCTTTCATCATCATGCCGGCGGGGATGTTGGCGGCCCTGCTGATGCCGCTCGGTCTTGAAGCGCCGATACTTTGGGTCATGGGGCTTGGGGTGGAAGGTGTCTTGTCGGTGGCACGTATCGTAGCCGCCTGGCCTGGCGCGACAGAGGCCGCAAGGCCTATTCCGGGTTGGGGCTTGGCGCTCTTTGCCTTTGGGCTTTGCTGGATTTGCCTATGGCGGCGCTGGTGGCGTGCCTTGGGTGTGCTGCCCATGATCATCGGCCTTGCCAGCGCGGCCTTTGTCCAACTGCCACATATGCTCATTTCGGGTGATGCGCGTCTGCTCGCGTTTTTCGCTTCAGATACGCTTTTCATTCAGCGCCAATCGGGCGCTTCAACCCTCACGCGCGATGCCTGGCTTCGCTTATATGCACAGGATGCCGCCCAAGCGCTGCCCTCCGAAGGCGCAAGCCCCGATGGCACGCTGCGCTGCGCCGCCGATGGTTGCCGGTTTGATGCGGGCACCGGTGCATTTTTCCTGAGGAGCGGCGATGTCATGGCAGAATGCGGTTCAGTTGCGGTCATCATCTCAGCCGAGCCCATTCGGCAGCGCTGCCGGCAGAGTATCTTGATTGACCGCTTCACTGTCTGGCGCGACGGCGCGCATGCAATTTGGCTCTCGCCTTCAGGCGCGCAGGTGATTTCCGATCGTGCCTGGCGTGGTAATCGGCCCTGGGTCCCGCCGCCGCCACAACCGCGCGCAGCGGCCGAACCGCCGGCACCGACTGAATAAGGCAAGGGCAGCGCGCGTTACCCCAGCAACCGCACCGCCATCACCACCAACACAACGCCATTCAGCACGAACAGCCCTGCGGCTACACTGCGCATCAACTGCCCGTGGTTCTTGCCGAAAAAGCGTCCCAGCAAAGCAACCCCAAGGAGCGCAGGAACTGTGCCCAGAACAAAACTGACCATCGCAAGCGCCCCTCCCAGGGCGCTACCACTTGCCGCCGCCGCGGCCAGAGCAGCGTAAAGCAGGCCACAAGGCAGCGCCGAAAGCAGGAACCCAAGTGCCACGCCACGCAGCCCACCGGGCGCCGCCAGCAGCGGACCAAGCCGCGCTTCAAGCAAGGCCGGCAAGCGCGGTGCGGCCATGCGCGGCAGCAGCGCCGCAAGGCGCGCCGAGGCCTGCGCGAACATCAGTGCTGCGGCGAAGGCCAACATGCCCGCCAGCACCAGCCGCCACCCAGTGCCAAGACTGACGGCCCCAACCATTCCGCCGGCCAGCGCCCCAAGCAGCCCGTAACCAAGCGCGCGGCCCAAATGATACGGCGCCAAAGCCGCACCCGATAGCCGCTGCAACCTGCCGCCAATGGCCGTGCGGTCCGCCATAGCGGCGGCTTGGGCCAGCACAAAGGGCCCACACATGGCGGCGCAATGCGTTGCCCCGCCCGCCAATCCGGCCAGGAACAGCGCCCCCATCACGGCCCAAAGCCCACCGGGGCCAAGCGCTTCCAGCCCATGCAAACAATTGGCGAGGAATTCCGCCATGGAAAGCTACACCGAGGCCTGATCCAGTGTGCGCCGCAGCAGCAGCAAATCCGCCCAGGCTTCGCGCTTTGCGGCCGAGCTGCGCAGCAAATAGGCAGGATGGAGCGTCGGCAAGGCAGGGATGCGGCCAAGGCCCACGATCTCCACCTCATGCCAGCGGCCGCGCAGGCGGGTGATGCCATCCTTCCCGCCGATCAGCCCCTTGGCCGCGACACCCCCCACCAGCACCAGCCGCTTCGGACGGACCAGTGCGACCTGCCGGCGAAGGAAGGGCAAAAAAAGCGCAACCTCGGCATCGGTTGGGGTACGATTCCCCGGCGGCCGCCACGGCAGGATATTGGTGATGTAGAAATTGCTCTCTCGCGAAAGGCCGACAGACGCAAACATCCGGTCCAGCAATTGGCCTGAGGCACCCACAAAAGGCCGCCCTGCCCGGTCTTCATCTGCGCCCGGTGCCTCCCCAATCAGCATCAGGCCAGATTCAGCAACCCCCTCACCAAAAACCAGATTGGTCGCGGTTTCCTTGAGCGGTGAGGCATCAAAGGCAGCAATGGCTGCCTTCAGTGCTGCCAGATCGGGTGCGGCTGCGGCCAGGGCTTCGGCCCGCGTATTGGCCGGCTGCGCGGGGGCCAGGACAACGGGGGCGGCGCGGATCGGGCGCGGGGCTCGGTCGGCCGCCGGGCGGGCGGCGTCCGGCGCGCGCGCAGGGGCTTCCCGCAGCGCCAGGCGATCCGCGGGGCTTTCCATCAGCGCCTCATCCGCACCCCAAGCGCATTGCAGCGCCAGGGCGGCGGCCAGGGCGGATTTCTCCTGCTCCATGCCCCACATATCGGCCCTCAGCGGGGTTCCGCGCAACCCGCGGCTTCGCTACATGGGGCAATTAGTGCCTGATCCGCGTAGGTGGCATCACCGAAGCGGTGAATCAGTCGCTCAAATCAGGCCGGATCATGATCCGTGAATACGGGTCATGATCCGGCCATGAGGAAAGGCAGTTTGTGATGTCCGAAGAACGGGAAGCGATGGAATTTGATGTGCTGATTGTGGGCGCTGGGCCTTCCGGCCTTGCCGCGGCCATCCGCCTGAAACAGCTCGCGCCCGATATGGCGGTGTGCCTGATTGAAAAGGGCAGTGAGGTCGGCGCGCATATCCTTTCAGGCGCCGTGCTGGAACCGCGTGCCTTGGATGAGCTGATCCCTGATTGGCGTGATGATCCGCCGGCGCTGGCCACACCCGCCGGTGATGATCGCTTCATGTTCCTGACGGAGACCAAAGCCTTCAAACTGCCAACCCCGCCGGCGATGAATAATCACGGCAATTACATTGTCTCCTTGGGCAATGTCTGCCGTTGGTTGGGGGCGAAGGCGGAAGCGCTAGGCGTTGAAATCTACCCGGGATTCGCGGCTTCCGAGACGATCATTGAGGATGGCCAGGTACGCGGCGTGGTGGCCGGCGTGATGGGCATTACGAAGGATGGCGAAAAGGGGCCGAATTACCAGCCGGGGATGGAACTGCGCGCCAGCTACACGCTGTTTGCTGAAGGCTGCCGTGGGTCGCTCACGAAAAAACTGTTCGAGACCTTCAATCTGCGCGAAGGCGTGGCGCCGCAGACCTTTGGCTTGGGCATCAAGGAATTATGGGAAATCCCCAAGGAAAAACACCAGCCGGGCCTGATTTGGCATAGCGTGGGCTGGCCCCTGAAGACCGATACCTATGGCGGGTCTTGGCTTTATATGCTCGGCGATAATCTGGTCAGCATCGGCTTTGTTGTCGGGCTCGATTATCAAAATCCCTGGCTCTCGCCCTTTGAGGAATTTCAGCGCTTCAAGCAACACCCGGCGGTACGCGCCATGCTGGAAGGCGGCAAGCGCATTGCCTATGGCGCGCGCGCGCTGAATGAGGGCGGCTTCCAGGCGATCCCGAAGCTGGTCTTTCCGGGCGGGGCGATCATTGGTGATTCGGCAGGCTTTTTGAATGTGCCGAAGATAAAGGGCACGCATACGGCGATGAAATCCGGCATGGTTGCTGCCGAGGCTTTGGCGGCGGCTTGCGCTTCTGAAAATCGCGCGTCGGTCTTGAATGCCTATCCGGAGATGCTGCGCCATTCCTGGATTTGGCCGGAATTGCAGGCGGTGCGGAATATCCGCCCCGGCTTTGCGAAATACGGCTTCTGGGGCGGCATGATCAATGCCGCGATTGAAACCTATATCACGCGCGGCAAATCGCCCTGGACGCTTTCGCATCACGAAGATCACGCGGTGCTGAAAAAGGGTTCGGAAGCACCGAAGATCAGTTACCCAAAGCCGGATGGGGTTTATTCCTTCGATCGCCTTTCCTCCGTGTTCCTGGCGAATACAAATCATGAGGAAGACCAGCCCGCACATCTGAAACTGCGTGATCCGGCGCGCTGGCAGGGCGTGAATTGGGAAACATTCGCCAGCCCAGAAAGCCGCTATTGCCCCGCCGGGGTTTATGAAGCGGTGGGCGTGGAAGAAGGCAAGCCGCGCCTGGTGATTAATGCTCAGAATTGCGTGCATTGCAAAACCTGCGACATCAAGGACCCGACGCAGAATATTGATTGGTGCACGCCGGAAGGCAGCGGCGGGCCGAATTACATTGGCGGCATGTGAAAACGCCATATCAGGACAGGAAAAATACCATGCTCAAAATCCACGGCATCGCCCGTTCCCGCGCCTTTCGCTGCATCTGGGCCGCCGAAGAAGCGGGGCTCGCTTATGAAGTGATCCCGCTTGGCTTCCTGCCCGGCTTCAAGCTGGAACGCGCGCTTCCGATCAACCCGAACAACAAGATCCCCGCCTTGGAAGATGGCGATCTGGTGCTGTTTGAAAGCCTGGCGATCAATCTGCACATCGCGGGCAAGGTCGGGGCGCCTTTGATGCCGACCGGCAATGATGCGTCACGCGTGCTGCAATGGACGCTTTGGGCAGCAACGGAAGCCGAACCGCATGTGATGCGCTGGGCCTACAACACCTTCCTTCGCGCACCGGCGGATCGCATCGCAGCAGAGGCAGCGCTCGGCAAGGAAGCAACCGATCAGCGGCTTGCGGTGCTCGAAGCAGAATTGTCGGGGCGTGATTATCTGGTCGGCAATGGCTTCACCATTGCGGATTTGAATCTGGCATCGGTGCTCTATGGCTCATTCATCAATGGCTATGATTATGCGGCCTTTCCAAAGGTGAAGGCCTGGCTTGCGCGCTGCCTGGAACGCCCGGCGGCGAAGCGCGCGCGGGCGCAGCGCGAAGGCTGAGGCCGAGCGGGAGGAAGCAACATGATCCAACGTCGTCTATTGCTCGCCGCCCCCATGCTGGCCATGCCGGCACTGGCGCGGGCGCAAGCCTGGCCGTCGCGCCCGGTGCGCATTGTGCTGGCCTATCCGCCGGGGGGGTCAACAGATGTGCTGGCGCGTACGCTGGCCGCCGCACTTCAGGCAGCGATCCCCGGCAGCGCCTTTGTGGTGGATAACCGGCCCGGTGGCGCGGCAGTGGTGGGGACTCAGGCGGTCGCGCAAGCAGCGGCGGATGGCTATACGCTGGCGCTTGGTAATAATCAGACCCATGCGGCGAATGCGGCCATGCTGCCCTCCCTGCCCTTTGACCCGGTCGCCGATTTCGCGCCCATCGCCAAGCTTGCCACGGTGCATCATGCGCTAGTGGTGCCGGTCAGCGGCGCCAAGACCTTGGCCGAATTGGCCGCAAAGGGCCGCAATGGCGGCAAGGTCACCTACGCGTCTTCCGGCGCTGGTTCCGCGAGTCACGTGGTTGCGGAGACCTTCGTGCGGCGGGAACGACTGGACGCCACCCACGTGCCCTATCGCGGTGGTGCCCAAGCGACCACGGATACCATTGCCGGCACGGTGGATTTCTTTGTCTCCACCTGGCCGCAGGTGGTTGCCCTGGTGCGCGAAGGGCGGCTGCGGGCACTTGGCATTGGCGCCCAGGCGCGCCTGCCCGAAGCACCCGATGTGCCGACCTTCGCGGCGCTTAATGCGCCTGATCTGGCCGTGGATGCCTGGTTCGGGCTTTGGGCGCCGGCGCGAACCGCGCCTGAGATTGTCACGCGGCTTTCGGACAGCTTGCTCCGCATCCTGGCCGAACCCGCCATGCGGGAAAGGCTGCAAGGGCAAGGCTTCGTCGCCGCACCCATGGCGTCAGCGCCTTTCGCTGAATTCCAAAAGGCAGAATTGGCGCGTTGGCGGGCGCTGGTGGAACTAACCGGGATCAGGCTTTCCGGCTAAGGTTTGTTATTGCCTCGCACATGAAAAAAGGGCGCCTTACGGCGCCCTTTTCTTTGTCCGGCTAAGATCAGCCTGAATTACTTCAGGATGATTTCCACGCGGCGGTTCTGCGGTTCACGCACACCATCCGCCGTCGGCACCAGGTTATTTTCTTCGCCGAAGCCGCGGGTCACGATTTCATTGCGCGGCACGCCACGGCGCACCAGCTCAGCGGCCACCGCATTAGCGCGACGCTGAGACAGACCCATGTTGTAATCCGCCGGGCCGGAACGGTCCGTGAAGCCATTCACTTCAATACGGGTCACACCAGTGCCACGGGCAGAAGCTGCCTCACCGATGATCTGACGAGCACGATCCGTCAGGTCAGCCTTGCTCCAGTCAAAGAAGACCAGGAAGGTGCGGGCGACGGCAACCGGCGCGGCAGCGGCCACGGCCGGGGCTGCGTTGAACGCGTAACGCAGGCCGACGAGGAGGGAGTGGTTCACGTTGTCAACGTCTACCGTTGTACGGGTCCCGGCATTATTCGAATCAATCTCATGACCGGCAGTCATCATGAAGCGGTACTCCGCCGTGACCGCCAAGCCAGCCACCGAATTGATCGGCAGGGAAAGACCAACAATGCCTTGACCACCGAAGCTACCTTGGTCGCCGCTAAGGACGTTCTTGGTGCCACCGACATTCGTGCCAACTTCGTCGTAGTCATGCCAAATGTAACCAGCGCCGACGCCAACATAAGGCGTAATACCACCAAGCGCGCCATTCAGATTGATATCATAAAGCAGGTTGAGCATCGCGCCATAGCTGGTCGCAGTACCGGTTGAGCCACGCTGAGTAGCACCGGCGGAAATAATGTCAGACACATCGTTCTGACGATAGCTGCCCTCGATTTCGGCACGGAGACCATTACCAAAACCCCAACCGAGGCTCAGCACACCGACATACCCCCATGAAAACTCAGCTGAAAGATTGCTTGAGCCAAAGGCAGAGGCGAGGTTTGCCTTGTCGGCGGCCGAAGAACCCGCAACATCAGTCTTGTCGAGGTAATTCCCACCGAAGCCCGCGCCAAGATAAAGCCCGCTCACCGGCTGGGCCTGCGCCAGCACCGGCATCGCCACAACCGCCGCGGCGGCCAAAAGGGTCTTTTTAAAGGTCATTGTCTTTCCTCATCTCTGTTTCGGAACCACGGGTTCGACGACCGAATCAGTTCCGGATGCCACTGAATAATCCGTAGCATGTTTCTTCCCTGAAGCGAGGCTGGAATGGCCCATCACGCCTGCCTCATGGCAGTGCATTGCTTCACTGTTGTAATTTTACCACGCTCTATGCGGCAAAAAAGCATGGTGGCCCCCCAAGCCAGCTTGGGCGAGCGCCTTTCAGAGAAGAGAGGGGCATTCAAGTCGGGCCAAAGCAAAGGAGCCACGGCACGGCGGAAGTAGCGTGGTCTTGCCTCAAGGCGAGGGTTTCATGGCCGAAACAGCGATGCCTATCATGAGAAAGTCTTTATCCAGATCGCCCCCGGCCCTTCGGTTCCGGCCCGCGCAACAAACCCTGGCCTTGGAGGACCGGTTCACGCTGCTTACCGAAACCCTGAGCAGCGGCCCAAAAACGGATGCGACGAGCCGACCGATGCCAGGCTTGCGGCACGCGCATCTTCGAAGTCCGGCAAACCAAAAAATAGGGGCGCCTTAAGGCGCCCCTAAACTTTCCCGCGTAGCGATGGCCCGCATTACTTAAGAATGATCTCAACGCGGCGATTCTGCGGCTCACGTACGCCATCCGCCGTGGGTACCAGATTGTTTTCCTCACCAAAGCCGCGGGTCACGATTTCATTGCGCGGCACGCCACGGCGCACCAGTTCCGCCGCCACCGCATTGGCACGACGCACCGACAGACCCATATTGTAGTCAGCGGAGCCCGAACGGTCCGTGAAGCCATTCACTTCAATGCGGGTCACACCAGCGCCACGCGCTGAGGCGGCTTCGCCGATGATCTGACGAGCCCGGTCGGTCAGATCCGCCTTGCTCCAGTCAAAAAAGACAAGAAAGGTTCGCGCTGCGGCCACAGGCGCAGCCGCGGAAACAACAGAAGAAGCGTTGAAAGCGTAGCGTAAACCGATCAAAATAGAATGGTTGACATTGTCAACATCCGCTGAACGGACACCGACGCTGGCCTCATGACCAGCCGTCATCATGAAGCGATACTCAGCCGTCGCGGCCAAACCAGACACAGACGCAATCGGCAGCGAAAAGCCAAGGATCCCCTGCCCGCCGAAATTACCATCAGTGTCGGTAAGGAAATTCTTGGTGCCGCCGAACTGAGTGCCGATATTATCGAAATGCTGCCAGACATAACCAGCGCCAGCGCCGATATACGGAGTAATACCACCAAGGCCGCCATGAAGGTTGAAGTCATAAAGGACATTCAGCATAGCGCCGTAGCTTCGGGCTGCGCCACCAGAGCCTCTCTGGACAGTGCTGCCGGATTTCGCATCGGTCACTTCGTTATGGCGAAAGCTCCCCTCAATCTCCGCGCGCAAACCATTCCCGAAGCCCCAACCAAGGCTGAGTACCCCCGCATAGCCCCAGGCAAATTCAACCGAGTTAAAACCAAGAGCTGCAACCGCAGGCCTGTCGGCTGCCGTTGACCCTGTAACATCCGTAGAATCGAGATAATTCCCCCCAATTCCACCACCCAGGTAAAGCCCGCGAACCGTCTCTGCCTGCCCCAGCGCAGGCAAAGCCACTACCGCCGCGACGGCCATAAATGACCGCTTAAAATTCGTTGTCATCCCTCACCTTCTTTTCAGCAACCATGACATTGCCACGCTCCAACGTGAAATTACGTTTCGATTTCTTAGCATGATTTTCCACCATTGCGCGTTTTTAAGCATTTTGCACCTGATCCCCGAGGCATAAAAACAGTTAGTTGTGATAATTTTGCAATAGTTTGGCGTGCATGTTCCCCCCAACCGGGCCGTGAATAGGCCCATTGCGCTACCGGGCGCCCTGGCCCATGAAGCGCGGCGAATGAATTATCGACACGCCTTTCATGCTGGTAATCACGCGGATTGCCTGAAGCATGCGCTGCTGCTTTCGCTGCTGGCGGCGCTCAAGCGAAAGCCGACGCCCTTTGCTGTGCTGGATACCCATGCGGGATGTGGCCTTTATGATCTGACAGCATCCGAATCGACGCGTACGGGTGAAGCCACATGGGGGGCGTTGCGCCTGGCGCTTAGTCCCGCCCCCACGCTCGCCCCCTTCATGGATGCTCTTAAGGCAGCCGGCTTCCCGGCCTTCTACCCGGGTTCCCCGGCGCTGATATGCGCGGAACTCCGCCCGCAAGACCGGCTGATGGCGGTGGAACTCCACCCGGAAGACCACGCCAAGTTGAAGGCGCATTTCAAGCGCGACACACAGGTTGCGGTGCATAAGCGTGATGCCTGGGAAGCGCTGCGTGCACTGACACCTTTTCCGGAAAAGCGTGGCTTGGTGCTGATTGACCCGCCCTTCGAACAGGAAGGCGATTACGGCCGCATCACGGACGCCATGGCATTGCTGCGCCATCGCTTTCGCGCGGCCATCATCGCGGCCTGGTATCCCATCAAGCATCGCGCGCCGGTGCGTGGCTTTCACCATG
>Ga0079301_1000839_pt1 | contig 14814 bp, 8 predicted proteins | sample Wag4_2014_7_11_3_FD_74797 | JGI IMG/M metagenome (GOLD analysis project Ga0079301, IMG submission 74797) | Fresh water mixed with fracking chemicals microbial communities from Ohio, USA - Utica-2 Time Series FC 2014_7_11 | ecosystem: Engineered > Industrial production > Chemical products > Input...
CCCGGACCGAGGGGGAAATTCTTGTCGCGTTTCATCTCCACCGCTGCCCAATCGAATGACGCCGTCATTTCGGGCTGCCAATGCGCTGCATGCCAAGGGGCGTTCAAGCCGCTGGCCGCTGGTGTCCCTGCTGCCACCCCCGCTGAGGGGAATCAGGACACTGTGCCGGCCGATACCTCGACCAGCGTGACCCTGGCCATCGGCGCATCGCTTGATGGCGCTGTGAATACGCTTGGCGATCATGATTGGTACGCAGTGGATCTGGTGGCGGGCACGCGCTACCAGATCACGCTGGATGGTGTTGCCTTTGGCGAGTATGGCGCGCTGGAAGACCCCTACCTCTATCTGCACAATGCCAGTGGTGTTTTGATTGCAGAAAATGACGATATTCGATCGGGTGTCGTGCGCAATTCGCGTCTGGATTGGCTCGCCACCCAAACTGGGCGCCATTACCTGGATGCCGGCGCTTGGATTGAAAACTATGTTGGTGGCTACAGGCTTTCCATCAGTGAATTCACGCCCATAACCTATACCCTTGATCAAACCGCTGAATTCCTCACCGCGGGCTATTGGGGCGATGGCGGGCATCGCTGGGATACCAGCAGCGACAATATCATTACCTATAATCTGGCAGCTCTCACGGGCTCGGGCCAGGCTCTTGCGCGTGCGGCTTTCCAGACCTGGGCGAATGTGACCAATCTGGTGTTTCAGGAAGTCTCCTCAGGCGGCAATATCCTGTTTGACGACAATGAATCAGGCGCTTTTGCCAGCGGTACCTGGAGCGGCGGGTTCATCACCTCCATGCGTGTGAATGTCAGCACAAACTGGCTCCAAAGTTACGGCACCGCGATAGATAGCTATTCCTTCCAGACCTATGTGCATGAAATTGGCCATGCGCTTGGGCTTGGGCATGGTGGGCCTTACAATGGCTCGGCGACCTATGGTCAGGATAATCTCTATCAGAACGACATCTGGTCCTATTCCATCATGTCCTATTTTGATCAGGCGGATGCCGGGTTCGGCAGCTATCGTTACGTCATGGGGCCAAGCCTGGCCGATATTGTCGCGATGCATAATCTCTATGGTGCGAACACCAGCTTCAATGCCGACAATACTGTCTATGGCCGAGACGCGACTGCGGGGTCGCTCTATGATTTCGCGAATTACGCGACCGCACCGGCCTTCACGATCTATGATACGGGCGGGACAGATACGCTGGACGCTTCTGGCTATGGCTCGAACCAGACCATCAATTTGAACGCCGAGGCCTTTTCGTCCATCGGTGGCCTGACCAACAACATCACCATCGCCCGCGGCGTGGTCGTTGAAGGCGCGGTTGGCGGCACTGGCGCGGATTCCATACTCGGCAATACGGGCAACAATATGCTTGTCGGCAATGCCGGCGCGGATACGCTGGATGGCGGCGCGGCCGATGACAGCCTGGATGGTGGCGCGGGTGATGATCGGCTGATGGGCGGTGAGGGTTCGGATATCGTTGATTATCGCCTGGCCAGTGGCGCCCTTTCCCTCAATCTCCTTGCTGGCGCAGCCTCGGGCAATGATATCGGCATGGATACGCTGATCGGGATTGAAGGTGCCACCGGCGGGCAAGGCGCTGACAGCATGATCGGCAATGCGGCGGATAACAATCTGTCAGGCAATGCCGGCGCCGATACGCTAGATGCCGCCACGGGCAGCGACAGCCTTCATGGCGGCGCGGGTGATGATCTGCTGATCAGCGATGGCCTAGGCGACTGGATAGACGGTGGCGATGGCAATGATGTCATCCTGCTGGGCGGCGCGCAGCTTGCCGATCTCCTGGCGCTGTTTGGGCCTTTCGGGTGATGACCACACAGATGCTTGACGCCCCCTGATCGCGGGGCGAGAAGCCCTTTCGCCGCCACGCCAGTCTGGGATCACATGACAAGCTTCAAGGGGCCGCTGCTGCTGGTGGGGGCCATGGCGCTTTTTGCGCTGCTCGATGCCAATTCGAAGCTGCTGGCCGGGCGTTATGGCGCGGATCAGGTGCTGATCATTCGCTATGGCACGCTGCTTGTGCTGCTTGGGGCGCTGCGCCTTCTGCGGCGCGGGGCAGGTGGCCCGATAGGCACCGCGCGCCCTTGGCTGCATTTGCTGCGCGCGTTTTGCATGGCGGGTTCCGCCTATGGCTTCTTCCTGGCGTTCCGAGATATCCCCTTGGCAGAGGGCTATTTGGTGTATTTCACCGCGCCCTTCTTCACGCTGTTGCTGGCCACCCTGGTACTGGGCGAAAGGAGTGGCCGCGCCGTCTGGTTCTGGTCGGCGATCGGGTTTCTGGGCGTGATGGTTGCGATGTTTCCAACCCTGGCAGCAGAGCAGGCTTCGGAGACGATTCCGTGGCGGGCCTATGCCTGGGCATTTCTTGGCACCATCACCTATGCCGGTTTTCTCACCATCAGCCGCGCGCTCCGCGCGGAACAGAATGCGGCGCGATTGATCTTTTGGTCCTCCGGCCCGCTATTCCTTGCCATTCTTCCTTTTGCGACAGCCGAATGGGTGGCGCCCGATGCCCATGATTGGGTGGCCCTGATTGCCAATGGGGTCTTTGCCGGGGGAGCGACCCTGGCGCTTGCGACTGCCTTCAGCATTGATCGTGCGGCACGGTTGGCGCCTTTGGAATTCTCGGCGCTGGTCTTTGCGCTGATACTTGATGCAGCGATCTGGCAGCTTTGGCCCGGTGCCTGGACCCTGGCGGGCGCTGCCATTGTGGTCCTTGCCTGCCTGATGAGTGAACGCGCCGCGCGGCGCGAGGAAGGCTGAGCGGCCTCTCACGGTAGGCTGGCTGGGGCCTGAGCTTTGTCTTTCTGATCATTTCGCTTAAAAACTATCGGGCTGCGCTCAGCAGCAGGAAAGACGGAAACGCATTGCCCATGTCTCACACGAACCTTGCCTCGATCGGCTTCCCGGCGAAGGAAGGGGCGCGCGGCTTCACAACGCGGCCTGAAATCATCGGCACTTTCGGTGCGGTGGCGTCCACGCATTGGATCGCCTCCCAGGTCGGCATGGCGGTGCTGGAACGGGGCGGCAATGCCTTTGATGCGGCGGCGGCCGCCGGCTTCACGCTGCAAATCGTCGAGCCGCATCTGAACGGGCCGGGTGGTGATTGCCCCATTCTGGTCCATAGCGCCCGCACCGGCCAGCAACAGGCGATTTGCGGCCAAGGTCCCGCCCCCGCCGGCTTGAATGTCGCGCTCATGAAAAGCCTGGGCCATGAAATCATGCCCGGCACCGGCATGCTGGCAGCACCCATCCCCGGCGCCTTTGACGCCTGGATGCTGATGCTGCGCGACCATGGCACCTGGAAGCCGCGCGATATCCTGGCCTATGCCATTGGCTATGCGCGGCATGGCGCACCCATGGTGCCGCGCGTGCGCGCGACCATTGATTCCGTGCGTCCGTTGTTTGAGGCGGAATGGAAGACCTCAGCCGCGCTGTGGCTGCGGAATGGCGGGCCGGCGCCGGGCGGGCTTTATGCCAACCCGACGCTGGCTGATACCTATGAACGCGTGGTCCGTGAAGCCGAAGCTGCCGGCGGGGATCGCGTTGCGCAAATTGAAGCTGCGCGGCGCGTCTGGTATCGCGGCTTTGTGGCGGAAGCGATTGATCGTTTCTGCCGTACGACAGAAGCCATGGACACTTCCGGGCGTCGCCACCGCGCCGTACTGAATGGTCAGGATTTGGCGCATTGGTCAGCGACCATCGAAGCACCGCTCGGCTTGGATTACCACGGCCACCGCGTGCTGAAATGCGGCCCCTGGAGCCAAGGGCCGGCCATGCTGCAAACCCTTGCCCTGATTGCGGGCGATGACATTGCAGCGATGGACCCGCTGGGCGCCGATTTCATTCATCTGGTGACGGAAGCGATGAAGTTGGCCTTCGCGGATCGTGAAGCCTTTTACGGCGATCCCGATTTCGTGGATGTACCGATGGCAACGCTGCTGTCGCCCGCCTACAGCGCTGCGCGCCGTGCGTTGATTGGTGATGCGGCCAGCATGGAATTCCGCCCCGGCTCCCCCGATGGCCGCAGCCCACGCACGGAATACGCGGCTGCCATCCGCCGCGCGCAGGAAATGGCCGCGGCTGCCGGCAGCGGTGAGCCTACCGTCTCTCGCCTTGGTGCCGCAGGTGGCGATACCTGCCATGTGGATGTGATTGATGCCGCCGGGAATATGGTGAGTGCGACACCATCGGCCGGCTGGCTGCAATCCTCCCCCGCAATTGCGGCACTTGGCTTCTGCCTTGGCACGCGCTGCCAGATGTTCTGGTTGGATGAAACGCTCCCCAATGGCCTGCAGCCAGGCAAACGTCCGCGCACCACGCTGTCACCGGCGCTGGTGCTGCGCGATGGCAAGCCCTGGATGAGCTTCGGCACGCCGGGCGGTGAACAGCAAGATCAATGGCAATCCATCATGCTGCTGCGGATGCTGCATCACGGCATGAATATCCAGGAAGCGATTGATGCGCCTTCCTTCCATTCGGAGCATTGGATCAGCAGCTTCTGGCCGCGTGGCGCCAAGCCCGGCAAGCTGGTGATTGAAGGGCGCTATGCGCCGGAGGTACTGGCCGCACTCAAGGCGCATGGGCATCAGGCGGAAGCGGGTGGCGATTGGTCCGAAGGGCGGCTGACCGGGGCACGGCTTGACGCCGATGGCACCATCCGCGCCGGCGCCAATCCGCGCGGCATGCAAGGCTATGCGGTGGGGCGATGATGGACAAGACGAACGACACCAAACGCGAATACCACGCACGCAAGCGCATCCTGGTCACGGGTGGCGCCGGCTTTGTCGGCAGCCATCTGTGCGATGCGCTATTGGCCGCAGGGCATGAGGTTTTGTGCGCCGATAATTTCTTCACCGGCAACAAGGCGAATATCGAAAACCTGCTGAATCACCCCTATTTCGAATTGATCCGCCATGACGTGACTTTCCCGCTTTATGTGGAAGTAGATGAAATCTACAACCTCGCCTGCCCCGCATCGCCCATCCATTACCAGCATGATCCGGTGCAGACGTTGAAGACCAGCGTGCATGGCGCAATCAATATGCTGGGGCTTGCCAAGCGCCTGAAGGCGCGCATCCTGCAAGCCTCCACAAGCGAAGTTTACGGTGACCCCAATGTGCATCCTCAGCCTGAGGAATATTGGGGCAATGTGAACCCAATTGGGCCGCGTTCCTGTTATGATGAGGGCAAGCGTTGCGCGGAGACGCTGTTCTTCGACTACCACCGCCAGTTCCGCCTACCCATCAAGGTGGCGCGCATCTTCAACACCTATGGGCCGCGCATGCACCCGAATGATGGGCGCGTGGTGTCCAACTTCATTGTCCAGGCCCTGCGCGGTGACCCCATCACCATTTATGGCGATGGCCAGCAAACGCGGTCCTTTTGCTTTGTATCAGACCTGGTGGGGGGTTTGCGCCGCCTGATGGATGCGCCGGAAGAGGTCACAGGGCCGATCAATCTTGGCAATCCAGGTGAGTTTACCATGATTGAATTGGCAGAAGCGGTGATCCGGCTGACCGGTTCGGCGTCACCCATGGTTTTCCGGCCTGCGCCAGTGGATGACCCGCGCCAGCGTCAGCCCGATATCACCAAGGCGCGCGGCAAGCTTGGCTGGGAGCCGACCATTCCGCTGGAACAGGGCCTTGTGCATACCATCGCCTATTTCGATACGTTATTATCTAAAGTGAACGCCTGAGCATGCGCATCCTGCTCACCATCGCGCATTTTTTTCGCGCCGAGGAAGGATCAAACCACAGCTCCACCGATGCGCATCGGCGTGACCAGCGGGCTGCTGCGATCCGCAGCGTTATTGACGCCTGGCGCGGGCATTATGGCCCGGTTTCCAACATCAATGTCTGGCAGAAGCGTTTCGAACCGATGATCGGGGTGACCGATCAGCTTGACATCATTGTGCTGGTCAATGGCGACAATCATTTGCTGGATGCGGATTACTGCCGCGCGCGCGGCGTCAGGCTTAATGATGCGAAGCTGGATAATCCGCGCATGCTGGGCTTCACGGCGCATAAGCTTTTTGCCGATGCGCGCAGCATCTATGATGTCTTCGCCTTTTCGGAAGATGATTTGCGCCCGACCGGCGGCGACATGCTTTCGCGTATCATCGCCTTTCACGACGATTTTGGCTGGCGGCGCGTGCTGTTCCCCAACCGCTTCGAATGGAACCCGCGCGGGCCGGCCCTGAAGACCTTTATTGATGGGATGCTGCGCCCGGGGCTGCTCGCCCCCTTTGAAGCAGCCTTGCCGGATGAGCGTTTTGTCAAAGGCCGCCAAGGGGCAAGGCCGCTGACCTTCCAGCGCGCGACCAATCCGCATTGCGGCTTTTTTGCCATCACGACCGAACAACTGACGCATTGGATGGCGCAACCGCATTTCGGCGATCAGGATTGCAGCTTCATCTCACCGCTCGAAAGCGCGGCAACCCTCGGCATTCTGAAGACCTTCCCAATCTACAAGCCCTTTGGCCGCGATATGGGCTGGCTTGAGATTGAGCATCTGGATACGCGTTTTTCCGGCATGAATTTGCCGGGGCGCCCGCAACCCGCGCCCCGGCCAAGCTGAATTCAGCGCGGGCGCGGGCCGCTCCGCCGCGGGGCCGGGCCGCGTTTCACCGCGGCTGGAAGTGTAGCCGCCGGTGTAGCCTTGCCCGATTGCGTGCGTAAATCAGCAATGGTAGCGCGGTTTGTCACCTGTTCCGGATTCATGCGGATTTCCACCAACGCCGGCTTGCCGGAAGCAAGCGCGCGCTGGACTGCGGGGACCATTTCCTCGGTCTTTTCAACAACCTCACCATGTCCGCCAAAGGCTTCGATGAAGCGCGCGAAATCCGGATTGGTGAGCGCCGTGCCGGAGACACGATGCGGATAGGTGCGTTCCTGATACATCCGAATGGTGCCATACATCTGGTTGTTGAAGACCAGAATGATTGGATTGACGGCATGGTGGAAAGCGGTCGCGATTTCCTGACCCGTCATCAGGAAACCCCCATCGCCGACAAAGCCAATCACGGGCCGTTCCGGATGCACAATCTTCGCACCAATCGCTGACGGCACCGCATAGCCCATGGCGCCATTGGTGGGCCCGAGGAAATCCTGCCCTGCCCCAACATGCATGAAGCGTGTCGGCCAGGTGGCGAAATTGCCGGCATCCGTCGTGTAGATGGTGTTGGCCGGCAGCGCCTTTTCCAAATCCTGCAAGGCTTTCGCCAGATTGAGCGGCCCTTCGTAATTGGGCGCTTCCGCCTGCTTCATCCGCGTGGCGCGCAAATCCCGCGTCCAGCCGGCCCAGGCGGGCTTTTTGACAGGCGCTGCCGCCTTGGCCGCCGCAGCAAAGGCATTGAGATCCGCGGTAATGCCAAGTGCCGGGCGATAGACGCGCCCGATTTCCGATTGCTCGGGATAAACATGCACAATCGGCGTCGCCCCCGCCATATCCAACAACGTATAGCCCTGGCTGAAAGTCTCACCCAGGCGCGATCCAATCGCGATGATCAAATCGGCATCCTTGGCGTGGGCAACAAGGCCAGAATCGGCGCCAACGCCAAGATCGCCCGCATAGTTTTCCGAATTGCCATCGAAAATCCCCTGACGGCGGAAGCCAACCGCCACCGGAAGATCATTCGCCAGCAGGAAGTCGCGGATATCGGCCTTGCCCTGATCCGACCAGCGTGAGCCACCCAGCACCGCCAGCGGACGCTTGGCCTTGGCCAGCATCGCCATCATGCGCGCAACAGCGTCAGGGGCGGGGTGCGGCGGCAGCACATTGGCGGGGCCGATATCGGGCACATTCGCCATGCGCTTTTGCATTTCCTCACTGATCGCGATCACCACCGGGCCCGGGCGGCCAGACACCGCGACATCAAAGGCATGCGCCATCAATTCAGGGATGCGCTTTTCATCATCAATCTGCGTCACCCATTTCGCGATGGGGCTGAACATGCGGCGATAATCAACTTCCTGGAAGGTTTCGCGGTCTGTTTCCTCCACCGGGATTTGCCCGACCAGCAGCACCAGCGGCGTTGAATCCTGCTGCGCCACATGCACGCCAATGGCCGCATGGCAGGCGCCCGGCCCGCGCGTGACAATGGCCACACCTGGCTTGCCGGTGAGTTTCCCATAGGCTTCGGCCATATGGATGGCGCCGGCTTCAAAGCGGCAGGTCACCAATTGCAGCCGATTGCGCACGGAATAAAGACCATCGAGCAGATCAAGATAGCTCTCACCCGGCACGCAAAACGCATGGGTGACGCCCTGCGCCACCAGCGCATCAGCCAAAAGCTTGCCGCCCGTTCGTCCTGTTTTCGCTTCAGCCATAACCGCTTCCCCAATGATTCGAAACCATGGAGAAGCTAGAGCATTTTCAAGCCAAGTGGAATCACTTGGCTCTCCGGAAAATGCAACCAAACAAAGGTCTAGAGCGTTTCCAGTGAACCAACGTGAACGGGAAACGCTCTAGCCGATAAATCCAGCGCGTGAACTCACCCTAAGCCAAGGTGGTGGCGTTATTCCGCCGCCTGATGGCCGTGGTTGGCGGCGGGGCGCTTTTCCAAATCCGCAAGCTTGGCAGCAATGGCGCCGATAGGCTTGGTATAGGGCGCCAGCAGCAAATACAGCGCCGGCACGGCGTAAAGCGTCACGATGGTGGAAAGCGTGATGCCCCCCATGATCACCACCCCAAGCGCCTGACGGCTTTCGGCCCCCGCACCGGTTGCCAGGGCCAATGGCGCAGCACCCAAAACGGTCGCGATGGAGGTCATCAGGATCGGGCGCAGCCGCACGACAGAGGCTTCCAGCACTGCATCCCGCACGCTCATGCCGCGGTCACGCAATTGATTGGCGAATTCCACCACCAGAATCCCGTTCTTCGCCATGAGGCCGATCAGCAGCACCATGCCAATCTGGCTGAAAACATTCAGTGATTGTCCGGAAAGCCAAAGCGCCAATAGCCCGCCGGTCACGGCCAAGGGCGTGGACAGCAAAATGACAAAGGGGTGTATGAAGCTTTCAAACTGCGCCGCCAGCACCAGGAACACCACCAGCAGCGCGAGCGCAAAGGTCACGTAAAGCGCGCCGGAGCTTTCGCGGAATTCCAGGCTCTGCCCCAGATAGGAAATGCGCGCTTCCTGCGGCAGGACTTCGCGCGCGGTCCGGTCAAGAAACTCCAAGGCTTCAGCCAAGGAATAACCGGGCGCGAGGGAGGCCGTGATGGTGATCGCGCGCACACGATCCTGCCGCGTGAGGGTTGTTGCCCGGGCACGTTCGGACAGCGTCACCACATTGGAAAGCGGCACCAGCCCACCGCTTCCTGTGCGTACAAAAACATTCTGCAAATCATAGGGCGAAAGCCGCGCTGATTCGGGCGCCTGCAGCAGCACCTTGTATTCCTGCCCACCAACGACGTAGGTGGTGACCTCGCGTGAACCCATCATGGTTTCAATGGTGCGGCCCACGGCGGCGATGGAAATGCCCAGATCAGCGGCCTTGCGCCGGTCAATATCCACGCGCAGTTCCGGCTTGGTTTCCTTGAAATTATGGTCAAGGTTGAGCAGGCGCGGATTGGTGCGCGCCTTTTCAAGAAACACATCACGCCAGGCGATCAGCATATCGTAATCCGGCCCGCCAATCACGAATTGAATTGGGGGCTGGAAGCCGCGCTGCCCAAGGGACGCCGGGTTTAGCGCAAAGCCGCGCACCCCGGGAATGCTTGCCACCATAGGGAATACCTCGGCGGTGATCGCCTGCTGCTTCCGCTCCCGCTCGCTCCAGGGGGCCAGACGCATAAAGACAGTTGCGGCATTACCAACGGCGGGGCGCTGGAAGCCGCCAATGCTCGCGAATACCGCGTAAGCTTCACCACTATCCAGATAGCGCTGCAGCAGATTCTCAAGGCGGATCACGTGTTCAACCGTATAGGGAAAGGAAGCGCCTTCCGGCCCCGTGGTTGGGATAATGACCACGCCGCGATCTTCAGTGGGGGCGAATTCCTTGGGCAAAGCATTGAACAGCACCACGGCAAATAGCGACATGGCCGCCGATGCACCCATCACCAAAAGCGGTGCGCGGAGCGCCTTATCCAAGGTCCAGCGTAGCGCCTCATTCATCGCAACGAAGAAGGGCTCTGTCATGCGCACCAGCAGGCTTTCGCCTTCATGCGGACGCAGCAGCTTGGAACACATCATGGGCGTGAGTGTCAGCGCAATCAACCCGGAGAATAAGACTGATGCGGCAAGGGCTATGCCGAATTCCGTAAATAGCCTGCCCGTATTGCCCCCCATGAAGGACAGCGGCAGAAAGACCGAAACCAGCACCAGCGTTGTTGCAATAACCGCGAAGGCAATTTCGCGCGCACCAAGCAGCGAAGCCAGCAAGGGCTCCTCACCCAATTCAATCCGCCGATGGATATTCTCCAACACCACAATCGCGTCATCCACCACAAGACCAATCGCGAGCACGAAGCCAAGCAGGGTCAGCACATTCACCGAGAACCCAAATGCAGCCATCGGAATGAAGGAAGCGATGATGGAAACCGGAATGGCAACGGCGGGAATGATGGTCGCGCGCACCGAACGCAGGAACAGGAAGATCACGCCCACCACCAGCGCCAGCGCGATCATCAGCGCGTGTTCCACCTCATAGATGGACTGCGCGATAAACAGGCTTTCATCATAGCCAATGGTCGCATCCACGCCTGGCGGCAGGGTCGGTTTGATGCGTTCCAGCTCCGCCTTCACACCATCGGCCACCGCCAGCGTATTGGCAGTTGATTGACGCAGAATACCAAGGCCAATGGAAGGCCGGCCATTGATGCGATAGCCGCCGCGCGTATCTTCAGCGCCAATCTCAACCCGCGCCACTTCGCCCAGCAATACCTGCGCGCCCCCGCTGCCGCGCGCCACCACCACCTGGCGGAATTGCTCGGGCGAGTTCATGCGCGTGTCGGTGCGCACGGTCAATTCGCGGGCCGAGCTTTCCAGCCGCCCACCGGGCAATTCAACATTCTCGCGCCGGATCGCGTCTTCCACATCCTGCACCGTCAGCCCACGCGCAGCGAGCGCTTGCCGATCCAGCCAGATGCGCATGGAAAAGCGCCGTTCACCCAGCACCAGAACCTGCGCGACACCTTCCACAATCGCGAGGCGATCAACAATGCGTCGGCGCGCAATATCGGTCAGGTCCAGCGGTGACAGGGTTTCGGAATTGAGCGCAATCCACAAAATGGGCCGACTGTCGCCATCCACCTTTTGCACAATTGGCGTATCCGCCTGATCGGGCAGGCGCGCCAATGCACGCGCCACACGATCGCGCGCATCATTGGCCGCGCTATCCACATCACGCGTCAGACGGAATTCCAAGGTGATCTGGCTGCGTTCATCGCGCGATTGGGATTGGATGGATTTGATGCCCTCAATCCCCGCGACGGCACCTTCCAGGATTTCCGTGATCTGATTATCCACCACAGGCGCCGAGGCACCGCGATAGGTGGTGATGATCTGGATGATCGGCGGGTCAATCTTCGGGTATTCCCGGATCGGCATTTTATAAACTGCAGCAATGCCAAGCACGATCAGCATCAGGCTGAGCACGGTCGCAAAAACCGGCCTTTTGATCGAGACATCGGAAAGGACCATGGCGATACCCCTTGTTCAGCTCGTCGGGCGGTTCAGGGTTTCAAGAATGCGGACGGGCGAATCAGGGCGCAAACGCTGGATACCGCGCACCACAACCTGTTCGCCAGCCGCAACACCTTCGCGGATTTCCACCTCACCAGGCAGGCGTAGCCCCAGCTTCACTTCCTGGCGTTTCGCGCGGCCTTCGCGGATCACGTACACAAAGGCACGGTCGCCCACCGGGTCAATCGCTTCTTCCGGGATCAGCAGCGCGGTTGGCCGTTCTTCCAGCACCATTTCCACATTCAGGAACAGGCCGGGGCGCAGCGCTTCATCCGCATTGTCGAATTCGCTGATCACGCGGACGCTCCGGGTTGCGGGGTCAATGCGTGTATCAATGATCGCGACCAAGCCATTGAAGCGGCGATCGCCATAAGCGGTGCTGCGCGCCGCGACCTGGCGGCCCACCTGCACCCGCGCGAGGTAGACTTCGGGGACAGAGAATTCCACCCGTACGCGGGAAACATCATCAAGCGTCGTAATCGCGGTGCCGGGCTGGATCAGCGCGCCAAGGCTTACCTGCCGCAAGCCGACACGCCCACTGAAAGGCGCGGTCACGCGCAATTCTTCAAGCTTCGCTTCGGCTTGCCGCACGCGCCCTTCACCCTGGCGGGCCAGGGCTTCCAAGGTGTCCAGACGCTGGGCTGCGATGGTTTGGCCCGGTTGCAAGCCACGGGCGCGCAACAATTGGTTGCGCGCATCGTCCAAAATAGCGCGGGCCTGATCAAGTTCCGCCGAAACCGCGCCGGAATCCAATTCTACCAGGGTTTCGCCCGCCTGCACTCTCTGGCCCTCGGTGAAGCGAATACGCGTGACGATACCAACGATCTTGCCGGTGATGGTAACCGCTTCGCGCGCACGCACCGTGCCAACACTTTCGACCTTATCCACCACCAGGCCAGTGCGCACCGGCTGCACCACAACGCCAACGGGGCCGCCGGGGCCGCCCCGCCCAGGTGCCAGACCCGCGCTTGGTTGCAAGCCCACCAGGGCGAGTGGGGCAGGCAAACCATATTCCGGGCCCTTGAAATGCCAAGCCGCGCCAGCGCCGGCGATCAGGGCCAAAAGACCTAGCTGCGTAATCGTGCGCATATCATTCCAACCCAAGCCGCCCCGCAGGATCGGCACCATGGCAGGACGCGACCGCATGAGCGGCCCCGGACCGCGGGAAAGAGCATGGCGAGATCACCAGGCTCGGAAGGCCTTCTGCCGCGCCGCGTTGCGCAGGGCAAGTTTCCGTTTTTTAAGGTCTGGCGCTACCCCACAGCCGGCGTCAGCCGAATACAGCGCGCTTGCCGCCCAGGCGCGATTTGCCGCAGTGCCGGCACGCCATTCTGACAGGCTTCCATCGCCTCAGCGCAGCGGGGCGCGAAGGCGCAGCCCTGGGGCACCTTGTCCAGCATGGGTGGGGCGCCGGGAATGGTGGTGAGCCGCTTGCCGCGCATGCCGGCATGGACTGTTGCCCCCAGCAGGCCCTTGGCATAGGGGTGCAGGGGGCCGGCCATCAGCGCGCCAACTGGGCCTTCTTCCACCACCTTGCCGGCATACATCACCGCTACCCGGTCAGCGATTTCGCCCGCAACACCAAGGTCATGGGTCACAAACACCACCCCCATGCCAAGCTGTTCCTGCAAGGACCGCAGCAGCAGCAGCACCTGGATTTGCACCGTGGCATCCAAGGCCGTGGTCGGCTCATCCGCCAGCAGCAGCTTGGGCCGGCAGGCCAAAGCCACCGCAATCATGGCGCGCTGCCGCAACCCCCCCGACAATTCATGCGGATAGGCCGAAAGCCGCCGCTTGGCCGAGGGGATTTGCACCAATTCCAGCAATTCCAGGGCCCTGGCATCGGCGGCGCTGCGGCTTGCCCCTTCATGGCGCTGCACCGTTTCCGCAATCTGCCGCCCGATGGTGAAAACCGGGTCGAGCGCCGTCATGGGTTCCTGGAAGATCATGGCCACATCGCCGCCGCGAAAATCGGCCAGCTGGCCCTCATTCATGGCCTGCACATCGCGCCCGGCCACCTGGATTTCCCCCGTTACCTTCGCGGTTTTCGGCAAAAGCTTCATGAGCGCGCGGAGCGTGACGGATTTCCCCGAACCTGACTCGCCCAGGATGCAGAGTACCTCCCCCGCGGCGAGGTCCAGATCAACGCCATTGACGGCATGCACTGTGCGATCGCGCGATTCAAACTTAACATGCAAATCGCGCAGCCGGATCAGCGGCGCCTCAGGGGTTGGTTTCAGCGCCGCGCTCATGCCGCGATCCCCCCGGCTTTACTGTGACCACTGCCGGGCAGCGCCATATGGCAGGCGGCAGTATGGCCGGGGCTCAAGGTAGCGGCGACAGGCGGGATGTCGGCGCAAACGGCCTCGGCAAAGGGGCAGCGCGTGCGGAAACGGCAGCCCGAGGGCGGGTTTACCGGATTGGGCGGGTCGCCCGTCAGCGGCGGTTCGGTGCGTCGCTGCGCCGGGTCCATGGAAGGGCGGGATGCCAAAAGCGCCCGAGTATAGGGATGCGCCGGACGGGCATAGATTTCATCCACCGGGCCTTCTTCGACCACCTGCCCCAGATACATCACCAGTACGCGGTCGCTGATATAATGCACCACATTCAAATCATGGCTGATAAAAACATAAGTAAGCCCAAAGCTTTCCTTGAGGTCCACGAGCAGGTTCAGGACTTGTGCCTCCACGCTTTTATCCAGTGCCGAGACCGGTTCATCCAGAATGACCAGACGCGGGCGGAGTGCCAGCGCACGCGCGATATTCACCCGCTGGCGCTGGCCGCCGGATAATTCATGCGGGTAGCGCCGGGCGAATTGTGCCGGCGCGAGGCCCACCGCGGCCAGCAATTCCCGCGCCCTTTCGCGCGCTTCCGCCGCCGGCACGCCATGGACTTCGGGGGCGAAGGCGATGCTGTCTTCAATCGGCAGGCGGGGGTTCAAGGACGCGTAGGAATCCTGAAAAACCATCTGCACCTGCCGGCGATAATCCTTGAGCGATATCCCGCCCCCCAAATCATCCCGGCCCACCGGTTCGCCATCAAAAATCATCTCCCCCGCGCCGGGGTCGAGCAGGCGCATCAGCAGCCGCGCC
>Ga0079301_1000840_pt1 | contig 14811 bp, 15 predicted proteins | sample Wag4_2014_7_11_3_FD_74797 | JGI IMG/M metagenome (GOLD analysis project Ga0079301, IMG submission 74797) | Fresh water mixed with fracking chemicals microbial communities from Ohio, USA - Utica-2 Time Series FC 2014_7_11 | ecosystem: Engineered > Industrial production > Chemical products > Input...
GTGCAGGTGGGGTCGGTACCGGTGCAGGCTGCGGGGGCGTCGGCGTGGGCCCCGGCGCAGGCTGAGGCCCCGGCGCAGGCTGAGGCCCCGGCGCCGGCTGAGGCCCCGGCGCCGGCTGAGGGCCTGGGCCCGGCGCGGGCAGAGGCCCGGGTGCCGGTCGAGGGCCCGGACCCGGCACCGGAGCCGGGGGGGCCGGACGCAGAGGATCGGGGCCGAAGAGACCGCCGGGCAGGCCGATCGGGATGGGGACGAAGATGGGCAGGTTCGGCCCCCCCGGTTGAACTGGCCGTGGTTGGCCCTGCACGGGAGGCGACGGGTAGATGGGATAGCCCGGGTTTCCGGGATAGGCCGGATTGCCCGGGTAAGCCGGGTAAGCCGGCTGACCCGGATTGCCCGGGTAGGCCGGACCAGGCTGGCCTGGAATCGGCGCGATTCCCGGTATCTGGTTCACGTCACCGATCAGGGTCACCGTACCGCCAGGCGCCTGCTGTGGCGGGGGTTGCACCCCCTCGACGGGTCCGTAGGGACGCGAGCCGGGCTGCTGAGGCACGGTCGGAGCGGGAACCGGAGGTGCTGGAACCGGAGGCGTCGGCTGTCCTGCCGGGGCAACAGGGGGCGTGACCGCTGCCGGGGCCGCGGGTTCGGATACGGGCGTGGCAGGAGCGGCAGGCTGTCCGGCTCGCAGCAATCCCGGGATGTTCATCAGCCGCTTGAACTCGTCGGGTGGAAGAACGCGATACTTCGCGAAGTCGACATCGAGGGCGGCGATCCCCCCCTTCGAAAAGGCCTGGTCGAGGTGGGCGGAGCCCTTTTCGCGGGCGACGAGTTCGATCATCCGGAGCGTCTCGGCCGCCACATTTTTCCCGGCGAGGAACCGCACCGTGTTCTCACTGACCACTCCCTGCTGCTGCAGGCTGGACAGGAAGGCCATCTTGACCTCTGTCGAGTAACGGAAGCGATCCTGCGGGGGCGCCGGAGGGGGCACCGGAGCGGCCGGAACCTGGCCGTTCACCGGTGCCGGGGTCGGAGGGGTGGGAACTCGCCCGGCCGGCGCGGGTTTACCTCCCGCCTCAGGCTCGGTCTGGTTGCGTCGCTTGCGTGAAGGAGACCTGTCTCCCCCTGGCCCACCCTGGATTCCCTGCACCATGACTTGACCTCCGTCGGCCTTGACTGACACCCTCCGTTGTCGAGGGGACGTGACCGGATCTTGCCGCCGTCAGCCCTGGATCTGGATGCTCCTCAGCGCTTCCTGGACGAGGCCAAGGAATCCCGAGAAGGCATCTTTCAGGTCGTCGGGCAGGGTTTTCATCTCTTCGACGGCTTTGAGCCAGCCCGCCCGGGCGCCTTCGAGTTCGCCCAGGGCGCCGGTCACGCCTTCGGTCCCCACCCGGATGTCTTCCGGATCTGACGAATCCATGATGCTCACGAGATCGACGAAGGACGCTTGAACCCTTTCGGTCGCTTGTATCATTCCGTCGACGGCATCCAGAAATCCGTGAATCGTGGCTTTCTGGGAATCGGTCGATCGATCGTAGACCTCCCGGCATACGGGGGGCGCTTCGATCAGGCGTGGATGCAGGAACAGGGGCGAGGACATGTGACACTCCCGGTTGGACGCTGGTTGTGGGGACACGCTGTGCGACTCCAGGTATCGGGGCGGGTCTCCCGGTATATCGCACCATACCCGCGTTTTCGGATCTTTTCGCGAGCAGGAACGATGTCCGGTGCCCCCGATGCCGCTCAGAGGCGGAACGACGTATCCGAAATGGACGGGTCCCAGCGGAAGTCCCGGAACGTGTTCGAGACGACGCAGCGCCCGTTCACGAACATCTGGTGCTGAACAGGGCCGAGCGTGAGGCCGTCGAGGACCAGCACCTCCCGGGTGATCTCCGGATCGAGGCGAGGAACCCCGTCCACGGCGACCGTGAGGCGCTCGGATTCACCGGAACCCTGGCTTCCGAGCAGACTCCACCGCGCCTGCGCCCCCGACAGTCGTTCCATGTGCCGGAACGGGACGTTGTCGCGGAAGGAGAAGTTCCGGTTCGTGGCCAGGCGTGCGTCGGTGTCGTCCATGCGGATGGGGACGAGCGAGAGCAGGCCGCTGGCTTTGACCTTCAGGTTTCGACCATCCTCCGTCACCAGGATCGCGTCACGGAGGATGGGATTTGCCGCCTCCAGGACATCGGCGCGCAGGCGTGTGCTCCGGGCCCAGAGGAAACGGCTCCGGCTGCTGGCGCGACGGAACGTGCCACTCTTCGTGCCGCCGTAGTAGTATCCCTCACTGTAAGACCCGAGTTCGGTCGAGAACCCACGCGCCGAGCGCAGCCGCTGACGGAAGGCCTCGAGTGTCTGGGAGCCGCGAACCTGGTCACCCACCGGGGTGACGCTCGGCCCCGGAACGTAGGGTCCGGTCGAGGGTCTGGGCGCGGGGGTGACCGTGGTCTGGAGACCGCAACCGAAGAGCAGCAGGCTCACGAGACAGCTGGACATCAATCGCACGAGCATCGAGGCGATCTCCCCTTCACAGAGCGCGACCCACGAACCACCAGAACGATCCGAGGGCCCCGGCGATCGTGAGGATGGTCAGCACGCCGTACCAGAACTGGGTCTTCCAGGAGGGGACCAGGACCTCGGTATCGGCCTTCACCACCCAGTGACGGATCGAACCGTCCGGGCTCCGGACCGGAAAGCAACCCCTGACCGAGCCATATCTCGGGTAGCGGCCGTCTTTCCTGAGAATCACCACGGGCCGTTCGCCTCGAGCGAACCTGTCCACACCGGCCACCTTGGCCCCCCGGGGATCCACCCGGTAGGGGAAGCCACTCCATCGGGACTCCTCTGCGAACCGGAATTCCGTTCCGGTGTCGAGTGTGTCGATACGCACGAGGCGAGCCAAGTTCAGCGCTCCAGGAGGCAATGCTGTGATGAACCTCACCCTTTCTCTACCCCTGATTAACACCAAGATAACGGGTCTCACGTCAAATTCCTCGTGAGGAATCAAGAAACGGTTATGTTGCCGGGTATACATGAAGCATCAGCCGTGCGAGAGGAGGCCGCCATGCCGCGTCCAGCCACCGTCCGACCCGCCCTCGAGAGGGCCCGGACCACCGACCTGGTGCTCGATGTCCGTCCAGCCCCGGAGGTGCCCGAGGGCAGCCGTACCCTGGAGCCGCTCTTCTACCGGGGGGTGACCGTCCATCTCCCGGTGGAGCTGGTCCGAGCCCCTCTTCCCACGCTCACGTTCCGGCATCTGGACAAGGTCGGGCGGGCCGCCATGGAAGGCCGTCGTGACCGGGTCGTCGCGGCCCTGCAGCGAGCCGTCGCGAGCGCGCACGACGTCGCCAGCTTGCTCAAGATCGCGGTCGTGGCCCTCGGGGAAGGAGCCGTCGACGAGGTGTCCGCGGCGCTTGCCCGGGCCTGGCGCAGTGCCCGGCGCGATCCTGCTGCCCTGGAGATCATCCGCGAGGCGGCCCGGGCCCTCGGGCAGCCTGTTCCCGGGGAGTCCGAGTGAGTCGAGGCCTCCGGCTCCGGGCCCTCGAGGCCGACGATCTGGACACCTGGTCCGCCTGGTGGTCGGATGCCGAGACCTGCCTGTTGCTCGGCGCGCGCCCCCGGCGCTGGAGTCCTGTGGCCTGGGAAGACTGGCTCGTGGAGCAGGTCAGCCGCCAGGATCCTTTCGAGGGGGGGACGCTGGCGCTGGAGGAATTCGGGGGGGATCTGCTCGGGGGCGTCTGGTGGGGCCCCATCGATCCGGTCGACCGGTCGACGACCATCGGTCTCCTCGTCGGAGACCCGTCCTCGCGTCGGCGAGGGATCGGGTCCGATGCGCTCCGCCTGCTCCAGGCTTATCTTTTCCATGAGCTCGGTCTGAGGCGACTCCAGTCGCTGGTCTGGGAGGGGAACGAGGCGGCGATCGCCCTGCATCGCAAGCTCGGTTTCCAGCAAGAGGGACGCTTCGAGGCCTGGCGCTATCTCGATGGCCTGCCTCGTCACTTCCTCGTGTTCCGTCGCCTGGCCGGAGAAGCTTGAAGCATCCTGTATCTGGTCACTCGAAAGCCTTGAAACGCGCCTCTCGAGCCCCTGCCAGAGCATGGGGTAACACGTTTTTAACATGATTTTGTTGCGTGCCTCATCAAGTTTCAGGTGCGATGGCTTGATGTAAAAAGTCCGGATGTATCCATCGAGAGGGGGAGTGGTGGCCATGAGCAACCCCGTCGGTTCCACGAGTGTCACGTCAGCGTCTCAGGTCCCCATCCGTGTGGACGCTGCTCCTCTGATCCAGCGGGCTCCGGCTGCTCCCGTGGTTCAGCCTCTCTCGCTGCCGTCTGCCCCGGCGAGTGCCGTCAATCGGGTCCAGGCTCCCTTGCGTCCGACCTCCCTGGCGTTGCCCTCTGCGACACCCGGAGTGGTCCAGGCTCAGGCCCAGGCCCCCTTGCCTGCTGCCAAGGCTCCTGATTCGGGCAAGACCTGGGGTGGGCCGGATTCCAAGCAACCCCTGAATTTCGGACATCCCGCCAGGAACGGCAAGCTCATCGAGATGGACCCATCCGGGATTCCCGTTTGGGCCTCGTCCGGTAAAGCCCTCACGGCAGACCAGTATGCAGCGATGCCGGAATTCCAGAAAAAGCAGATCCGTGACGAGGTCGCCGCGTACGCATGTCGTCCGGGTGTTCCTGCAGACAGGCGCTTGCTCGATGCGTTCGATGCCGCCATGCAGGGCGGCGCGGCAGCACGCGTCACCACGGCTGCGCCCTCCCCGGCGGCATCAGCGCCCTCGCCCTCTGGCCAGGTTGCCGGGCAGGCCTCACCGGCGCCCGTCGCGCAGCCTTCCCCTGCCTCCGCCCCTGCCACCTCGGGGACCATGACCCCCGAGGCGGCCGATGCGAAGGTCCTCGATGTCATCCGTCGTCTCGGCACGCTCGAGACGTCGGCGCCGCGCGCGGCGCGTGAGGCTGCTTTCAAGGAGATCGAGTCGCTCTTGAGCACGGTCAAGGACGAACTGGGCAAGCTGCCCACCGAAGGCTATGGCGGCCCCAGAGCGCGTCTCAAGGAGGCCGAGAGTCGGGTCGATCGATTCAGGAAGTATCTCGACACGCTCACCTAGTTCCTTCAAGCGAGCACGTTCTGGCCGGATCCGAGTCATGATGGAGGTCATGGGCGACATGACGACCGCCGTGGGCCTGTATGTCCACGTGCCCTTCTGTTCACGCATCTGCCACTACTGCGACTTCGCCTGCTACTCGGGGCAGGAGGCGCAGATCGCACGTTACCTGGAGGCCGTGGAGCGGGAAGCGCGCGGCTATCCCGCCGGCTTGCGTGTCCGCACCCTTTACCTGGGTGGTGGGACCCCGTCCGTTCTGTCTGCAAACCAGCTCGAGCGCCTCGTCTCGAGTCTCCGCTCCCATTTCGACCTCTCGTGCCTCGAGGAGGCCACACTCGAACTCAATCCGCGAACCGGGGGGCGCTCCCTGTGGGAGCAGGCGCTCGCCCTGGGCTTCGATCGGTTCAGCGTGGGAGTCCAGTCCTTCGATCTCGAGGTGTTGCGTCGCCTCGGGCGGGATCATGACGTCGATGACATCCTGCGAACGGTCGGGGACCTTCGCCGGGCTGCCGTTCCCGCGCTCAGCCTCGATCTCATGTACGGCTTGCCCGGACAGACGCTCGACCTCTGGGACTCCACGATCGACCGGGCCCTGGCCCTGAACCCGGAACACCTGTCGGTCTACGGCCTCATCCTCGAGGAGCGGACGGCGTTCGGTCGCTGGCATCGTGAGGGAAGGTTGCCCCTTCCCGGTGAAGAAGCCGAACTCGCGATGGGGGATCACGTCGTCGCCCGGCTCACGGAGGCGGGGTACGAGCGCTACGAACTCGGTAGCTTCGCCAGGCCGGGCTTCCGGGCCCGTCATAACGGACTCTACTGGACTCTCGATCCGTACGTCGGACTGGGCCCGGGGGCTCACTCGTTCTGGCAAGGGCGTCGGTACGAGAATCCGCGCGGCCTCGGTGAGTACTTCCAGGATCCCGTGCCGAGGTTCGCTTCAGGCGAATCCCTGACCGAACGTCAGTTCATGGAAGAGTTCGCCTTCCTGGGGCTGCGTCGCACTCTCGAGGGCCTCGAGAAGGAGCCCTTCAGGCTGCGGACGGGCCTGGCTCTCGAGGATGCCTTTCCGGGCGTCGTCGAACGTCTCGTGGAGGCCGACCTGGTCCGGGCGGATGAGGAGCGTGTCGTCCTGACGCCGCGGGGTTGCTGGTTGTCCAACGAGGTGTTCGAAGCTTTCCTGGCCTGACCGTGGCCCTGCCGTCAGCGGGTCGGCGTTTCGGCGTCGGGAATCCTGGAGCCCGCCGAACCGCGACCGAGGGCGACGAAGGTCCTCCGGTGCGCGAGACGGCCACCCTCGAGGTCACCCTGAAGGGAACCGTCCACCTCGACAGGGGTCGAAAGTCCCGGAACGGTTCCGGACGTGGACAGGGCCACGAGTGAGCCCGATCGTTCGACCCGGACCCGGGAAGGCGCACCTTCCACCCAGTGACCGACGACGGCGGGTGCCGTGCATCCAGCCACGAGCAACACGCCGGCGGTGAGCCAGAAACGACGGATGTCCGATTTCCGAGTGACAGCCATGGGGCCTCCGGTACGGGATTCACGTCGCCATGATGGCTGTACCCTTGTCCGGTATTTTTCTACCGATGGATGGCGACTTCAGCCTGAAATTGTGACGGGAGTCACCCGATCCTGCGATCGATGTCAAAAAAGTCGTGGCATGTAAGCACGTTGCGGCATCACGAACGCTATATGCAGATAGGTGACACGCAAGGGTGAGGTTGCGCATGCTGCTTTCTCTCGAGACCGTCAAGCATCTCTCTCGTCCCCGGCCCCTCCTGTCGGGCGGGTATCTGGTTCTGGAATGGGCGCTCCTGGTGGCCACCCTCGTGGCCCTGTCGCTCCGTCCCGAGCCCTGGCTGCTCGTCCTCGCCGTGCCCTGGGTCGGGGCTCGCCAGCTGGCCCTGCTCGAACTGTTGCATGGCTGCATGCACTGGAGTCTTTTCCGGAACAGTCGCCTCAACGATCTCGTGGGGGAAACCCTGCTGGCCTGGCCTCTGATGCTGGCCCTGGAGCCGATGCGGCAGCGCCACCTGGCGCATCACCGGTACCTCAACACCCTCGCGGATCCGGAATGGGATCCCCGTCCGGGCGCGGAGCCGAGTCGGGCGAGACGCTACCGGGGCCTGCTCATCGAGCTCTCGGGGATCGGGTCGATCCGGCGTGGGCTCGACCGGCTGCGTCATCCGTTACCTGCCGGTCAGCGCCTGAAGCGCGGTCATCGACTGATGCGTGCCCTCGCGTATGCCATCTGCCTCGGGGCGGCGATCGCCGGGGGCAAGGCGTGGCTGCTCCTGGCCCTGTGGATCGTGCCTCGCTTCACCTGGGTGCCCTTCGTGCAGGCCCTCCGCGAGGCCTACGAGCACGCCGGCATGCGCGATCGCGTTCCCTCACAGCGGACACGATCCATCCGGTGCGGGTTCCTGCTGCGCACCTTCGTCCTGCCCGGACATGCCGGGTATCACGAGGCCCACCACCTGTACCCGTCGGTTCCGTTCCATGCGCTTCCCGCCCTGCAGGCGGCCCTGCGGGCCGCCGGAGGTGGGCGGGAGCCGGAAAACCTGGTCACGCTGGGCTGGTTCGGGCGCACCAGGATGACCGTCCAGCTTCCCGAGATCTCGCGCCCAGAGCCGGCCCGGACGTTCGCGACGGTCTTGACCCGTCTGTCGTCCTCCACGGCCAGCTGACGGCGGTCAGGCCCGAGCCACGCGCTCCAGGCGGGCGATCGCCTCGGCGCGCCCCAGGGAAGCGACCAGCCGGGCGAGCTCGGGGCCGTGAGCACGCCCCGTGAGGGCCAGGCGGGTGGGCAGCAGCACGGCTTTCATGCCCAGTCCGAGGTCACGCGATACGGTCTTGAAATGGCCCTTCAGGGCGTCAGGAGCTTCCGGAAGGTCCGGGAGGTCGGCGGCCAGTCGCGTGCAGACTTGCCGGACGGACTCGGGCTCGAGGCCGTGACCCGACAGGTCCAGGCTGGCCGGGTCGGGGCCGGCCAGCAGCCAGGACAGGTGGTCGGGCAGGTCGCGGAGGGTCTCGAGTTCGTCTTGCACGAGGGCGATCGCCAGGAGCAGGCGTTCCTCGGGGATCGCCGAGAACGGGTCACCCAGCCAGCTCCGGGCGCGATCGCGCAGGTCTGCCGGGTTCAGGCGCCGGAGCCAGGAAGCGTTCAACCACGTCAACCGCGCCAGGTCATGGATGGCCCCGGCATGGTGCACCCGTTCGAGCGAGAAATCCCGGATGAGCGATTCCCGCGTCCGGAGTTCCTCCCCGTCGGGCGGAGACCACCCCAGCAAGGCCAGATGGTTGAGGACGGCCTCGGGCAGGTAGCCCTGATCGCGAAGGTCCCGGATCGAGGTGGCCCCGTGGCGCTTGGACAGCTTCGTCCGGTCCGGGGCGAGTATCATCGGCAGGTGGGCATGAACCGGGGTGGTGCTTCCGAGGGCCTCGTGAAGCAGCAGGTGCCGGGGCGTGTTGGCCAGATGGTCTTCACCCCGGATCACGTGGCTGATTTCCATGCGGGCATCGTCCACGACCACCGCCAGGTGGTAGGTCGGGGTGCCGTCGTGGCGCGCGACCACGAAATCTCCGAGGTCATCGGTGCGGAAGCGGACGGTGCCCCGCACGAGGTCTTCCAGGACGAGTTCTCGACCCGACGGGACCCGGAAACGCCACGCCCCGTGCGGGAAGGAATCGACTGCAGGAGCCCGGTCGCGGCAACGACCGTCATAGCGTGGCGGCAGGCCGCTGCTCACCTGCTCTTCCCGCTGGCGTTCGAGCTCGGATTCCGAGCACGTGCAGAGGTAGACGTGACCGGCGGCCCGGAGGCGCTCCAGGGCATCTGCATGGAACGACAAGCTGGCCGACTGCACATAGGGCCCATGAGGCCCGTCATGGTCCGGTCCCTCGTCCCAGTCCAGGCCCAGCCAGGTCAGGGATTCGAGGATGTCCCGGGTATGGCTCTCCCGGGACCGCTCCCGGTCCGTATCCTCGATCCGCAGGATGAAGCGTCCGCCGGTTTGCTGCCGCGCCCACAACCAGTTCATGAGGGCCGTGCGCGCATTGCCCAGGTGCAGTTCCCCCGTCGGGGACGGGGCGAACCGGACGCGGGCCGTCATGGCCGCTTGCGAGGCTTGAAGACGACGGCTTCCACGCGATCGACTCCGGAACCGAGCATCCCGAGTGCGTGCGCTGCCGCGCGGCTCAGGTCGAGCATGCGGCCCCGGATGTAGGGACCGCGGTCCGTGATCCGCACGAAGATATGTTTCCCCGTGCGCGGGTTGCGCACGTCCAGGATGGTCCCGAAGGGAAGCGTCTTGTGGGCCGCGGTGAACGCGTTCATGTTGAACCGCGAGCCGTCCGCGGCACGCCGGCCGTGGAAGAATCCGCCATACCAGGAGGCGAGTCCCACCAGGATGCCCCGCCGGTCATAGCCGCCACGCGAGACGGCCACCCAGTTGGCCCTGTCGCCCCGATCGGCTCGGTAACCGCCCCGGCTCACGCTTGCGACGCGCGCCGGATCGGTGACGGTCCGGGGAGCGGCGCTTGCAGCGAGCACCCGTGACGAGGACTGGTGATCACCCGTGGCTGTCGCGACGGGACTCTGGGTGGGCTCCGTACGCGGTTCGGCGAGTCGTTCGAGCACCTGCTCCGTCACCTCGGTAGCGGGCAGGGGCAGGATGCTGGCCGACGCCGGAAGGCTCGCGGGGTCCACGATGGTGACGACGACCGGTTCCCCGGATGATGGGGGCTGAGCCGTGAGCGGGGCCGAAGGCGGGTCGGTCACGATCGCTACCGGCTGTTTCCGGGCGGGGTCCCCGTCGTGGACGGGTCGCCCGACGGCCACGGGGGCCTCGTCGCGCACGGGATGCGGCGCGGCGGGGATGTGGGCGACGCCAGGCACCGGATGGGCCTCATGATGCACGACCACGGTCTGGGGATGAGGGGGGCGCCTGGCGATGGCCGGAGCCGTGAGGGCCGAGCGCAGCAGGGTCACGTAATGCTCGGCCAGTTGCATGGCAGGTGTTCCCTGGCATCGAGCGAAGCGCTCCCCGAACACCAGGAGTTCCTGGTCGCCGACCAGGACCGCGCACCGGTTACCGCGTCTGACGGCCCGGAGGGTGGAAGGCTCCAGGCTACCGTCTTCGCGGAACCGGGACAGTCGGGTGGCCACGGCACTCGCGACCGGACCCTGATCTTCATCGAATACCAGGACGGCCTGACCGGAAATCCAGACGCGCGTGGTGTTGGCGCGCCCGTGCGTGGTGTCGTACCAGGCAAATGGCGGAGGCGGGAGCTCCAGGCGGGCGTCCGAAGGAACCGGCGTGGACGGAGGGAGGGCGGAGGCCGAGTACGCGGGCTGGATGAGCAACGAAGAGGCAGCGAGCATCCAGGCGATCGCGCCGTGGCGCAGCATGACTGGGTACTTCATGCTGTGAACCGTATCACGTCGGTTGCCTGACGTCAAAGTCGGTCGAACACCATGCCGACCCAGTCTCCCTCGGGCATGGTCGTGCGATGGCGGAACCCCAGGGGCGTGAGGGCGTCCGTGACGGCCTCGGCCTTGCGGCCCAGGATGCCCGACGCGACGAGGGTTCCACCGGGTCGGGTCAGGCGAGCGAGGTCACCGGCGAGCTCGATGATCACCTCCGCGAGGATGTTGGCGATCACGGTGTCGGCGGGCTCGGACACGAGGTCCGGTCCGCCCGTCGCACAGCGGATGCGGTCGCCGAAGCCGTTCGCCTCGAGGTTCTCGCGTGCCGCGTGCACGGCGACGGGATCGATGTCCACGGCCACGCCGCCCTCACTTCCCAGGAGGCAGGCCGTGATGGCGAGGATCCCGGACCCGGTTCCGATGTCGTGACACGTTCCCAGGGGCTGGCGCTCGGCGAGTTCCTCGAGGGCCCGCATGCACAGCTGGGTGGTGGCATGGGTGCCCGTGCCGAAGGCCTGCTGCGGATCGAGCGTAATCACGAGGTCGTCGGGGGCAGGCTCGTGGCTTTCCCAGGTCGGCTTCACCACGAGCCGTCGACCGATGCGCATCACGTGCCAGAACCGGCGCCAGCTGTTGGCCCAGTCCTCTTCCTCGACGGGGCGCGTCTCCACGTGCATCGTGGCATCCGGATCGAACAGGTCGAGGGCCACCCGGGCTGCCTCGAGCGCCGCTTCGACCGTCACCGTTTCGGGCAGGTCGGCCAGGTAGGCCCGGAGCGTCGCCGGCGCCTCGGCGGGCAGGTCCGGCGAGCGCTGGTCGAGGACGACCCCGGCCACGCCGGCTTCCTGGAGGGCCCATGAGATGGCCTCGGTGGCCAGGGTGGGGAGGGTCAGGGTCAGTTCGGTGTACCGCATGGCCGTCACGATACCACGGAGACCCGGGGCAGCGTGACCCGGAAACGGGTCCCTCGCTCGCCCCCGAGCATGGAGACCTCGAGCCTTCCGCCGTGCAGATCGATGACCTCGCGCACCAGGGGCAGCCCGAGGCCGAGCCCCCCGAAGCGGCGCGTGAGGGAGGCATCTCCCTGGGCGAAGGGTGTGAGACAGCTTTCGAGGTGCTCGCGGGTCATGACCTCGCCCGTGTTCGTGACGTCCAGCACCAGGTGTCGTTCATCGCCGAGAATGCTCCAGTCCACGCTTCCGCCTGGCCGGTTGAACTTGATGGCGTTCTCGTGAAGGGCGCGCAGGGCCATCTCGAGGCTCGTGCCATCTGCCTCGACGTCATCGCGGGCGCCGGCCTCGAGTTCCAGCGAGACCGATATCCGGTGTTCCGCCGCTTCTGCCGCGAACTCGGCGAACGTCTCCCGGAGCAGTTCGCCGACCTGGATGATCTCGGGGTGACAGGCCACCTGTCCCAGCTTGAGACGGGCCAGCCCGATCCCGCGCTCGGTGATCCGTTGCAGGCGTTGGCAGGCCCGGAGGATTTCATCGAGATCGCGGGTGCTTTCCTCCCGTCCCCTGGTCGCGAAATCGAGGTCGTCGAGGAGCATCTCGGTGAGCCCCTGGATGATGGTCAGGGGGGTGCGCATCTCGTGACCGAGATTGTCGAGGACGTGGCGCTCGATCTGCTCCAGGCGTTGCTGACTGGCCATCACGGAGTTCAGCAGAGCGGTCAGCATCGTCGGCCATCCGACCGGCGCGTTCTGGGGCTCTCTGGGTAGCACGGGAGGCGTCATCGGGCGACCTCGGTTGCGGGAGGTGTGAGTGATGTTCTTATGGTCTATCAGTATGAAGAATCGAGATGCTTGTCAAATCGTGGCGTTTGCGTACGGTGTAAAGCAGGCGCCGCGGGCATCGTGGCGTGATTGACGCTCTGCTCGCACGCGTGATACCAAATAATGAACTTTCCCCCATGGCTCAACTTGGCCCCATCAGGAGATCGCGTGGCACGACGACAGACACTCGGCGGCCTTCTCGTTGCAGGAGTAGCCCTGCTAGCGGGTTGTTCCGAGGCCCGATCGACCCGTTCCCTCGTCATCTGGCACCCCTGGGGGGGGGCGGAACTGACCGCGTTGCGCCAGGCGATCGCCCGGTATCGCGAGTCGCATCCGGGCCTCGACATCGTGTCGTTGCCCGTGCCCTCGGACAAGCTCCAGGACAAGTACCTTCGCTCGACCGCGGCCAACGGTGGTCCCGACCTCGTCATCGGGGCCACGGACTGGATCGGCAAGCTGGCCCAGTCCGAGGTCATCGCTCCGCTCGAGGACGCCCTCGACGAGGAGACCCGCGGGCGGATCCGCCCCTTCGCGCTCGATGCGCTCCGGTATCAGGGCCATCTCTATGCCATCCCCGAGAGCCTCGAGACCGTGGCGCTCTACTACAACAAGCGCCTCGTCACCCAGCTGCCCAGAAGCCTCGCGGAACTCACGATCCGGGCCAACAGCCGAGATTACTGGAAGGGTGACTTCCTGCTCGCCTACAATACCCAGTTCTACTTCAGCGCGGGCTATCTGTTCGGTCGAGGTGCGGCCCTTCTCGGCCAGGGGGACGACGTTCGCGTCGATTCGCCGGAGGCCGTCCGCTGGTTGACCTGGTTGCGTGATCTCAAGGCCAACCCGGCGATCGCCGCCAAGAGCGATTACGGGCGTGCCGATGGCCTCTTCCGGGACGGCAAGGCCGCGATGACCGTCAATGGCATGTGGGCCCTGCGCGATTACCAGGCAGCCCTCGGCAAGGACCTCGGGGTGGCCACGCTTCCCGAGGTGGAGCCCGGACGGCCGGCCTCGCCGTTCGTCGGGATCAAGTGCGTGATGATCAACCCGAACGGGGGACGCTCCTCGGTCGAGAAGGCCCTCGAGTTCGCGCGCTTTCTCATCTCGCCCGGAGTGGCCCGGCTCATGATGGATGTCGCGGGCCACGTTCCCGTGGTCCGCGACGTCGCCTTCTCCGATTCGGACGTGCTGGCGCCCTTCGCCCGGCAGGCCGAGGTCGGGACGGCCCTTCCCGCTGCGCCCGAGATGCGTGAGGTCTGGGGTCCCATGGACCAGGCCATCGAGAAGGTCATGACCGACGTCGCCTCGCCCGATGTCGCCATCCGTGAAGCCCAGTCCGTCATCGCTGCGAAGATCGAGGCCGTGCGAAACCCATGAAGCGCCTGAACTCCGAGGTCCGACTCGCCTACGCCTTCATCGCGCCCGCCGCGCTGGTCATGGCCGTCATCACGGTCTACCCGCTGCTGTTCGGGATCTGGATGGCGTTCACCAACTACAACCCGACGCACATCCGGGGCCATCTGCCGCGCTTCGTCGGGCTCCAGAACTTCATCGACATCCTCCGGCACGCGCCCTACCTCGACTTTGACTTCGCCCGCGTCCTGGGCTTCAACTTCCTGTGGACCTTCGCCAACCTGATCTTCCACGTGACGGTCGGGGTGGGCCTCGCCCTGCTGCTCAACCAGCCGGGCCTCAAGGGCGTGAAGCTCTACCGAGCCCTCCTCATCCTGCCCTGGGCCGTGCCCACCTACGTGACGTCTCTGGTCTGGCGCAACATGTTCGACCCCGAGGCGGGGGCCATCAACCTGCTGCTGAAGCAGCTTGCCGCCACCTTCGAGACCTGGCACGAAAGGTTTGCCTGGATGCCGGACCTCGGGTCGGCCTGGACCTCGCTCGACTGGCTCGGGACGATGCCGAGTGCCTTCTTTGCCGTCCTCACCGTGAACATCTGGCTGGGTTTTCCCTTCATGATGATGGTCGCCTCGGGGGCGCTCCAGGCCATCCCGTCCGACCTGTACGAAGCGGCCGACCTCGACGGGGCCAACCCCCTGCAGCGCTTCCTCACGGTCACGGTGCCCATGTTGCGCCCCGCGATGATCCCGGCCATCCTGCTCGGCTTCATCTGGACCTTCAACAACTTCAACGTCATCTACTTCGTGACCAAGGGCGATCCGCTCGGTCAGACGCAGATCTTGATCACCCAGGCCTACAAGCTGGTCGATGGAGGCCTCTACGGGGTCGGCGCCGCCTTCGCGGTCGTGATCTTCTTCATCCTGCTCGCCATCTCGACGGTCAACTCGCGTCTGACCCGCGCCGTGGAGGAGAACGCGTGAAGCGCCCGCATCCCGTGGCCCTCGGGGCCACCCACCTGACGCTCATCCTGGTGTCGATCTTTTCGGTCTTCCCGGTGCTGTGGGTCTTCTCGATGGCGCTCGACCCCTCGTCGGTCGCGCGACCGACGAGGGGTCGAGCGCCATCGAGAAGACCCACAGCACCGGGAAGACCGAAAAG
>Ga0079301_1000844_pt1 | contig 14789 bp, 12 predicted proteins | sample Wag4_2014_7_11_3_FD_74797 | JGI IMG/M metagenome (GOLD analysis project Ga0079301, IMG submission 74797) | Fresh water mixed with fracking chemicals microbial communities from Ohio, USA - Utica-2 Time Series FC 2014_7_11 | ecosystem: Engineered > Industrial production > Chemical products > Input...
TTGTAGAATTATTTTTAAACAACTAGATGTTTACAAACAATTGAAATTCAATGCTTAAGAAAAGTAGGTCTAAAAAAAGTTGATTTAAATAGCTTTTCCCAAAAAATCGAGGAAGAGTTTCTTCCACTTTAACGATTTGAATTAAATTGTAACATGCCAATTAAAATCATAGATCACGGTTCAGCAGACTACCAAAAGATGATTGACTTAAGAATGGATATTCTTAGGAGACCTTTAGGCTTAACCTTTACTGAAACAGATTTAGACAAAGAAAAAGATGATATTCTAATTGGCGCATTTGAAGAGGAGGACTTGATGGCTTGTTGCATACTGACAAAAGTAGCGGATGACACCTGCAAACTCCGTCAAATGGCTGTCCGCCCAAAAATACAAGGTACCGGCCTGGGCGCTGCCATGATGAACTACGCTGAGCAACTAGCCAAAGATGCTGGTTTTAAGAAAATGGTAATGAACGCCCGTAAAACTGCAAAGGGGTTCTATGAAAAATTGGGCTATGAAATAAAAGGAGATGAATTTGTGGAAGTGACCCTTCCCCATTTTTACATGCAGAAAAACATCATTTAGTTTTTCCAATATTCAACCTGAACAAGCTCCTCGCATTATCTAATTCTTCCTGTGTGTGGAAAGCATCTTTAGGGACCAGGAAAAAGGTTTTGTTGTCGAAGTACAAATGAAAAAAACCTGGCGTTTCAAAATAGGAATGAAACTCTCTCCAAGCAAAACTTTTTTTTCCGTGTTCAGTTTCAATGAAAAAATGATGCTCCTCAATCAAAACAACAAAAGCATCTTGAAAAGTTTTGCTTTTTTTATAGATCAATAATGGTAGCCAAATCCAAAAGGCTACCATCATTGATATCCATAAAACAGAACTCATCAAGAAAGGTAAAGGTGATATGAGCTTGAAGGCATACAAACCTGCCGCCAGCAAGGCAAAGACATTCACCAGAATCATCATGATCTTGATCTCCGTCCTAGAAATGAAATGGTACCGCAGAGCCTGCAGTACCTTTCCTTTTGTATAACTAACTTCTATTCTCAATGGAATTTATTTAGCTGCAACCCATACTGTTGCCGCAGTTAAGACACTTATAACAAGTTCCACTTCTCACCGTGATATGTCCGCATGTATTACACGCTGGCGCATCACTTTGCATGCTCTTCATGAATTCTTGTGTACTGTTTTCAGCTTTAGCAGCAACTGGAGTTTTCTGAGTTTTTGGAGCGGGGGCAGCAACATTACTTGATGCTACAACTCTTACATCTGATAACTCTGGTTTTGCAGGAATTTCATCCCAATCATCATTTCCTGTATTCATCACCTCTGGTCTGTCGAGTACATGTACCAAGTCGGTTCTATCAAGGTACTCATAAGCTAGGCAACGGAACACAAAGTCAATGATGGAGGTAGTAGATTTGATATTTGGATGATCAACCATACCTGCAGGTTCAAACTTGGTGAACACAAACTTCTCTACAAACTCTTCCAATGGAACACCATATTGTAAACCAACAGAAACAGAGATTGCAAAACAGTTCATCAAGCTACGAAGTGTTGAACCTTCTTTTGCAAGATCGATGAATATTTCACCCAGAGTTTGATCGTCATACTCTCCTGTTCTAAGGAAGATAGCCTGACCATTGATTTTGGCTTTTTGTGTAAATCCTCTGCGCTTAGAAGGAAGTGATTTACGCTCAACAATTCTCGACAATTGACGCTTCAACTTTGTATCAGGAGAAGCCTGCATCCTCTTTTGAACTTCGTTTAAAAGTTCATCAACAGTAAGCTTTCCAATATCGATGAACTGACTATCTGCTGCTGCAGTTGTTTCCTCTTCGTCATCTGCCTTTGTCTCACTCTTGTTGCTTAAAGGCTGACTTAACTTAGAACCATCTCTGTAAAGTGCACATGCTTTTAGTGCAAGCTCCCAACTCAGGTGATAACAATCTGCAATCTCTTCTATTGTAGCCTCATTTGGAAGGTTAATTGTTTTGGAAATCGCACCGCTGATGAATGGTTGTGTTGCTGCCATCATTCGGATGTGACCATGCGCATGAATATAACGCTCGCCTTTCTTTCCGCACTTGTTAGCACAATCAAACACTGGATAGTGCTCAGCCTTAAGATGTGGAGCACCTTCGATAGTCATGGTACCACATACATAATCATTCGCTGCTTCAATCTCAGCATTTTTGAATCCAAGTGCATGTAGCATATTCCAATCAAAGTTGAAATACTGCTCTGGCTTGAATCCTAAGCGTTGTAAGCATTCTTCACCAAGTGTGTACACATTGAATACAAAGCCTACTTCAAATGCAGAAAGTACCGCATCATCTAACTTCTTGATTTCCTCTGCAATAAATCCTTTCTCACTCAATGTTTGATGATTGATGAATGGAGCACCAGCAAAACTAGCTGCACCTACTGCGTACTTAATTATTGCATCTTGTTCTGCTGCAGTGTATTTAAGATTAGCCAATGCTTGAGGTACAGATTGGTTGATGATTTTGAAGTATCCACCACCAGAAAGTTTTTTGAACTTAACCAATGCAAAATCAGGCTCAACACCAGTTGTATCGCAATCCATCACCAAACCGATAGTACCCGTTGGAGCAATAACAGTAGTTTGTGCATTGCGGTAACCATACTTTTCACCTAACGCTACAGCATCATCCCAGGCTTTGCAAGCTGCATTCAACAAGTAGTCAGGACAATCTTTTGCCTTGATACCTTGTGGCTTAATGCTCAATCCTACATAGGCATCTTCAGCATCATAAGCAGCAGCACGGTGATTGCGCATTACCTTGAGCATGTGCTCGCTGTTTTCTTTGTAGCGAGGGAATGGTCCGTGAATTTTTGCAATCTCTGCAGATGTCTTGTAGGAAATACCAGTCATGATTGCAGTGATAGCACCAGCAATTCCTCTAGCCTCATCGCTATCATAAGGAATACCACTAACCATCAACATACTACCTAGGTTGGCAAAACCCAAACCGAGTGTACGGTAGTCGTAGCTCAACTGAGCAACTTCTTTACTTGGGAACTGCGCCATCAATACTGAAACTTCCAATACAACAGTCCACAACCTAACAGTGTATTCGAAACCTGCAACATCAAATGAGTTATCAGATTCGTTAAAGAATTTTCTAAGGTTAGCAGAAGCGAGGTTACATGCTGTGTTATCAAGGAACATGTATTCGCTACAAGGGTTGGATGCACGAATTGGTCCACCTTCTGGGCATGTATGCCACTCATTAATAGTTGTATCATATTGAGTACCAGGATCAGCACATCGCCAAGCAGCGTATGCAATTTTATCCCAAAGTGCTTTTGAAGGCACTTTCTTCATGATACGACCGTCCATGCGACCAGTCAATTCCCAGTCTTCACCTTTTGCTAATTTCTCAAAGAAGGAATTTGGTATTCTTACGGAGTTATTTGAGTTTTGTCCACTTACCGTTCTGTACGCCTCACCTTCATAATCACTGGCATAGCCTGCAGCAATAAGTGCAGCTACTTTCTTCTCTTCTTCCACTTTCCAATCAATGAATTGCTCAATCTCTGGGTGATCAAGATCTAAACACACCATTTTAGCAGCACGACGGGTTGTACCACCACTCTTGATAGCACCAGCAGCTCTGTCACCTATTTTTAGGAAGCTCATTAAGCCAGAAGATGTTCCACCACCACTTAATTTTTCGCCTTCACCACGGAGGTTAGAAAAATTCGTTCCAACACCTGAACCATATTTAAAAATTCTTGCTTCGCGCACCCAAAGGTCCATGATACCACCTTCGTTCACCAAATCATCATCAACGCTCAAAATAAAGCATGCGTGAGGCTGAGGACGCTCGTAGGCAGAAGTCGACTTCTTTAACTGACCGTCATTTTGGTCAACATAATAGTGACCCTGAGGCTTACCCTTGATGCCGTAGCTCTCATGCAAACCTGTATTGAACCACTGTGGTGAGTTCGGTACACAAGCTTGATTTAGGATACAATACACCAATTCCTCATAAAAAACCTGCGCATCATCGCTGCTGGCGAAATAGCCATAGCGCTCACCCCAAACTCTCCAGCAATTTGCCATTCTGTGAGCCACCTGCTTTGCTGAGGTTTCCCTACCTAATGAACCATCAGGCTGAGGTACTCCCGCTTTTCTAAAGTATTTTTGTGCTAGGATATCTGTTGCAATTTGGCTCCATTGTTTTGGAACCTCAACATTGGTCATTTCAAACACAACCTCTCCACTTGGGTTACGGATAACCGAAGTGCGGTAGTCGTATTCGAACATATCATAAACACCCTGCTGATCGGATGTGAAATGCCTCTTAAACTTGAGGCCCTGGCTGCTGCTGGCGGCTTTGGATTTGGTGGTTGACATAATGCGTATCTGTTAATTAATGGTGAAAGTTGGAGTCATTTTTTCCTTACGGGAAAGAATACGAAAATATCCCCCCTCTTCTTCTTTTCAAGTGCCTAAATATCAACACCCTGTTGATAACCCCTATTAAGCCGCAACAGCAGTGAATTTCGCGTTTTATACACGTTTTTTGTAAAAAATATTTTGGTCAGATTCAAGAAAATCAATAAGTGTAAACTTATGTTTTTTTGATCATCGCACTAATGATCAACATCAGTTACATATAACCTATTAGCATTAACTTAGCGTGCTTAAAAATTTTACTTTGAAAAAATCATTGTACATAGTTATTTTTATTTCACTACTGTTCATCCATAATCGTTCAAATGCACAACAGACAAGGCATAGCGGATGGGCTATGTCGATGAACACATTCAATATCAATGAAAAATTTACTTTCTTTTTTGATGCACAATTGAGATCAAACGACAAATGGATTCATCCAGAAACCTTTATTTTCAGACCTGCATTTGGATATGCATTAAATAAAAACACCATGCTTAGTTTGGGTGTAGCAGCAGTCACCAACTGGAGAGAGCTTGCTTATACAAGTCCAGCTGATGAACAAATTATGGTTAGGGATGGTGTTAGCGATAATCGAATATGGCAACAATTGGTCGTCAATAAAAAATATGGCAACTCCATATTACAACACCGTTTAAGGCTAGAGGAACGGGGATTGGGCAGACTTGAAACAGACGGAAAAGAAATATTCGTGAGAGACCGCAAATTCAATGCAAGGTTTCGTTATTTCACCAGGTGGGTCAAACCTCTTGCACCAACAACGAACTTTCAAAAAGGTACTTATCTTGCTCTTCAAAATGAATTCTTTTTGAATACAATTGGAGCTCGATATGCAAACAATAAATTTTTTGACCAATCAAGAACTTTTGGTGGATTTGGATATAGGTTATCTAAAGAATTTGATGTAGAACTAGGGTATATGCTACAAGTAGTAGTACCTACGAATAATGTTAATATCACAAATCATATTGCACAAATCACCACATTCCTCAGATTATAGAAAAGTTTTCGCACATTTGCATAAGAAGTTATTGAGATGCACCCGGCAGTATACCATAAAATCACCGAACTAAAAAAGCAAAACAAAAAGTCTTTTGCAGTGCTGGTCGACCCCGACAAGACCAATCTTGTCAAGGCCGATGAATTGATTAGTTTGTGTACAGCATCAAAAGTCGATTTCATATTTGTGGGTGGCAGCCTGGTTGTTAGCGACCATCTTGAAGACCTGGTAAAACACATCAAAAAGGAATGCGATATCCCAGTTGTACTTTTTCCAGGTAGTCCCTCTCAGGTAACACCATATGCTGATGCACTTCTTTATCTTTCCCTAATTTCAGGCAGAAATCCCGAATTGCTGATTGGACAGCACGTTATCTCAGCTCCACTTGTTAGAAAAAGTGGCTTAGAGGTGATTTCGACTGGTTACATGGTAATAGACGGAGGAGCACCCACAACCGTCTCATATATCAGTAATGCAAACCCCATTCCTGCAGATAAAAATGAAATTGCCGTTTGCACAGCAATGGCAGGAGAAATGCTTGGATTAAAGCTGCTTTATATGGACGCTGGAAGCGGAGCAAAAACTGCTATTACAGAACAAATGATCCAATCGGTTTCAGCTCAAATTTCTATTCCATTGATTGTGGGCGGGGGCATTAGGGATGCCGAAAAAGCCTACAACAACTGCAAGGCAGGTGCAGATTTAATTGTCATTGGCAATGCTATAGAAAAGGACCCTCTTTTGATTAAAGAAATGTGCGATGCTATTCACTCCTCATCTGGTATACCGCAAGTTTGAAATCATCTAATGTTAACCTAATTTTCAGGTTATTTTCGATAAAATTCAGTTATTTTGCAGTTCACAATTATACTTCACAAGAAGACTTATTAGAAAAATGAAAAAAAACCTGACTCTTTCATCAATAGCAGAAATGGCGTATGCCATCTCCACGCGTTGGGTTTTTACTGTCTCTCGTTGCAGGGCAGTTTTTGTTAGCCAACCTATTCCCTTTTTGGTACGACGTTGATAGATAACGATAAATTCAGTTACTAACTCTGTATGTGTGCATAACCGAAGTCTGGTTAGGCACAGTATTAATTTTCTTAATTGCCAATAATGGATCAGACAAAACAAAATTTTAATATTTATATCGCGACTGAAAGTGATTACCACTATGCCGAAGAGATTTGTCGCGAAATGGAAGAATCTGCAAAAGCTAGAGGAACGGGTATTGCAAAAAGGAACCCTGATTATATCCGTACAAAAATGGAAGAGGGTAAAGCAATAATAGCTACCACCCTCAATGGCACATGGGCTGGATTTTGTTATATTGAAACTTGGAGTCATGGCGAATATGTTGCCAACTCAGGTTTGATTGTTAGTCCCGACTTTAGAAAAAGCGGTTTAGCAAAATTGATCAAACACAATATTTTCAACCTAAGCAGAAAAAAATATCCCGAAGCCAAGATTTTTGGATTGACAACCGGTCTTGCAGTGATGAAAATCAATTCAGAATTAGGTTATGAACCGGTTACTTACTCTGAACTAACCCAAGATGAAGCATTTTGGGCTGGCTGTAAAAGCTGTGTCAATTATGACATCCTGATGAGCAAGGAAAGAAAGAATTGCATGTGCACTGCTATGTTGTACGACCCAAAAGATCACTACGAACCGGAAGAAACCAAACAATTCTTTGAAGAAAACGCAAAAGGATTTGAAAGACTGTTTAGTATACGTCAATGGAAACTCTTAAAACCTTTTTTAAAAAATGGCTAATAAAATTGTTCTCGGATTCAGCGGTGGATTGGATACCACCTTTTGTGTGAAATATCTTTCGGAAGAGAAAGGATATGAAGTACACAGTATCATCGTAAATACCGGAGGATTCTCTGATGATGAGCTCAAAAAGATTGAAGACCATGCTTATGCTTTAGGAGTTGCATCCCACACAACAGTTCATGCTATCAAAAGCTATTACGAAAGCATTATCAAATATCTAATCTTTGGCAATGTTTTAAAAAATAATACCTACCCCTTAAGTGTAAGCGCAGAAAGATTGAGCCAAGCTATTCACATCGCTGAGCATGTGAAAAAGTTGGGTGCATCTGCTGTGGCACATGGAAGTACAGGGGCTGGCAACGATCAAGTAAGATTTGATATGGTTTTTCACATTATGATTCCAGGTGTTGAAATCATTACCCCTATACGTGATCTAAAACTAAGCAGAGAACAAGAAATAGCCTACCTGCAAGAAAAAGGAGTAAACATGAATGCAGAAAAAGCCATGTACTCTATTAACAAGGGACTATGGGGCACTAGTGTTGGCGGTAAAGAAACACTCTCTTCAAAAGGAATGTTACCAGAGGAAGCTTGGCCTACACAAGTCACCAACCACGAACCACAAGAAGTGGTTTTAGGTTTTGAGAAAGGTGAATTGAAATCCATCAACGACCACAACTTTGAGCACCCTTCTTCTGCAATTCAATTTTTACAATCCATTGCAGGCCCTTATGGTATTGGTAGAGATATACATGTTGGCGATACTATCATTGGCATTAAAGGCAGAGTAGGATTTGAAGCAGCAGCACCAATGGTTATATTAAAGTCTCATCATGCGCTTGAAAAACATGTGCTTACCAAATGGCAACTGCAATGGAAAGATACACTGGCGCAGTTCTATGGCAACTGGTTGCATGAGGGACAAATTCTTGATCCGGTAATGCGCAACATCGAAAGTTTTCTAGAGAGCACACAAGAAAATGTTACCGGTAAAGTATTTGTGCAACTCATGCCTTATCGTTTTCAAGTCATTGGTATCGAATCAAACCATGATTTGATGAACAGTAAATTTGGAAAATATGGTGAAATGAATAGCGGCTTCACGGGTGAAGATGTAAGAGGATTCAGTAAAATTTTTGGCAACCAGACCATCATCTGGAATGCCGTCAATCAGGATAATAAAAAATAAACCCATCATTATGCAACAAACAATCAAAGTTGGCATCATGGGAGGTGCAGGATATACTGGAGGAGAACTGATTAGATTACTCATTCACCATCCTCAAGTGTCTATCAACTTTGTACACAGTAAAAGCAACGCAGGCAAACCTGTATATGCTGTTCACCAAGATTTATTGGGCTCAACATCATTGTTATTTGCAGATGCCTACAATGTAGACATTGATGTGCTTTTCCTTTGCTTTGGTCATGGCGAATCAAAAAAATTTCTAACAGAAACCCCTATACCTGAGCATATTAAAATCATTGATTTAGCTAATGATTTTAGGCTTTCACCTGATGCTACTATCGGCACACGAACATTCACTTATGGCTTGCCAGAACTTAACTTAAAGAATATTCAACAAGCTCAGTATATTGCCAACCCTGGCTGTTTTGCCACAACTATTCAACTTGGTTTACTCCCTTTGGCCGCAAAGGGACTTATAGCTGATGTTTACACAACAGGAATCACTGGCTCAACAGGAGCAGGACAATCACTTGCTGCAACCAGTCATTTTAGCTGGAGAGCAAACAATATACAAGCCTATAAAACTTTAAGCCACCAACACCTCAAAGAAATTCATCAATCACTTGAACAGTCACAAAAAGAAAGAAAGGCCAATATCCATTTCGTTCCCTGGAGAGGAGATTTCACCCGTGGCATTTTTGTGAGCTCAACTCTAAGTACTTCACTTTCGCTTGAAGAGCTTTATGCTTTGTATGAAGCCTTTTATGCAGATGCACCATTTACGATTGTTACTCGTGAACAAATTTCACTTAAGCAAGTGGTGAATACCAATAAATGTTTGATCCACTTAGAAAAAGAAAATGATAAACTGGTGATTCATAGTGCAATTGATAATTTACTGAAAGGAGCAAGTGGACAAGCTATTGAAAACATGAACATCATGTTCAATTTCGAAAGAACAACCGGACTTCAACTTAAACCATCTGCTTTCTAAATTTCTACCCATGGAACTTTTTAATGTTTACCCCATCAATAACATCAACATCACTCGTGCATTTGGCTCAAGGGTATGGGATGATGCTGAAACAGAGTACCTGGATATGTATGGTGGTCATGCTGTAATCAGTATAGGACATCAACATCCACATTGGGTAAACCGCATCAAACAACAATTGGATAAAATTTCATTCTATTCCAATTCTATTAAAATTCCAATTCAACAAGAACTAGCTGATAAATTAGGTAAGCTCTCAGGAAAGGAAGATTATGCTCTTTTTTTATGCAACTCAGGAGCGGAAGCCAATGAGAATGCACTCAAGCTAGCCTCTTTTCATACAGGCAGAAAAAAAATAATCGCTTTCAAAAAAGCATTTCATGGCAGAACCTCTTTAGCAGTCGCCGCCACGGATAACCCTTCCATTATTGCCCCAGTTAACGAGACCAACAACATCATCTTCCTGCCCTTTAATGATGAAGAAGCATTGAAAGCATGTTTTGCTGAAAAAGGAAATGAAATTGCTGCAGTCATCATTGAAGGAATACAAGGCGTAGGTGGAATCAATCTTGCATCAAGCTCATTCTTGCAAAACATCAGAACGCTCTGTGATCAACACGGAGCCATTTACATCGCCGATAGCGTTCAATGCGGTTACGGAAGATCAGGTTATTTTTTTAGTCACGATTATGCAGGGGCCTCTGCAGATATATATACCATGGCCAAAGGAATGGGAAATGGATTCCCAATCGGTGGCATCATTATTTCACCAAAAATTCCTGCCAAACATTTTATATTAGGTACCACATTTGGCGGCAATCATCTTGCTTGCGCAGCTGCCATCGCAGTATTAGAAGTGATGGAAACCGAAAACCTGATGGTAAATGCCAAACAGATTGGCAATCATTTGATGGAAGAGCTAAGGCAAATTCCTGAAATAAATAATGTGAGGGGAATGGGACTGATGATTGGCTTTGATGTTCCAGAAGAACTGAAACAATTGAAAAGCATTTTATTACAACAATTCAAAATATTTACGGGAGAAGCAAAACCGAATGTAATAAGATTACTCCCCTCTCTTGCACTCACGATGGAAGATGCAGAAATCTTTCTGGCTTCCCTCAAAAAAGCAATCTCCACCATTCAAGCATAACCCATGAAACAGTTTATCTCAGCCCATGATGTAGACAATATTCCTGCACTGATCAATGAGGCGCTTGGTTATAAAGCCAACCCAAGAAAAGATGAACTGTTGGGAAAACATAAACGCATTGGTTGCCTTTTCTTGAATCCGAGTATGCGGACAAGACTAAGTACGCAAGTGGCAGCTCAACAACTGGGCATGGAAGCCATCGTATTCAATGTGGGTAGTGAAGGCTGGGCCTTGGAGTTTGAAGATGGGGCTATCATGAATGGTACTACTGTTGAACATGTAAAAGACGCTGCTCCTATAATGGGACAATACTTTGATGTGTTAGCAATTCGAACATTCCCTTCACTTAAGGACAAAGAGGCTGATTACAGTGAATTCATCATGCAGCAATTCATCAAATATGCTGGTATACCAGTCTTAAGCCTGGAAAGTGCAACCTTACATCCTTTACAAAGTCTGACCGACCTTATTACTATCCAAGAGAGGATGAGTTTAGATTTCAAAGAAAAAAGAAAACCCAAAATTGTGCTTACTTGGGCGCCTCATGTTAAACCACTTCCGCAATGTGTAGCCAATAGCTTCGCACAATGGGTGAATGCTTGGGGTGAAGCTGATTTTGTAATTACACATCCTAAAGGGTATGAACTTAATGAATCCTATACTAAAGGTGCTTCCATTGTATACAATCAGGATGAAGCCTTAAAGGGAGCCGACTTCATTTATGTGAAGAACTGGAGCGCCTATGAACCTTATGGCACAATGCCTGCATACGAAGGCGATTGGATGCTTAATCTTGAAAAAATCAGTGCGACCAATAATGCAAAAGTGATGCACTGCTTACCTGTTAGAAGAAACATTGAGTTATCTGATGAGATTCTTGATAGTAAAAACAGTATCGTTACTCAACAAGCTGGGAACAGAGTGTGGGCAGCACAAGCAGTTCTAGCAAACATGATCAGAAAATGAAACAGTCGCTTACCATCATAAAAGTCGGGGGCAACATCATTGACAATGATGTTAAACTAAAACAACTGTTAACTACTTTTGCTAACATCCAAGGTTCAAAAATTCTAGTACACGGTGGAGGTAAACTGGCTACCCAAATGGCCAACGATATGCAAATACCTCAACAAATGATTGACGGAAGAAGAATTACAGATGAACCTACATTGAAAATAGTAACCATGGTCTATGCAGGTTGGATCAATAAAAATATTGTTGCAACCCTCAACGCACTCAAGAATCCTGCTATTGGTATAACAGGTGCTGATGGATACAGTATACTCGCTCACAAAAGAATACATCCACAAATCGATTATGGATTTGTTGGTGATATTGATCAAGTAAATACTACATTTTTCAGCCAACTGCTTCTTCAAAACCAAACCATTGTAGTTGCCCCGATAACTCAAGATAAAAATGGACAATTATTAAACACCAACGCAGATACGATAGCACAAGAAATTGCAAAGGCCCTCTCATCCATTTTTGATGTGAGCTTGATTTATTCATTCGAGAAAAAAGGTGTGTTGCGCGATGTTCATGACGAAAACAGTGTAATCAACATGCTTGATTCATCTACCTATCAATCCTTAAAAAACGAAAATCTGATTTTTGCAGGCATGATTCCTAAATTAGATAATGCATTTGCAGCAATAGCAGCAGGAGTTAAGCGCGTAATCATTGGAGACGGAACTTCACTTGAAGCATTAATCGAAGGGACAGCTGGAACAACCATTGCATAAATGACAATATGAACAACATCAATACATTAACTTCAGATGCCATAGCTCTTCTCAAAGAGATGATCAGCATCCCTTCTTTTAGCAGAGAAGAAGATGCCGTAGCAAGTTGTATTGAATCATTTCTTCATAAAAGAAATATTACTACACAAAGACTTTTGAATAATGTTTATGCATTCAATCATGAGTTCAACTCCAATAAGCCTACGCTTGTTTTGAATTCTCACCATGATACTGTAAAACCTGCCAAGGGATATGACACAGATCCATTTACCCCCACACGCATTGATGATAAATTGATTGGCTTGGGCAGTAATGATGCTGGAGGACCCTTGGTATCACTCATTGCAACTTTTCTATTTTATTACACACATCAAGATTTACCTTTTAACCTCTGTCTCATTGCTAGTGCAGAGGAAGAAATTTCAGGAAAAAATGGTGTTGAATTGTTATTGAACAACGAAGTGTTTCAACAACAACTTGGCGGAAGTACAATCTTCGGTGCTTTAGTAGGAGAACCTACAAAAATGGAAATGGCCGTAGCAGAAAGAGGATTATTGGTAATAGATGCTGTAGCACAAGGTGTAGCAGGACATGCTGCCAGAGAAGAAGGCATCAATGCAATAGATATTGCAATGAAAGATATAGTCAACATCAACAGTATGGTATTTAATAAAATATCACCTTTTACAGGAAAAACAACTGCAAAGGTTACCGTAATAGAAACAGATAACAAAGCACATAACGTAATACCATCATCTTGTAAGTTTGTGCTAGACGTACGAGTGAATGAGTGCTACAGCTTTGAAGAAATAATTTCTTTGATACAAGCAGTTGTAAGTAGCCAGCTTCAAGCCAGAAGCTTTAGACTGCGTTCTACTATGATTGACATGAACCATCCCATTGTAGTAGCAGGAAAAAAAATGGGCTTGCATCATTATGGATCTCCAACCACAAGCGATAAAGCTTTGATGCCCTTTCCTGCGCTTAAAATCGGACCTGGAGATTCAGCAAGAAGTCATACAGCTAATGAATACATCCTACTTGATGAAATTGAATCTGGTATAAATGGCTATATTGATTTAATCAAAGCAACTGCAACACAAATTGAACATCTCAACTAATGGCAATGAAACTCTGGAGCAAAGCAAGTACCAATACAGCAGCAAGAATTGAAAAATTTACAGTCGGAAGTGACCGTGAATTTGATTTATTGATGGCAGCCTATGATGTTGAGGGATCTATTGCACATGTAACCATGCTTGGTGAACAAGGATTGATGTCTACTGCTGATGCACAACAAGCAGTCGATGCGCTAAAACAAATTGCTGCTTCCATTCAACAAGGTGAATTTTCCATTGACCCACAGGTGGAAGATATTCACTCTCAGATAGAATTCATGCTCACAGAACGAATTGGGGATATTGGTAAAATGATTCACACAGGAAGGAGCAGAAACGACCAAGTTGCGTTAGATATCAAACTTTTTCTTAGAGTACAAATACTAGAAATTAAAGATGAAATAGCCGATTTATTTCAGCTGTTGATTGAGCAAAGTAATAAGCATAAACATATTTTAATTCCTGGATACACCCATCTACAAATTGCAATGCCTTCTTCAATTGGACTTTGGCTTGGCGCTTACGCTGAAAGTCTTGTAGATGACATGGAATTCCTTTCCGCAGCTTATCATGTAGCCAATAAAAATCCTTTAGGCAGTGGTGCTGGATATGGATCTTCTTTCCCATTGAACAGAAGCAGAACGACAGCCCTAATGGGCTTTGGCACACTAAATTACAATGCCGTATACGCACAAATGAGTCGGGGTAAAACAGAAAAGCTGACTGCCATGGCACTGTCGACTGTAGCTGCTACTTTAAGTAAGCTTGCCATGGATTGTTGTTTGTACATGAACCAAAACTTTGGCTTTATTCATTTCCCTGACGAACTCACTACAGGAAGCAGCATAATGCCACACAAGAAGAATCCCGATGTATTTGAATTAATTAGAGCAAAATGTAATCGCATACAGGCAACACCAAACGAATTAACCCTCCTTACCAACAATTTACCCTCTGGTTATCACCGCGACATGCAGCTCACCAAAGAGATCTTATTTCCAGCCATGACTGAACTCAGGTCTTGTATAGATATGATGCAACTGATGTTAAGTGAGCTACGCGTGAAAGAGGACATACTGCAAGATCCTAAGTATACTTATTTGTTTAGCGTAGAGAAAGTAAATGAATTGGTGAACCAAGGAATACCATTCAGAGATGCCTATAAACAAGTAGGCAATATGATTGAGGAAGGTAAATTTTCATTTGACCTTACGAAAGGATTACTGCATACTCATGAAGGAAGCATTGGCAATTTATGCAATGAAAATATCCAAGAAGAAATGAGAAAGCAAGTGCAAAAATTTGCTTAACTATTTTTGCCACTTCAGAGTATGAATCAAATGTT
>Ga0079301_1000847_pt1 | contig 14744 bp, 11 predicted proteins | sample Wag4_2014_7_11_3_FD_74797 | JGI IMG/M metagenome (GOLD analysis project Ga0079301, IMG submission 74797) | Fresh water mixed with fracking chemicals microbial communities from Ohio, USA - Utica-2 Time Series FC 2014_7_11 | ecosystem: Engineered > Industrial production > Chemical products > Input...
AATTACACCTACTGCTCCGAGTAGGTAATAAAGCAATTTGTTAGACTTTTTAGTAGCCATGGTTTAGTTTAGATTAATGGGGTTACCAAGATAAAAATCAAGGACTTTAACTCTGAAAATGTAGGTGTACTTCGCATTCAATAGGTCTGCCTGAGCATTGAACAAGTTGTTTTGTGCAACTTGAAAATCCACCGAATTGATGGCCCCTAAATTAAAGCGTTGTTGTGCAATTCGAAAGGTTTCTTCCAAGCTCTTCACCCGAACTAGAGAAGCTTGGTAGGAAAGCTCGGAGGAGAAGGCTGAGTTGTAAGCAGTTTCAATGTCTTGTCTCAATCTGTTCTTTGCCTCAGTAACCGATACCTCCGCCAATTGTTGCTGTACGCGAGCGCGCTGCAGATTTGATTTGTTGCTAAAGCGTGTGAATAAGGGAATGCTGAAATTGAGTGTGCCAGACTGAGAAAAGTTATTGTCCACTTGGGTTTTGAAAGGAATGATTTCAGTAGTCCCACGAACAAACGCCTGATCTACATAGTTGGAAAAGGCGGATAAGCCTGCATCTAAGGTGGGTAAAAACCCGCCTTTTGCAATTTTTACGCCATATTCAGCACTTTTTGCAGTTGCTTCAGCGGCCTTAATCTGAGGCATAAGGGTTACCGAAACCTCGAAAATTTCAGCTGGGGTACCTGTTGCTAGCGCTTCTTTAGAAACCTCATACACAGGTTCGATTACGTCAAAGTCCTCATTGAAAGGAATTTGGAGTGCTTGAGCCAAAGCGAGTTTCGAAAGTCGAAGTCCATTTTTAGCATTGATGACATTCAATTGGTTGGTTGCATTTTGAGATTGCAGGTCCAACAAATCTGAATAGGGGAGCGAACCGGCATCTACCAACTGCTGGGTGCGTCCCAACTGTTCTTTGGTGGAATTGAGTTGGTTCTCTGAAATTTTTACCTGCTCTCGGTTGAAAACCACATCGATGAATAGGTTGATTACATTCAACGTAATGTCGTTACGCGTAGCTTCCAAGGTGTATTGACCTGATTTCAAGTCAGACTTTGCCTGTCCAATGCTATTGGTAATGCGCATTCCTTGGAAAATAGGTGCTCCTGTATTTCCAAAAAGGTTAATGTTTCCAATTCTTCTCGTTTCAAACAAGTTGGTCACCGGGTTGATTGATCTACCCCAACGGAAGCCTGAACTTGCTCCAGTAGTTAAACTTGGTAGTCTTCTTCCTTGGCTTTCCAATAGATTGGCTTCGGAAACGAGCTGGTTGAGTTCTGACCGCTTCAAGGTCAGGTTATTTTCAATCGCAATGGACACGCAGGTAGCTAAGTCCAAAGGCCCTGTGGGAACTTCTGTCTGGGCTTGTGCCTGTTGCCAGGTAATCATTCCGAAAAGAAGCAGGATAAAAAGTTTTTTCATGTGTGGTAGCTGTTGGTTTATGAATTCGTTAAAGGTCAATGTCTGGAATATAGATTAATTCTTTTATCCAAGGTAAAGAAAGAAGGTACTGACGCGTAATCTCTTTTATGCCAGAGTCCATTTCGATAACATGGCAGGCCATGTCATGCTTTCCTTTCCTGGAAACGGACATAGTAGCAATATTTACTTTTTCCTGAGCAATGATGCTCGAAATAAAAGCGATGGCACCCGATACATCCTCAGCTTTGATGATGAGCGTGTGATTTTGTGCAGAAAAGTTGGCTACAAATCCATCTATTTCTGAAATGTTGATGACTCCACCTCCCAAGCTCTCTCCAAAAATCTCTACCTGTCGATCTCCTTTTTTTAGCAAAAGTTTGATCGTGTTGGGATGGTGTACCGAAGAATTACCAATGGATTTGAAGGTGTATTTTACCGGTTTTTCCTTGGCCAACTCCAGTGCGTCTTTGATGCGCGCATCGTCGGTTTTGAAATCCATCAGTCCTCCCAAAATTGCGCGGTCACTTCCATGGCCTTCGTAAGTTCTAGCAAAGGAATTGTAGAAGGTGATTTGCGCCTCATCAGGAATGCCTCCGAGCACCCGTATAGCCGCTCGAGCGATTCTGACCACTCCAGCGGTGTGTGATGAGGAAGGACCGATCATGATTGGGCCGATCATATCAAACACACTGCTTTTATTTGCCATAAGCGGAGTAGCTCCAAAAATGATGCTAGTTCAAAAACTGCCCCAAGTTTACTCTTTTTGTTTCAATAAATCTCTATTTCTCCTTCAATTTAAGGGGTTAATCGCTTCTTATTTAGCAAGATTTAAGACACAATTGGTAATTGTGATCGAATTTGAACAGTTCAATGCACGGTAGTGATACAGTCCCAAAGTTATTCCTTTTTTGCCCTTGGACTAGGTTTGAAAATGGTAGGTTTTACACAGTCGGAATGGAATTTAAGCCTGTTCTTATTTTTTTTACGCCAGAACCTTTTCGAAGAAATAATTATGACAATTGACGAATTCCATGCGTACACCTTTAGTTCAATCGCTTATATTTAGCCAGTAGAATTAGTTCAGTATAAAAAAATAGTGCTTTTAAACCCAATTCAACCTGTTTCCCCTTTGACCTATGCTCTTAGAACCTCTTGATTTACTTGTTTTTCTCGGCTACGCATTTTTAATCATGGGCATGGGATTCTTTGTGTCCCGTGAAAAAGAAGGCCACGTAAAAGATTCCAATGATTATTTTCTTGCCAGTAAGGCCCTTCCTTGGTGGGCAGTTGGAGCCTCTTTAATTGCTTCTAACATATCTGCAGAACAGTTTATCGGGATGTCCGGCTCTGGCTTTGCACTCGGATTGGCCATTGCTACCTACGAGTGGATGGCTGCCGCTACGCTCTTGGTAGTTGCCATATTCTTCTTACCCGTGTACCTCAAAAAAGGCATCTACACCATGCCAGGCTTTCTTTTTGATCGCTACGATGGTCGGGTACGTACCACAATGGCGATTTTCTGGCTGCTTTTATACGTATTTGTCAACTTGACTTCGGTGCTTTATTTAGGTGCCTTGAGTTTGAATACCATCCTAGATATTCCCATGACCTACAGCATCATTGGCTTAGCGCTCTTTGCGATGCTTTATTCCATCTATGGAGGATTGAAGGCTGTAGCCTGGACCGATGTTGTCCAAGTCGTGTTCCTGATAGCAGGTGGTTTGGCGACTACCTACATCGCTCTCGGCATGGTAGGAGATGGAGATGCGTGGCAGGGATTGCTTACGCTCAAAAATGAAGCCCCAGGGCACTTTTCAATGATCCTTTCCAAAGGTGAAATGATGGTAGCAGATGGTAAAGGAGGTATGCGAGATGCCTATTTGGACCTCCCAGGACTTTCTGTATTGATTGGAGGGATGTGGATTACAAACCTGAGCTATTGGGGATTCAACCAGTACATCACCCAGCGTGCCCTTGCAGCTAAGAACCTAGATGAGGCACAAAAGGGGATGATTTTCGCCGGATTCTTGAAATTATTGATGCCCCTCATTGTAGTTATTCCAGGAATTGCTGCGCTAGTTATTGTGAACAATGGAACGGACCTAGGATTTATCGAATCCATGAAAGATCCAGTTACAGGATTGATCAAATCGGATAGAGCCTATCCTTCGCTTCTTCAGATCCTGCCTACAGGTCTAAAGGGGCTTGCTTTTGCAGCGTTAACCGCTGCTATTGTTTCCTCACTGGCTTCTATGGCGAACAGTACTTCTACCATTTTCACCATGGATATTTATGCCAAGTATTTTGGTAAAGACTCATCCGAAACCACCAAAGTACGAGTAGGTCGGATTACCGCGGTTGTGGCTTTTGTGATTGCTGCTGTAGTGGCACCTGCCTTGGGACAACTCGATCAGGCATTCCAATTTATTCAGGAATACACCGGCTTTATTAGCCCTGGAGTATTTGCAATCTTCTTCTTTGGTGTATTCTGGAAAAAAACAACTTCCAATGCTGCACTTGTCGGCGCTTCCTTAAGTATTCCGCTTTCCGTGGTACTTAAAGTGGTATTCCCAGCGCTGCCATTTATCGACCGAATGGGTTGGGTGTTTGTAGTCCTAGCAGTCTTAATGATTGCCATCTCTCTCGTAGAAGGAAAAGGAAAAGACCATCCGAAAAGTATTGAGATATCGGCTGAATTGTTCCGAACTAGCACTGGATTTAAGATCGGTGCGATTCTGATCGTGGGTATTATCGCTGCACTGTATACAATTTTCTGGTAAGATGCGAAAGTTACTATTAGGCCTTGATCTTGGAAGTTCCTCGGTCAAAGCATGTATACTTGATGCGGATACTGGAAAGGCACTTGCCTCCAAAGCTTTTCCAGAAGTGGAAATGCCCATCCAATCTCCTCAAAGTGGCTGGGCAGAACAAGACCCTGAACTTTGGTGGAAGCATGTCAAAGAGGCTATCAGCCATGTGTGTGGCCAAACACAAGTTCGATCTGGTGAATTGCAATCCATTGGAATTGCCTATCAGATGCATGGGCTTGTCTGTGTAAATAAAGAACATCAAGTTCTTCGGCCGTCAATTATCTGGTGCGACAGTAGGGCAGTAGCCCTTGGTGAAAAAGCATTTCAAGCCCTTGGTGAGGACTATTGCCTGCCACATTTGCTCAACTCTCCGGGAAATTTTACAGCTTCTAAACTGAGTTGGGTGATTGAAAATCAGCCTGAAGTAGCAGCTCAAATTCATAAAATTATGCTTCCTGGTGATTTTATTGCCATGAAGCTCAGTGGTGAGATTCTCACCTCAGAAACTGGCCTTTCCGAAGGTATATTTTGGGACTTCAAGGAAAATGGGCTAAGTGATCCTTTGCTTGGAGCTATGGAGATCCCAAAGGAATGGATTCCTGAGGCTGTCCCTTCTTTTTCTATTCAAGGAAAAATCTCTGCTTCCGCTGCACTGGAAACAGGCTTGGAAGCAGGTATTCCAATATCCTACCGCGCAGGAGATCAGCCCAACAATGCCTTTTCCCTCCAAGTGCTCAAACCAGGGGAGCTCGCCACTACTGCCGGTACTTCTGGCACCGTCTATGGCGTATGCGACAAGCCATTGTACGATCCAAAATCTCGGGTCAATACCTTTGTACATGTGAATCATGCCCAAAGCAAACCTTCCTATGGAGTATTGCTTTGCATCAACGGTACAGGCATCTTAAATTCTTGGCTAAAAAGAATGTTGGGTAGAAGTTCCTTGAGTTATGAGGAAATGAATGTCCTCGCAGCAGGTGCGCCAATTGGTTCGGATAAATTGGCTTTTCTCCCTTTTGGAAATGGGGTGGAACGCATTCTTCAAAATACTCCAATGGGAGCACATTTGATGGGATTGGACTTACTCAAACACGATCAAAAGCATATTCTCCGTGCCGCTCAAGAAGGGATTGTAGCTGCTTTGACCTTTGGATTCCGCATCATGAAGGATATGGGAATGGACCTCAAAACCGTCAAAGCTGGACATGCCAACATGTTTTTGAGTCCTCTATTTCGAGATACTTTCGTGCAAATGAATCAAGTAAATCTGGAACTTTACGATACGGATGGTGCCCAAGGTGCTGCTCGTGGAGCAGGAATTGGAGCAGGGATTTTCAGCACGGAAGAGGAAGCTTTCCATGGACTTACACTCCTACAAACCTTGGCTCCTGATCCAACTGGGGCAGATCGTTACGAAGAGACCTATCAATATTGGCTTTCCCGTTTGGAGCAACTGCGTCAACCGCTTACAACTTAATTTTAAACCTATTTATTAACTCAATCTCAATATAACCTACACTACTATGGCTAAATCATTTTTTCCAACCGTTGGAAAGATTCAGTTTGAAGGAAAAGAAAGTGACAACCCCCTAGCTTTCCGCTACTACGACCCCAACCGAATTGTTGCAGGAAAATCCATGAAGGAGCATTTTAAATTTGCGATAGCCTATTGGCATTCCTTCTGCGGCACGGGAGGTGATCCCTTTGGTCCAGGCACCATTGTACATCCTTGGGATGCAAGTGCTGATCCCATTCAGCGGGCTAAGGATAAAATGGATGCAGCTTTTGAATTTATGACTAAGATTGGAGCAGAGTACTACTGCTTCCACGATATCGACTTGATTGAGGAAGGACCTAGCTTGGCCGAATACGAAAAGAGAATGCAACTCATAACGGATCACGCTGCTACCCACCAAAAGGAAAGCGGCATCAAATTGCTTTGGGGAACGGCCAATGTGTTTAGCAATCCACGCTACATGAATGGTGCCTCCACCAACCCGAATTTTGATGTGTTGGCTTTTGCAGGAACGCAAGTCAAAAACGCAATCGATGCCACGATTAAGTTGGGCGGTGAAAACTACGTGTTCTGGGGAGGTCGTGAAGGCTACATGTCCTTACTGAATACAGACATGAAGCGGGAAAAGGAGCACCTTGCTCGTTTCTTGACCATGGCCCGAGATTATGCGCGGAAAAATGGATTCAAGGGCACCTTCTTCATTGAGCCAAAGCCGATGGAGCCTACAAAGCACCAGTACGATTACGACTCTGAGACGGTAATTGGATTTTTGCGTCATTTTGGGTTGGACAAGGATTTTAAACTCAATATTGAAGTGAATCACGCTACTCTAGCTGGACATACCTTCCAGCACGAACTTCAAGTAGCTGCAGATACAGGCATGCTGGGTTCCATCGATGCCAATAGAGGAGATTACCAAAACGGTTGGGATACTGACCAATTTGCCCTTAACCTGCAAGAGTTGGCTGAATCCATGCTTATCATCTTAGCTGCTGGAGGATTGCAAGGTGGTGGAGTTAATTTTGACGCAAAAATCAGACGAAACTCCACCGATCCAGAGGATTTATTTTTGGCACATATCGGTAGTATGGATGCTTTTGCACGTGGTCTACTTATCGCTGCTGATATCCTTGAAAAATCCGATTATTTGGCGCGAAGAAAAAATCGCTATGCCAGTTTCGATGCAGGTAAAGGAAAGGCTTTTGAGGAGGGAATATTGACCTTGGAGGATTTACGGGATCATGCCATTGAAGTAGGAGAACCTACCCAAATCAGTGGAAAGCAGGAATACTTCGAAAATCTGATCAACAAGTTTATCTAAACAAAAAAAGGGAGGTTTACCTCCCTTTTTTATTTCTATCCTCATTTAGCAGATTTCTGCTTCATTATGAGATTAGCGAATGCTGTCCAACAATTGGTTGGCCTTGGTCATTTGTTCTACCTGCTCCTGGTAGGTAGGCTGGGCAGGTACTCCCACTACTTTTTCTAGAAACTCGATGCTGGAGAAAAGAACAGTTTGCCAGTCTTTGGATGTGATGGAGGAGGCAATGACGTGATCTCCTGTTTTAGGAAAGGCAATTTCCTTCTTTAAAGTCGCAGGGGTACCAAGTTGGCTGTACATTTCTTTCATTTTATCTACCGATACGACCATGTCCTTCTCTTGCTCATTTTTGAAGTAATAGCCCATAAATACCGGCTGCTTTACTTGCACAAAAGTCTCTTTGTTCATCTCACCATACATCAACATGGCCAAACTCTCGTAGCCATTGGCATGGTATTCTTCTGACCAATACGCTTTCTTCTCTCCCTCCCGTTGCTGAATCATCACCCCGTCATCTAGCAGTGTTTTTTTCATCACCCAAAAGGTCCAGGGTTTAAATAATCCTTCCAGTAACCTAGCTTCATCACGAATAGCAGGGGAATAAAGGACCAGCGCATGAAGATCTGGTTGCTGGCTAGCAAGTAGGAGACCAAGTGACCCACCCATAGAGGTACCTACCAGGATCACTTTGTCTCCTAGACTTTTTCCGATTTGGTAGGCCTCACCTGCGGCATTAGCCAAGTCCTGAGCGGTCATGTATTCCATCCCATTTTTGCGGCTTATTCCATGTTCTGGGAGTCGGGTCACAAATAGGTTCGCTCCAAAATGAGCTGCCAAAAAGCGATGGACTGGGTCACCTTCCATGGGACTAGCGCCAAAACCATGGATGTAGACGATGGAATAGGGTGTTTTTTGTTTGGCAACGGAATCAGCCCAAATGATGTAAGCCTCGTTTCCAGGTTTTAATCCTTTTACTGAATCCTCTCGGGTGGACAAGTACTGCTCTAGGCCCTGAGCATCCGTGGGAATTTCAGGGTAGGCAATTGTCAAATCCTGTGTTTTTACCTTGGGACCTAGCATGTAGATGACCAACAAGATCATAGCGGTAGCAAATAGACCTAGAAATATTTTTTTCAGTAGTTTCATAAAAGGTGGGATTGGCCCATAAACGAGCTGACAAGTTTGCAAATATTCTGGATTTTATTGTGATCTGCACCTTTTCCGCCTGGATTTAGATCAGAATTTCAAGTTTACAACCATTCTTAAATTCGAAGCGTTTAACTTTGGGATTCATAACCGCTAAAACCATGAAAAAGCTAGCACTCGCAGTCATTTTCCTTTTTGGTTCTCTTGCTTCCTTTGCTCAAGATCAACCTGTTGTTCCAACCCGTTCAGTTTTTGTGGAGTTGGGAGGTTCTGGACTTGCCTACAGCTTCAATTACGATTTCCGATTTGACAAGACCCGCATGGATTCTTGGGGGATGCGGGTGGGTGCTGGGGGCTATAAAATAGGAGGTGATTCCTTTTTTTCTTTGCCTGTACTAGTCAATAAGCTGTATGGGAAAGAAGACCGCTATTTCGAGTTAGGTTTGGGTATGACTTTTTTTGGAGTGGATAACGAGCCCTATTCCTATTGCCAATCTTTCGATAGTAACGGAAATTGCATAGGTCCTTTGGTCACAGAGGAGTCCGATGTTAATTTCATCCTTCCTGTGGATGGATCTCCAAACTTGATGGGAACCATGAACATTGGCTATCGAAAAATTCCGGAAAACGGGGGCTTCACTTGGAGAGTAAACTTGACTCCCATATTCAACAATAATGGCTTTTGGCCTTTTTTTGCGGGAATAGGCTTAGGCTACGCTTTTTAAAAGCGAAACGCTTAATTCTACTTTTTCTGTGATTTCAACAGGTGCAAGGTCAATCGTTGCGCCTGTTTTTCAAGATCAATTCCTAGTTCATCACGGGTCACATGAACTACTTTTTCTCGCTCAGAGGCAGGTAATTTAGCATACCCATACCAAGCACCAAGTATTCCACCTGCCAAGGAAGCCGTGGTGTCGTTGTCTCGACCGTAGTTCGTAAGGAAGGTCAGCGTTCCCATGAAGTCAAAATCTGTGAACAACATGGCGGTTAGCGCTTGTTGGTAGATTTCTCCAGCATGGAATGGCATGTCTTGCTGACGGCGATCTAATTCGGTATACGCATAGGTCAATGCAGGATTACCCAAACTCAATTTATTTGGGAGCGAATCCAACTTTTTGGCGTCTCGAACGATGGCTAAGGCATCCTTAAGCAATTTATGTGATGTTCTCCCCACCAATCTGCTTTGAAAATAACCTGCTGGATCCAAGCGAAGCGTAGCCAAAAGGCTGTCTTGACTTGCTTTTGGAGCCATTCCGACTGCCGTCATGGCTGCGGCAAGGGCTGTCAGGTCTCGAGCATAGCCCAAGTCAAAAATTGAAAGTTTGTAGGCCTCCTGGTAGGCTTTTTTTGGATTACCTGGAAAAAAGGCCCCCAATGTAGGTGCATACAGCAGTCCAGCACAGACCATTTCGCCTCCATAGAATTTAGACAAGGAGTCTGCATAACCACCTAAATTATCTTCTAGGTAGGGTGAGGCTACTTTTGACCACTCTGAAAGCCAGTTGGCTTCCTGAAGTGCGTTTTCAAAAGGCTCCACGTTTGTACCCTCGGTTTTTTTGAGTTTATCCAAACTGCTCGTGTAGGATTTTAAGAGGTGCCTAGCAAAGGCTTTGGAATCAAGAGACTCGGGATTTTGGCTGAGCAAGTAGTCTACCGTCATGTTTTTCCATCGTGTGTCGTCCGTGGTGCCTCCAGCCGGTAAGTTGGCCTTCCAGATTCCCTCAGGAGATGCCTCGCGTACCATGGAGTCTAGACCTTCCACAAATCCATATTCCAGTTGAATAGATTCCCGGGACCACATTTCGGTGGGAGCACCCATGGCATCACCGATGGCGGAACCCACAAGCATGCCCAAAACTTTGTCGTAGAGTTCTGCCTCGGTTAATCCAAATTCGGTAGTAATGTCCTTGGAAAATGAGTTGGATACCACTTCTGGTTCCTGTTTTGCACAAGAGAAGGATAGTAAGGCTATAAAAACAAAGACTAGCTTTTTCATTTAGGACATGAGGTAGGTTCGAGCACGGGCAAGAAGCGATTTTTTTTCATCTAAACTTAAAGATACGGGCAATTGGGCGATTCCGATTAATCGGCGCAGGAGTTCCACACCTCGGTACTGCGCTACCAAAGACCAATCTAGGGGGATGGTGTAGGATTCTTCCACTAGATTACTGAGCTGCTCGTTCTGCTGTGCTAGGTCAAGATGTGCGAGAAATACACCAAGATCAAATTCAGCATCCCCCAAGCCACCAAATTCGGGATCAATGATGTTGATTCCGGAGCATACTTCTAGCCAACTACCGGGATAATAATCTCCATGGATAAGGGATTTGCCTGTATTGAGGTAACGCTGTCCGAGCGAATGAATTTTTGCTTTGAGTAGGACATCACTTTTGTAGGGGAGGCTCGCCTCTTGCAATCCCAGCTGGATTTGGTCTAGGTCAAATCCATTTTCTTCCAAAAAGGGAAACTCAAAAATATGCTCGTGGTTTAAGGTACGCATGCCGTCTGTATCGGGGAATTCGGTAACCCGCACCTGATGAAGGTGCATTAAATACTCCACTAAATGAATGATTTCATTGGGTTGAAGCTGCTTGATTCCTCCATACAGGGGGAGAAAATCGCTTCCCTCTCCCAAATCTTCCAAAAGCATCAGATGGGCTTGGGAATCGTAATGCAATACCTTGGGGGAATGTGCGGCTAGGTAGGGATTCGTGTTTAGGACTGTCAAGAATCGGTATTCTACCTCAATTCTACTGATGGGAGCAGGGATTTGCGGGTATTTCCTGACATACGATTTGGATTGTTTGAGGATGTAGCTACCCAGATTCGTTTTTATTCGAAGCACTAAGTTCATGTTGCTTTCGCCTGGTACTTCGGTATGGGTGATGTGTTCTCCTGACTTCCAAAAATCAAGATTTTGGAGTAATTCAATGGGGGTATTTTGCTGGATATCAATCATAGGCTCACAAGTCGTCAAATTTAGTCTTTCGGTAGAAAGAAGTGGCCGATTTGGTTAGAATATTAAATTAGAATGGGAGTATTTGTGCTGGCTATCGGAGCGATTTCTCTATTTTTGGATAAGAAAACTAAACCCAATTATGTTCGGACTACATCGATCACTCTTCACGGAGGAGCATGACTTATTTCGCCAAAGCGTCAGAGATTTTATTGCAAAAGAGATTATCCCAAACAATGCAGCTTGGGAGACTCAAAAAATGGTGAGTAGGGACTCCTGGCTAAAGCTTGGAGAAAGTGGATTTTTAGGAATACAAGCTCCACTGGAATTGGCAGGTTTGAATGTGCAGGATTTCCGATACAATGCCATTTTTATTGAGGAATTGGGTTTGAGTGGATGTTCAGGTCCTGCTATAGGCTATCCCCTTCACAATGACATTGTAATGCCTTACATTTTGCACTATGCCACGGATTCGGCAAAGAGAAAATACATTCCTAAAATGGTCAGTGGGGAATGGATTGGTGCAGTAGCCATGACTGAGCCCGGGGCTGGTTCTGATCTACAGAGCATGCGCAGTACTGCAGAGGACAAGGGAGATTTTTTCTTGATGAACGGATCCAAAACCTTCATCACCAACGGCTACCTGTCCGATGTGGTGGTGGTAGCCGCCAAGACCGATTCCAGCAAAGGGGCAAAAGGAATTTCCCTATTTCTCTTAGAAAAAGGCATGCCTGGATTTTCCAAAGGGGTACCTTTTGAGAAGGTTGGGTTGCACGCCCAGGATACTTGCGAACTGTTTTTTGAAGACGTAAAAATCCCAAAGGAGAACTTGCTTGGTAAACTAGGAGAGGGATTCACCTACCTGATGACCGAGTTGGCGCAGGAGCGTTTGGTCGTTGCATTGGCAGCGATTGCGCTCTCTGAATATGCCTTATCGAGTACCATTGACTACGTGAAGCAGCGTAAAGCCTTTGGAAAGGCCATTAGTGAATTCCAAAATACCCGATTCAAACTTGCCGAGATGGCGGCTATGGTGGAGCAGGGTAGGATTTATTGCGACTATTTGGTGCTATTGCACAACGAGGGAAAGCTCGATTCTGCCATGGCATCTGCCGCTAAGTACAACATGACCGAACTGCAATGCAAGGTGGCCGATGAATGCGTGCAGCTGCATGGGGGATATGGGTACATGTGGGAATATGGGGTAGCTCGAGCATGGGCAGATGCTCGCGTGCAGCGGATCTATGCAGGCACCAACGAGATCATGAAAGAATTGATTGCTCGAAAAATATTGAAATAGTGCGCCTGATGCTTGGCGATGCCCAACTATTTTAAGTAATTGAACTTTGATACACCCAAAATAGTAGACAAATGAACGATTTCTCTTGGTTTAAATTTTATCCTTCGGCTGTTCCTCATGAAGTAGATTGCACAGCTTATTCCAGCGTTACAGAGCTTTTTGAAGAAAGTGTCAAGAAATATGGAAGTGCTGTAGCCTACGAATGCATGGGTAAGACCCTAACTTTTCAGGAGTTGGACCGCTTGAGTGCACAGTTTGCGAATTATTTGATTTACGAGCTAAAGCTGAGCAAAGGTTCTCGGGTAGCGATACAAATGCCTAATGTATTGCAGTATCCTGTAGCTATGTTTGGCGCCCTTCGAGCAGGAATGGTGGTGGTCAATACCAATCCACTTTACACCCCATCGGAAATGAAGCACCAATTCAATGATTCAGGAGCAGATGTGGTAGTGATTGTAGCCAACTTTGCTTCCCATCTTGAGAAAATCAAAAGTGAAATTCAGGCTAAGCATGTAATCGTAACCGAGCTTGGAGATTTGCTGGGAGGATTGAAAGGATCTATCGTCAATCTTGTCGTTAAGCATGTCAAAAAGATGGTGCCAGCCTACCACCTGCCTGGTGCAGTAGCATTTAAAAAAGCCTTATCTCTTGGAGCCAATCATAGTTTCAAGAAAGTGGTAAGCACTTTAGACGATCCTGCATTTCTTCAGTATACAGGAGGCACCACCGGCGTATCCAAAGGAGCAGAATTGAGTCATGGAAATATTGTGGCCAACATGCAGCAAATCTCGGCATGGATGAAGCCCAAGCTTGTGGAGAGTCAAGAAATTGTAATTACTGCGCTACCGCTTTATCACATTTTTGCATTGACTGTAAACTGTCTTGCCATGCTGAAAATTGGAGCGCATAATGTATTGATTACTAATCCAAGAGACATGAAGGCTTTTATTGGTGATTTAGCAAAGAAGCGCTTCACGGTAATCACGGGAGTGAATACCCTTTTCAATGGATTATTGAACCAGGAAGCCTTTGGCAAATTGGATTTCTCTGGTTTGAAAATTGCCGTAGGAGGGGGGATGGCTGTACAGAAAGCCACTGCTGAAAAATGGAAAGCAGTCACTGGCGTACCACTTGCAGAAGGGTATGGCCTAACAGAAACAGCTCCTGTAGCTACTTGTAATCCTATAGATGGAACCGAACGAATTGGTACCATCGGAATGCCTCTGCCAAATACTGAGGTGATGATCGCCGATGATGCTGGCAATCCAGTTGCGCTGGGTGAGCGGGGCGAGATTTTGATCAAAGGCCCACAGGTGATGCGTGGCTATTGGAATAGACCTGAAGAAACAGCCCTTGTCATGCAAGGGGATTGGTTTAAGTCCGGAGATATCGGTGTGATGGATGCGGATGGATTTACCAAGATTGTGGATCGCAAGAAGGAAATGATCTTAGTTTCTGGATTTAATGTGTATCCGAATGAGGTAGAAGATGTGGTTGCTTCTTGCCCTGGCGTATTGGAAGTAGGGGTGATCGGCATGCCTGATCCGAAATCCACAGAAAAGGTGGTCGCTTATGTGGTGAAGAAAGAATCTGCGCTTACTGAAGAAAAAGTAATTGCCCACTGCAAAGAGTTTTTGACGAATTATAAAGTTCCTAAGGAGGTCTTTTTTACGGACGAACTTCCAAAGACCAATGTTGGCAAGATTTTGCGTAGGAAAATTAAAGAAGCACATCTCGAAAAGTTGGGCTTAGCCTAAAGATTGCGACTTATTTCACTAAAAAACCGCGAAATCGCGGTTTTTTTTGTGCTCTAATTTTCCTGATTCACCCTTCCTTAAAGAAGTCAATGCAGGTTGCTTGGTCTGAGTACCAATCAATAAAATTGATATTATTCTTGGACAAAATCGACTATTTTGATTTAATTTGCCGCAAGTTTAATCCCTATTAAAACTATTCTCCCTACCTGCCAATTGGAGTTATTTGGCTTCTATTGAGATTGGTCACCTACATAAAAAAAGTATAAAAAAAACATTATATGTTTAATAAAAAGAAGACGTCACATGTAATTTTAACTATTTTCCTAATTACCATATTAATTTCAGGAATCGCTTTTTCATATACAATATCCAATTTCATAAAGGATATGGCTACCAATGTGAGCAATAACATGAATGCCACCATGGACCCTAAAGTTCCAGATTCGGGTAAAACTGCATCTGAAAGTTTTTCGGTTCCAACGAATTCAAAAAAAGTTGTAATTGGAACCTATCTAGAAA
>Ga0079301_1000848_pt1 | contig 14737 bp, 15 predicted proteins | sample Wag4_2014_7_11_3_FD_74797 | JGI IMG/M metagenome (GOLD analysis project Ga0079301, IMG submission 74797) | Fresh water mixed with fracking chemicals microbial communities from Ohio, USA - Utica-2 Time Series FC 2014_7_11 | ecosystem: Engineered > Industrial production > Chemical products > Input...
TGGGCTGGGAGATTGGGTGATTTCACCTGACGTATGGCCACAAGGTCTTACTTCGATGATCGAATACATCAACGCAAAGGGTATTGAATTCGGCCTTTGGTTTGAGGGCGAAATGATTAACCCTGACTCTGATCTCTATCGCGCGCACCCTGAATGGGTTCTGCGAGAGGCTGATCGCACACCAGCGTTGTGGCGAAACCAGTTAGTTCTAGATCTAGGGCATCCCAGCGCCTTTGAACATGTGCTCGAGCAAACTTCTTCGATTCTGACAGCGCATAACATCGCCTACATCAAGTGGGATCACAATCGAGTACTCAATGATGGCGGACATCTGGGTCGCGCCGGTACTCGCTTACAAACACAAGCCATCTACCGACTTTTTGCAGAGCTTAAAAAAAGAGATCCACAATTAGAGATTGAATCCTGTGCATCAGGTGGTGCGCGAATTGATCTAGGAGTGCTTGATCATGTGGATCGATTCTGGACAAGTGATAACAATGATGCACTTGAAAGACAAACCATTCAGCGGTGGACCTCACTTGTGATTCCACCAGAACTACTTGGAACACACGTCGGCCCAACACGAGGACATCAAACTGGGCGCACTCTTGACCTCTCATTTCGAGCAGTTACAGCGCTCTTTGGTCATGCAGGAATCGAGTGGGATCTCACCCAAGCTTCTCCAGAAGAGAAGAAGGCACTTACGCAATGGGCAGATTTTTATAAGAATAATCGCAATCTTTTGCACACTGGTACTTCGGTGCGGATGGATTATCCAGATTCACACGCCTATCTCTATGGAGTTGTCGCACCTGATCAATCGCGAGCACTCTTTACATATGCCCAGTTGACGCCAACTGTTGCAGTTCATCCAGCACCGATGAAATTCCGTGGTTTAGATCCACTTCGTTCATATCAAGTAAGGCCAGTCTTTCCCGCAGGAGCCCCTCACAGTATGTTGATTAAAAATCCCACTTGGATGAGTGGGGTGACACTTACTGGCCGCGAGCTGGAGGTAATAGGACTAACGACACCAATTCTTGGTCCAGAACAGGCGATGATGATCGAGTTTGGTGCTCTCTAGTTCTTGATTTGTTTTGCGCAGCCATCTGTTGCTGGCTTTGGAGTAACCGGCTTCTGTGAAGGCACTGGCGATGGTGCTGGCGTTGGACCTTGAGCAATCACAAATTCAAGCGGAGTGCGCACCTTTGCATGTGTCCCAGTTGCATCAACAAATCCAATTTCGCCAGGCCATGTGCCGGCAGGTAGCCCTTTAATTGTCAGCGTCCACGCACCACTTGTTGAACGCACAACTGTCTGCACCAACATATTTTCTGGACGATTTTTTGGATCTGGATAAAAACGAACTGTTCCTGTGACAACAGGAAGTCCGGTTGGTCTAAAGACTTCAATTTTTACCACTGCATTCTTATCTGTCGCAGTTGCATTGACTGATTTAATCGTCACCGTTGTTGTTTCATTCTTTGGCATGAAGTCACTCTCGGCTGGCTTCCATGCCCCTGTTGCCAGAGCAAGAAAGTCATCTTGCGTTCCACGAAATACATTGAGATCTAAGCGATTTCCAGGAACGCCATATTTCGGTGCAATTCCACACGATGAGTACTGCCAAATGATCCACTGTGATGAACAGTTTGCAGAGGTCCATGAATGCACGTAGCAGCCACCAGGTTTTAGCCCCGGTTGTGCAAGTGGATCAGCTGGGTCAATTGCATATTGGGCGAGCCAGAGCGGATATGTTGCTAACTCGCTATCTCGCACCATCGCATTTTCAAGAAAGGCTGGATATGAGTAAAGAATCGGCGTGCGACCAGTCTTCTCTTTTACGATTCTAAGGAAAGTCTTTGCCCATAATGTAACTGACTGCTTCGTGGCATATTTTGCACATCCAGAACTGTCATAGCGAACACAGTTATTTTCTAGATCAAGTGCGTACGGCAGATCCATTTCGTTATATCCACCTAGGGCTGCCAGTCGCCACAAAACTTTCTGTGCTTGGGCTGTCGCATCTCGCTCAATGACTGCAGATTCTTTCGAATCTGGCAATACTGCATAGTGATAAAAACCGGTATAGATCCCTGCAGCTTGTGCGGCGCTGCGATCCATAATTACATACTTTAAAGCTAAAGCATCGGCGTCATCACGCGAATCAGATGCTTTGATCATCACAAATCGCAAGCCAGCTTTATATTTCTTTACGAAATTAATTGGTGCATCATTGGGATGCTGCCATCTACTTACATCAGAGCCATGTATTCGCCCACCTGGTCCAAGCGGATCAACAACTAGGGACATGCCATCTGCCATCTCTGGCACTGCCTTAATGACTATTTCTCGCGTGGGGGAGTAGATCACTTTTCCAGAGACGTTAGCTTTGGCGCGATACTTCATGGTGGCATTGAGAGCAGTGGCAACTGCAACTACACGCCATGTACCAACAGCTGCTGTCTTACTTATAAAGCGCGTATCTTGCCATTTACCTTTGAGGTAAATCTGAACTGTAATGGGGATCGACTTCTTAGCTGGTTTAAGTTGGCCAAAGAGTGTGACTACAGGTTCAGATCGACCAGGCGTTTGATTGAGCGACATAGTTAACGTGCGTCCAGCAGCATACGTTGGCGTCGCATAGAGCAAGCCAGCTATAAGAGTTAATGAAATCGCGAGGAGACTCTTTTTCATGGACGTTGTTCAACTTCGATCTCCGCGCCGCAGACTTCTCTTATTGCAGCCTTTAAGAGATTGAGTTGGCGCTCTCGGGTCTCTGGAAATTGATGTGAACCACCGAACTTGCCGCTATCGGAGTAATCGAGTGTGAGTACGTTGCCATCTAAAGAGGCTAGCCGTGCATCGAAAAATGCCATCCAAGTAATGCGATCCTGCCGCTCCACTAGATCGAGAACATCATTCCATTTCTGGCGAAGTTCATCCAAAGTGAGTGCGGTATCCATGGTCGAACTCTAGCAAGTGCACTCTTACTAATTGTGTCGAGGGGCACCAATCCATTTGAAATACTCACCAGCGATAACAACGCGAAGATTTCTGGAACGATCAGGTACCACTTTGAGGTGTTGGGCGATGCGAGCAACGATCTGTTCTACTGATTTTTCGCTGACAAATCTGACCTTAGCAATTTCGGAGTTGCTCAGCCCTTGGGCAACTAAGCGCAATGTAGCTACTTGAATATCTGTGAAATCACTCAAGACCGTTTGAAAGGCATTTTCATGAAGTGATGTATGAACTTTCACCCATTGGGCACTTGAATTCATAGAAGAAGTTTCTAGAGATTGAGATAGTGCAAAACTCATGACCGCTAAATCTGCGACAGATTTCTTGAGGACGATCTGGACGCCTTTCGGCAGAGATTTTTCAGATACTCCCAAGAATCGGAGATCAGGGCAAGCTGTAATCAGGACAATGCCGAGATTCGGATTGGTTTTGCGAAAATCGGAGATAATTGCGACTGCGCGTGCAAAAATGAGATCGATAATAAGAATCTCTGGTTGTAAAGATCTAAATGTATTTTCAGCAATTACCTTATTGCCCGCCTCCCCAACGATATTAATTCCGTGAAGTCGTAGAGCTGCACTCATCGTTGTTAATTCAAAAGCGTCATCGCTTGCAATCAATACTCGAGGCAAAGCTGCCAGACTCATGAGTTAAGGTATCGCTCTTCCACTACTCATGTGTGGAAAAATTCTCATCTAGATGAATTTTCTTATGGCATCCGGAATGTATTTAATAATGTGCGTAGCGGAGATAGGGGCATCCCTAGATGCGAGTAGTGCAGCTGAGTTGTGAATAAATGCAGCACTTGCTGCTACTTCAATTAATCGTTTTCTGTCATTGAGGATCTCAATGTAATTTGTCGCCACAAGTGCGCCAATAATTCCTGCAAGTACATCACCTGATCCAGCTGTTGCTAACCATGGTATTGCAACTGGAAGTTCAATGACTTCATCACCATCTGCAACAACGGTGTGTGATCCCTTAAGCAACACCACAACGTTGAGTTTTTCTGATGCTTTTACAGCCCACTTCTTTGGATTTCCTTCTATAGCCTCTGCTGTGACTGTGACGCCGCGTTGATTGAGCAAACGTGCAAGTTCACCTGCATGCGGTGTAATCACAGTCGGTTGATCGAAGCGTCCTGCAAGATGAAGTGCTCCAGCGTCTAGTACGGCAGGAACACTCTGCTTTGATAATAGAGAAAACCAACGATGGCGTAACCACGTGGTGAGATCGCTAAAGCGTTTACTGTCGATTCCAGATCCTGCAAGCCATGCGGTCACAGCGCCGGGCTGCACCACAACTTCTGGGTTTGAGTGAAGCACGAGATGAGCAAGGCCCGAGCTGCTATGAAAGCGGATCATTCCTAATCCTGTTGCAGATGCACTTGCTGATGTGAGCACTGCAGCTCCCGGATATTTCGCAGAACCTGTAATTATGCCAAGGACGCCACGAGAATATTTGTTATCGAGCTCGCTCGGTACGATGATGCACTTTTTTACATCACGGGCTTTCCAGATACGAGTACTCATCTGCCTACTGTAACCCCGTAGTTAATGAAGCGTTAAATCTGCCTCCCCATGAGTCCATCGCGTGAACGTAATCTCGAGAGATTCTGAGATTGGACTGGCGCAATGAGGGCCACCTCTCCACGACAGAGAGGCGTCAATAGGTGCAAGTCGTATGAGCTGATCATCGTCACCACAGCGAGCACGAATTGTGAGTGCATCAGTTGTTCGACTTGCCCGCACCGTTACTTGCTTTCCAAACCATTGTGGCACTGGTGCTAGCGACCAATCAGAGTTAATGGATGTAACTACTGCACCAACTTGTGGCCGGCCATCTGCACTTTCAACGCCTGCTTTGATCCAATGCTGGCTATCGCTATGAACAATGATTCCAGCTTGGTCAAATTGCCCCTCGTAATCTAAAAGAAAAGTAACTTCCATCGACGAATTGGCAGGAAAGTCTGTCAGGAGTGCATGACCTGAATCATGAACAAATCCGTAGGAAGTGTTTCTCCAGAAGTCACTCTCATGAACTGTCGAGACTTTTAGTTCAGAGCCTTCCTGCAGCACATTCAATGGCTGGTTGAGCCAGTGACCTTGGCTCCACTCAATCTCTTTCATAGTTTGATCTTACAGATCAGAACTTTTAGTGGCACTATTGCCATATGCGTATTGCCGTATTCTGTTCAGCTTCAACAAAAATTGATGACAAGTATGTTGATTTCGCCTTTGAGGTCGGAAAAGCGATCGCCGAGCAAGGCTGGGATGTTGCCTGGGGTGGGGGAACGCTCTCCATGATGGGATCGGTATCTCGTGGTGCCCGAAGCGTTGGCGGCAAAACATTTGGCGTGATTCCACAGAAGCTCGTTGGTAAAGAATTTGCAGATGAAGAAGCGACCGAGCTCTTTATTACCGAGTCGATGCGCTCTCGCAAGGCGATGCTTGAAGATCTCTCCAATGGTTTTCTCATCCTCCCGGGTGGTTTAGGCACGATGGAAGAGTTCATGGAAATCTGGGTGGCACGCCACCTTGGTTACCACCAGAAACTAATCGTTGTCTGTGATCCCTTTGACCTTTATCAAGATCTACATACCTTCTTACATACACTTAAGAGTGAAAAGTTTATTAATGATGCCCATGATGAATTGGTGACTTGGACTAAGGAAATTCCGGCAGCCATGCAGGCATTTAAGCTCTCAATTAAGCCCCCAAACCTGATCTAAGGACCTTGGGGTATACCGAGATCCTATAGGTGAGAAGAAAAATCCTATATTTTTTTGCTCAAGTCCATTGACAGCCCCTCTGCACAGACCTACCTTTACCGCATGAGCACAAAGACGTTAGCGGGTGCTCCGCTGCGCGGATTTAAATCCATACTTGAAGGCAAATACTTCGCCTGGATTTTGCTCCTACCAAGCCTTCTTTTAGTTATCGCCTTTATTTTCTATCCGCTCTATCGAGGAATCTACTTAAGCTTTACGAGAACGGTCTTGCTTGAAGGGCCAGATTCGACATTTATCGGCTTTGAAAACTTTAGGCAGATGTTTAAAGATTCACTCTTTCTTCTTGCCGCTAAAAACACTCTCACCTTCATGATCGTTGGTTTGATAACACAGCTTGCCGTTGGTCTTGGTGCGGCAATGCTGCTGAGCCAAGATCGTAAATACATTGGTCTTATTAGAGTGCTTGTCGTTCTACCTTGGTTTACACCACCTGTTGTGACTGCGTATATGTGGCGATTTATCCTTGACCAAAATTCAGGAGTTTTGATAAAAATGCTTGATGGCATTGGCATCTCCTTTGGACCGGCTGGTTTATGGAGTAACCCAGAACTTGCAATCTACGCCGTCCTATTTGTAGATCTGTGGGCGTCCTATCCCTTCTTTATGCTCTTCTTACTCGCCGCGATCCAAGGGATTCCAAAGGATATGAGAGAGTCGACGGCAGTTGATGGCGCAAATAGCTGGCAACATTTTAGATTCGTAGTTCTGCCGTTAATTTCCCCAGTGATTGTCGTTTCATCAATCCTGGGTGTAATCCACCTGATTAATTCACCAACTTTGGTCTTGCTCATGACTAACGGAGGACCAGGAGATAGCACCACAGTTCTGCCATTGCTTGCATTCCAGATTGCTTTCCAAAGCTATGACTTTGGCTATTCATCAGCCATCTCAGTGGCGGTCTTGGCTGCGATCGCCGGCTTTGCCATGGTCTACATCCGATTTGCTCGTTTTGGAAAGGAAGACTAATGGCTACCATCAAGAAGAAGCGCCCAGTCTCCTATCATCTAGTGAATATCGGAATTGGTTTCTTGGCACTTTTCGCAATTCTTCCACTTATCTGGACCTTCTATACTTCGCTTCGAACGAATGTTGATATCAATAAGTTTCCAACAAAGATTGGTCTCTCTAATTTAAGTTTCGATGCTTACTTTGGTGTTTGGCGGGATACCAATTTTCCAATGCTTATGAAAAATAGTCTCATAGTAAGCACCATGACTGTGATTATCAGTTTGTCCCTAGGCACATTGGCTGGCTATGCGTTATCAAGAAGCAAATTCCGCGGGCGACAGGGAATACTTTTAGTTTACCTAGCAATTCGCTTAGTCCCTGGTGTTTTACTTCTAATCCCTATGTACCTCTTTATGAATAAGTTAGGTCTTCTAGATAGTTACATCGGATTAACTCTTGCGTATACAACTTTTACCTTGCCAGCAACGATCTGGTTGATGAAAGGTTTCTTTGATTCGCTGCCACCAGATTTGGAGAACGCAGCTCGCATTGACGGCTGCTCACGCATGGGTGCAATGTGGCGTATTTCGATCCCACTTGTACTCCCTGGCCTAGCAGCAACGGGCACGTTGACCGCCATCACCGCCTGGAACGATGTTCTCTTTGCAATGCTTTTGACTTCATCTGATCGCACCAGAACCTGGCCTGTGGGCTTGCGCGAGATGATTGGGGAGTTCCAGCTCCCGTGGGAGGCGCTCACTGCCACCTCAATTTTGAGCCTACTTCCCGTTGTCATCGGCTTTGCCCTTGTAGGGCGCAAGATGGTTGCCGGAATAACTGCCGGAAGTCTCAAGGATTAGCACTCTTTCCTTGACCTTGGATCCTATAGGTTTCTAGAAAAATCCTATATTTTTCCCCAAATTTGCTTGACGTTCACATTCGGTGTAACTAACCTCACTCTAAGCCGCACAACGGGTGGGGCTACACAGAGAAAGTTGATATGTATGCAGGACTTTATCGGCAATCTTTCCCGCAGAACTCTCTTTAAAATTAGCGCCATTGCCGGCGCTGTAGCTTCAGTGGGATCGTCAGCAACATCTGCATTTGCAGCTCGCACCAATAAAAAGGGTGCAGGCAAGATGACTTACTGGAACCACTTCACCGGTGCTCCTGAGCGCGCAGCATTTGCTGAGACAACTGAAGCATTTAAGAAAGCTTCTCCAGCAATTCAAGCGGATATTCAGACAGTTACCAATGATGACTGGATGGCTAAGTACATCGCATCGACAACTGCAAAGAGCGGTCCAGATGCTGTGATGATCGACGTCACACGTTTCACAGATATGCAACGAATCGGTGGATTGCGCGATATCACTACCTATAACAAGCAGTGGCCTGGTGCCTCAGCTGTGGCAAGAGACACCGCCGCATTCTCCGCGGCGCGCAAGGTTTATGGAGTCCCATTCTTTACATTTATTGACTGGGGGTATTACCGCAAGGACTTCTTTGAGGCTGCTGGTATCAAGAAGGAGCCAACAACGCTAGAAGAATTCCGTGCTGCTGCAATTGCTTGTACCAACCCTAGTAAGGGTCAATATGGATTTGCGATGCGTGGCGGTTCAGGTGGCGGTGGGTTTATCGTCAATGCTCTCCACGCTGTAAATGGTTCGATCATTTCGCCTTCCTATAAGGCAACCTTGTCACTCGATGCAGCTGTTGAGGCGATGCGATTCTGGGTTAATTTGGCTGTTAAAGATAAGGCCGTAGTTCCAACTGTTGCAACCGATGGATACGCGCAGATCTTTAGCAATTTCTACACTGGAAAAGCAGCGATGGTCTTTCACCATTGTGGAAGCTTTATCGATGTTGGAAAGAATCTAAAGTATGGCACCGAAGTTATGACACTTGCACGACCAAAGGGTCCAAAAGATCAGTATGGTTTCCAAGCGCCACTTGCAAATGGTGTCTTCCAGCATACGAAGAATCCTGATGCAGCCTTTGAATATGCTTCATTCCTTGGCAGTGCACCTGCCCAAACTATATTCCTTAAGGGCACAGGTTACTTCCCAACTTCAACTGATGCCTCTAAGGATAAGTTCATCGCGGACAATCGCCAGTTTGATACAGCGATTGCGGGCCTTGAAACTCTACCGAAGACATACACATTCCCAGGTCTTACAGCTTGGCGTGATCTCACTTGTCTTCCTGAGTTCCAGAAGTGCCTCACAGGTTCACAAACTCCTGAAGGTGCTGCAAAGGTTATCGTGGATAAACTCAATACAGTTGCAAAGGCGGCAGCTACTGCAAACCGTAAGTACTACGAGAGCAAGCGTTAATCCGTAAGTAGATTAAAGAAAATACCCCTCGCGCATCTGCACGAGGGGTATTTTTCTGTGCAAATATTTATGCTTGAGCCAAAATAGCGCCTGCTAATCCGTGGAGCGATCCGAATTCCGAGATATTGATTCTCTCCACTCTGGCATCTTGTCTCATCGAGGCGGAAATTAGATCTGAACCGCTGCCGGTGCCGATAACGAGAATCTTTCTGGCAGCAAAGTCCTGCTCCGCACAACTCTGCCAATCCTTGAGAAAAAATCCGGTCTGGTTTGAGACCAGATCAATCAAGAATGAGATGAGAATAGGGTTGGCAGGAATAAGGCAGATTTCATTTGCATCTGCAACATCATTGAGTGCTGGCACATTACTTTCAAAAAGCGGCTCATAGGTGCCTAGCGCCTCACTGATGGTGGGGACCATACCGAAGACTTCCTGAACTTTCTGCACAATCTCTGCGACCGAGCTCTCATGGCCAAGATCGAACTCTGTAGAAATCTGCCGATGGAAATCCGAATCACTTGCCACATTGATCACTGGTGTCACCAAAGTTCCTGAAGGATATTGATCTGCGGCCTCGAAAGAGAGGATCGCATGCGAACCTTCCAACGCCAATTCAGACATCTCGCCTTTATCTGCTGCGCTCATCTGATGAACGCGCAGAGAAAAATTCTTCTTCTCTAAGAGGGCCACTAGCTCAGTCAGGCAGGCAGGTTTCTCTTGATAAACAATAGTCAGATCACTCTCTTCGATACGATCGATACCCGAAAGTGCCATCGTCTTTAACTCTTGTGCAGTGCCCAGCGCCAGACTTGTTGCCATCTCCATATCTGGAAAATCAGTGATCACTAGGTACTCACATGGCGTTCCGAGCCCTTGAATCTGCGCGGCGATCTCCTGAACGGGTATTGGTTCATCTCCAACTGCAATCAGTAAGATCCCTGCTGTGTGTCGATGTTGAGCAAGCTTGGGCAAGAATTTTTGCGTGATTTCAGCAATTGCATTGGGATCACTTGATTCGGCTTTGTTCTCGACCAGGGTTAGATGTGCATCTTCAGAAAGGGCGCGAGTAAATCCAGATGCTCCACGCGATAGTGGCATCACGTAATACTTACTTCTTATTCCGACCCCGTGTGCATGTCTGAAACCAATAAAGGCGGGCAGGGCATCATCTCTACCAAGTAATCTCTTAATTGAATTGAAGGCTCTCATCAGAAGCGATTATTGCACGATGAGTGGGGCGGGTCGGGCTCGAACCGACGACGACCGGATTATGAGTCCGGGGCTCTAACCAACTGAGCTACCGCCCCCAGCAACGTGTGCTGTGGGCAGAAGTCTATTGCACAGTCAGAGTAGTTAAGGGCTAAGCCTTCTTCTTATAGCCGGCAGGACACTTTGAAGCGACAATCTTCTTAGTGACCTTGCCCTTAACGCAGGTGATCTTCTTGATCACTGGCTTTGGCGGTGTTACTACCTGTGGCTTATCTTGGGTGAGTTTGACCGAAACAGTAGGGCTTGAGAATGTGAAGTTGTAGGCACCTAAGGTGAGCCAATTGTTCTTCTCATTAACAACTACCGTTGCAATGTTGGGTTCGCCATTTTCGGATGTAACCGAGACCGATGCCTTTACTGGTGCGTTCGTAAACTTGTAGATGCATCGTGCAACCGTTGAAGACATCAGAAGCTCGTAGCTTCCTTTAAATTCAGTCTTTCCATCAGCTTCATAGTGCGTTGCCGCAACCTTGTAATCAAGTGAGCCCTGCGATGCATCATATGTTGGAGGGCCATCGAGATACATAGTTGCATTCGTGGTGACTAAACCTGCAAGAGTATTGCTCTTATTCAGACACTCTTGAACCACACCAGAGCCACGATCTGTCATCGTGGAGACTCTCCACTGAGTTGGAAGGGCAGCTGCCTTATCTCCTGCAACTGGAAGCCACTGCAAGAAGTCCTTCATGGAATAAGAATCAAATCGCGTATTAATGAATTTAAAAGAGAGATTTTTAAGTCCCGCGCGAGTCTTCTCGCTTGTATCAACACGAGTTCCTTGAGCGCTTGTAGCGAGGGGATAACGCAGGGTCTCGCCAGCCCAGTCAAGTGGAGCAAAGTGGGCAAGAAGTGAATCTGGTAGATCATCAACGTTCTTAACAACATCTAAAACTGGAACCTTAATCGGGCGAGCACTCACCGTAAGCAAACTTTCTTTATCTGATTTCTTCTCTAACTTAATTGAGGCATCACGCATACGGCCATGGAGCCAACCGGTTAGGTAGAAAGAGAATCGAGCAGAGAATCCAAAGGAGATGTCTTGCGGAAGACCGTAGGGGAGTGCGCATTGCTTAGTCGAACTCATGACGCACGCTTGATAACGCGGATCAGGTTGCTCACCTGGAGCAAGGTCTGTGAAACCTCGAACGCTGATACCTGATGCCCTTAAGTATGAAGCGGTATTGGTCTCGGTACGGTTGCCCTGAAAGTTTCCTTCTACGATTTTGACAGCCATCATCGAAGCTGAGATAGATGGAACTCCGTATACCCCACCTGATTGCGAGGTTCTATTTGATGTAACAGTTAACTTCATTAAGTAGTTATCGCCACCTGCGTGAGGGGCTTCTGGAATTGATACCAATACTGCGCCACTTCCACGAGGTACACCCTGGTTGGGATCCCCTGCGAAATCTTCATAGCGAAGGGTGGGAAAAGTCGAAAGAGGATTAACTTTCAGTGATTTTCCAGAGGCATCAACTGCCGTGATCTCTGAGAGACAATTCGTATCTGCGGCATCAATGCAAGCAGGTAGGACTGCGCGGTACATGGCATAGACAGAGAATTCACAACCTGCTTCTGTTCCGGTATCACAGATTGCAATCTTTGTGACCTTGCCTGTGGGTGTTCCATCATCTGTGGTGAAGTTAAACCAAGAAGAGACTTCAGTCTTTGAAAAGTTACTTTCATTTGCTTGAAAGCCAAGAGAATTTGCACCCGGCATCGCAAGGCTTTGGAACTGTTCATCAACGGGATCAGCTGCGTGCGAAAGAGTAGGGGCTAGGAAGGCTGCAATAACTAGGCCAATAATGATTCGTGCTTTCATCTGACTGATCCTCGCGATCCTAGGCTGAGCAGCAAGGAAGGGCTCCCCGACACAACTCTCTATGCGATCACCGAAATACTCAAGGCAATTTATGCACCTTTGTTCTAAATCGATCGCCTATCTGCGCTGGAATCCCCGTCTGCCCCAGAACTCCCAGAGCCCCATGACCGAGAGAATCAAGGCAAAGCCAAAGAGGAGATCCTCGACGGGAGCTGAGGCGATTCGGGTACCGACAATCGTGTCCGGGTCATACATCACGATCGCCTTTCCATCAGCGCGCAGGTGGGTTAGCCACCAATTTGTCATCAACTGGAAAGGCAAGATGATCGAATAAGAGAGCCAAAAAGCTAAGCGAGTAAGAAGTGAATTTTTAAAGACAAAAAGATCAACAATCACAGCAACCAGAACTGCGGCAATGGCGATGTCGTTATAGCTCACTTCTCATCCTTTCCGAATTCTTTCTCGCGCAGATGAGGTTTAACAGTTGTAACACCTTCAATGGTCAAGATCGCAGCCATTGGAACGATGATGAAGAATAGGAATTCTTCAAGTGGGATATCAAATGGGCCATATATACCGAGCATGCGCTCGCGATTGAAGAACCAATGTCCTTGGGCGATTGCATAAGCATCCCAAATCAAAAAGAGAGTGCTAATTGGAAGAATACTTATCAGCGCTCGCTTCCAGCGACGCAAGACGCCAGTCTTGAGAAATATCTCGAGCCAGAATGAGCCAAAAACTGTGAAGGCGAGCATCGCCATGTAACCGAATTTCTCCACACCCGATCTTCTCACAGAGGCCTTTGGTATGGTTGGTGAAAGGGGGTGCGTCATGCGCGATCTTGAGTATCGGCTCTTTTCACAAGTACGTAGCTTCTCTTCAGTTGCAGTGATCTCAGCGATCGTTCTCGCTGTGGGGTTCTCTCAATTCTTGGGAGAAAATTCTATTCACTGGCAGGTAGCCATTGCAGTCATTGCCCTAGCGGCTGGAATTCCGCACGGAGCTCTAGATCATCTTGTGACTCTACCTAAATCAAAACCAACCGTGATGGCTCTCTTCATATGTATATATATCTTGGTGGCAGTAATCGCCGTTATCGCGATCCTAGAATTTAACGTTTTTGGTTTTATCTTTGTATTGCTCATGAGCGCTACACACTTTGGAATCGGCGATGCCGCATTCATCAATGAGATGGATCGACGCGGAGGAAGAAAAGCCAAACTTCCGCGAGCTCTATATGCAATCGCAGCAGGTTCAATTCCAGTATTGATTCCGCTAGTAAATAGCGCAAGCACAGATGCGCTAGCGCAAGTCAATCCTGCACTGATCAATTGGCATCAAGGGTTTGATCAGGAAATTCTTGGGGCAGTCAGCGGCTTTGCAGTGATCGCAATTGTGACTTTGTTTCTTCGCCGCCGTAAGCGGGAGTCTCTTGATCTCGCGCTTTTGTTAGCCCTGGCTCTCATCGCACCACCACTAATTGCATTCGCCGTCTACTTCGGATGTTGGCATGCGATGCGCCATACAGCACGCCTTACTCTCGCACTTGAGTCTTCACAGCGTAATTACAAAGAAGGAAATCTTAGAAAAGTATTCTTATCTGCAGTCATCCCTGGCACGCCTGCTCTGGTTGGGACTTTTGTCATCGCAGGCGTATTGGCACTCCTAGGTAATGAATTTAACGATGACTTTTTCTGGATGGCTTTAGTTGTTGTGTGGGCGCTCACAGTTCCACATATGGCGGTTACGGCAAAACTTGATAGGTCGGCGTTAACCTAAATACATGAAAATTCGCTTTCTTCTCGCAGCGGTACTTACAGCTTCGTGCTTGCTACCGATCTCTGCTCAAGCAGCGCCAATCTATGTATTTCCTGTGGCTGGTTGTGAAGTGAACTATGCACGCGCCCATCACGATTATCCAGCGACAGATATATTGGCTAAAGCCGGTTGCGCATTTGTGGCACCGATTGATGGCGTAATTGATGAAGTTAATCGTGTTGATACATGGTCTGGAAAAGTAAATGCTGGCATCACACGTGGCGGGCTTTCAGTCTCACTGATCGGAGTTGATGGCGTTCGCTATTACGGTTCCCATCTTCGATCAATTTACAAAACACTCGAACCAGGAGTTGTCGTTAAAGCTGGACAGAGATTAGGTTCTGTGGGCGCAACAGGTAGTGCGCGCGGAACTTCACCACATTTACACTTTGGAATTTCATGGCCGACTCCAGCTGATACGTGGTGGGTACGACGCGGTGCGGTACTGCCGTGGAAATATCTAGATGCATGGAAAGCGGGCAAGGATTTATCTCCCGCCAAGGCAGTTGCAGCAGCACTTAAAAAAGCCGGGGAAGTTCCACCCGAACCTAAAAAGTAATGAAGAAAGCCCCGCACAATGTGCGGGGCTTTCTCATAAAGCTAGCGGTTGCTATTAGTTAGCGTTCACTGCATCGGCCTGAGGACCCTTTGGACCCTGTACGACCTCGAATGAAACTGACTGACCCTCTTCAAGGCTCTTGTAACCGTTTCCTTGGATTGCTGAGTAG